>Ga0208162_1000525_pt1 | contig 22131 bp, 22 predicted proteins | sample CB_VirMetaG_4_FD_184539 | JGI IMG/M metagenome (GOLD analysis project Ga0208162, IMG submission 184539) | Freshwater to marine saline gradient viral communities from Chesapeake Bay - CB_1508_1M Viral MetaG (SPAdes) (version 4) | ecosystem: Environmental > Aquatic > Marine > Coastal | place: USA... | reverse complement strand
CTTCATCAATTCTATCTTCTAATTGGTCGTCATCAGCGTTAATTTCTATGACTGGCTTTCCGAGTGCTCTTAAAGCGTATTGTTTTAATTGTTCTCTACTTGATGGTGTTGCCATGCGATACCTCTAGTTCTCTTACATATTTATAAGAAAACTAAAGACTAAAAAACAACTAATTACGAATTTGAATCGTCAGGTTTAGACAATTGTTCTTTTTTTTCGTAACTACCAAGTAATTCACCAGATTTTTTAATTCTTTGTAATGACTGTAGTTGTCCTAGTACATTAAATCTATCTGTATCTGAAGAATGTTCAGTTAATTGTTTTGCTTTTTCGGCATACTGTCTACCGTAAGACTCTAACTGGTGTGTGTTAACATCTTTGTCATCAAAAGAACCATCGTTAAATTCTTTTTTCAATTTAGACCACATTTTGATTTCTCTCATTCTATGGTACGCTTGTTTTTCCATAGACGCTTTGACATACTTACACTCGTCTAAATCAATTTGATATTTTGTTGCTTTATATTCGTCTTGTTCTTCTATTATTTTTTTTTCTAACCAACCAATTTTTGCTTCGTTTCTTCTATATGAAAACGATAGGGACATTAAATTGTCCAAATAACTTGCTTGTTCTCTTACACACTGCCAGTATTTTGCTGCTTTGGTAGGGTATCTATTGTCTTGTAGTACGGAAAATCTTGCTTCTGTTTCTGTACGAAACATTTGTTTTTTAGTCCAAGTATCTTTCAACTCGGCCGTCATCGCTTTAAAGTCTTTTAAATCTTGTACTTCTAAAAGACTGTTAAGGTTTTCACCTTCTTTTTCAATTAGGGCTTTTAAGTTTTCTTTTGTCATTTTTCAATCCTTCACTTTATTTATTATACACTATATATAATAATCTATTTAGTTATATTTAGTTTAACTTGAGGTTATAGTTTCTATACCGCCTGTTGTTGACCATTCTTCGGTTGCCGTAGGGGAACCTACGCCACCAATAGCTAATGCAGATGGGATAGTTCCAGCTCCTGCTAGTCTAAATCTTGCAGTACTTAAATCTGCTAATTCTGTCCAGTTGGTTCCATTATATAATTCTGTTTGTCCTGTTGGTCCATACCCACCAAAAGCTAAAGCAGCTGTATTAGTAGATCCAGCGCCTCCCAAAAAACGTCTTGCTGTATTTAAGTCATTGACTTCTGTCCAATTAGTTCCATTCCAGGATTCTGCTAATGCTTGATTTGTATCTCCTGGAGTATACCCCCCAAAACCAATTCCTGCTGTTTGAGTTCCAGCTCCTGCTAGACCACTTCTTCCAGTATTCATATCATTTAATTCTGTCCAATTAGTTCCATTCCAGGATTCTGTAACTACACTAGTTCCAGGTAAAACCGGAGTAGCATTACCACCAAAAACTAAAGCGGCTGTACTGATACCACAACCTCCCATATAATTTCTTAAACTATTTAAATCATTAACTTCAGTCCAATTAGTTCCATTCCAGTTTTCTGTTTTTGCTCCATGAGTATTTGGTCTTCCCCCAACAGCTATAGCAGCAGTTGATGTACCTACTCCTACTAATTTTTCTCTTGCACTATTTAAATCATTCACTTCAGTCCAGTTGGTTCCATTATAAGATTCTGTTTCGGCTAGGTATGGCCCACCACCAAAAGCTAAAGCAGCTGTATTAGTAGCTCCTGCTCCTCCTAATTTTGCTCTTCCCGTATTTAAAGCACCACCAGTAGCCCAAGCGCCCACTAAAGCCCCTTTATCAATCTTTAAAGCGTTACTTGTAGTATTATACCACACCTGGCCCTCAAAGGACGCTGGCGGGTCAGCACTTACGTTTTGTATGAGTGTTCCTTTTATTTCTCTATATTTTGTCATCTCTTTTATTTATCTAACTTGAAGCAATACTTTGATTGCCTCCTGTTTCTGACCATTCTTCTGTTATGGAATTAGGCCCTGTCGGCCATCGACCAAAACCTAAAGCAGCTGTTTGAGTTCCAGCTCCTCCCAAACCTCTTCTTGCTGTGATTAAATCACCAACTTCAGTCCAATTAGTTCCATTCCAAGTTTCTGTTTCACCTCTATCAGCAGGGGATTTATATCCACCAAAACCTAAAGCTGCCGTTGAAGTTCCAGCTGCTCCTAATTTATCTCTTCCGGTATTTAAGTTATTGACTTCTGTCCAATTCGTACCATTCCATAATTCTGTTGCAGTACTGGTGCCAGGTGGTGGATATCCACCAAAACCTAAAGCTGCAGTTTGAGTTCCAGCTCCTGCTAAAACATTTCTTGCTGTATTTAAATCATTAACTTCAGTCCAATTGGTACCATTCCAAGATTCTGTTGCGCCTGTTGTAGGTGGAGAATTTCCGCCAAAAGCTAAAGCTGCTGTATTAGTTCCTGCTCCCGCTAATTGTTGTCTTGCCGTATTTAAGTCATTTACTTCTGTCCAGTTGGTACCATTCCAAGATTCTGTTGCAGCTGTAATGGGAGCAGGATCAGCATTTCCACCAAAACCTAAAGCTGCAGTTTGAGTTCCAGCTCCTGCTAAAACCATTCTTGCCGTATTCAAATCATTAACTTCTGTCCAACTTGTGCCATCATAAGATTCTGTTGCACCGGTTGAAGGTGGAGCAAATCCACCAAAACCTAAAGCAGCTGTTTGTGTTCCAGCACCTGCTGCATATCCTCTTCCTGTATTTAAATCCCCACCTGTTGACCAAGCGCTCACTAAAGCGCCTTTATTAACTCTATGACTGCCTGTTGAGGAGTTATACCACACCTGTCCTTCAAACGGTGCTGGAGGATCTCCTGCGACAGTTTGGACTTTTATTCCCTTTTCACTAGCGTAATCGGCCATTTAAATACCTGTTTGTTATTCTTCTAATGTAATGTCAGCTGGTCTAGCGCCAAGTCTTTCAATCTTTTGTTCTGATGTTTCACCCTCTACATTGTCATTATCCCAAGTAGTTTGAGATGTTGATACTTCAGCGTCAACGATTGCTTGTGCTTCTGCTAGTGTTTTTGGTGTACCTAATACTTTATTAATCCAAAGATTTGCGTCTTTGTTGTGAGCAGGTACTCTCCAAATGTTACCAGGAAAACTTCTAAAACCAATAGTTGCCGATTCAAATGAGTTAATAAAACCTTTTCCCCAATTTTCAGCAACGCAGTATTGATATGTTTTGTGTGCCATTGTTGTTTCTCCTTTTTCTTACTATTTATAATTCTATTCTAGTGTTATTGTTTCTGTTACTTGGGCTGGTGCGTTAAATTCTTCAGTTTCAGAAGTAGGTTCACCTCCAAAAGCTAAAGCAGCTGCTTTTGTACCTGTTCCTGCTAAATTTTGTCTTCCAGTATTTAAATCTGCTACTTCCGTCCAACTTGTTCCATTATAAGATTCTGTTATGGCTAAATAACCAGGGATGGGGTTATTTCCACCAAAAGCTAAAGCAGATGTATTATCAGTTCCAGCTCCTGCTAAATTATCTCTTGCTGTATTTAAATCATTAACTTCAGTCCAATTGGTACCATTCCACGATTCTGTTACAGCTGTAATAGGAGGAGCATCTCCACCAAAAGCTAAAGCTGATGTATTTGTGCCATCTGCACCTAAAAAAAATCTAGCTGTATTTAAATCATTCACTTCTGTCCAATTGGTACCGTTCCAAGATTCTGTTCCTGCAAAAATTTCAGGAGTTCCTCCAGTGTCTAAAAGTCCTCCAATAGCTAAAGCTGCTGTATTATTAGTTCCTGCTCCACCTAGACTTCTTCTTGCTGTATTTAAATCATTAACTTCAGTCCAATTGGTACCATTCCAAGTTTCTGTTAATGCTTGAGTAGGTGGAGCAAATCCACCAAAACCTAAAGCTGCTGTTTGAGTTCCTGAACCCCCTAGACCATATCTAGCTGTATTTAAATCGTTTACTTCAGTCCAGTTAGATCCATTATAAGATTCTGTAAGCGTAAAATAAGGTGAATATCCACCAAAAGCTAAAGCAGCTGTCTGTATTCCAGCTCCTGCCATTTGTTGTCTTAATGTATTCATAGTTCCACCCGTTGCCCACGCACCAGCAGCAGTTTCCTTATGAGTTTTAAACTTACCCAAATCTGTACGATACCATACTTGGCCGTTTTGTGGATTTGGTGGATCCGCAGATAATGCTTCTATTGCCGTTCCGTTTATTTCTTTATATGTACTCATAGTTTTTTCTCTTTTTTATACTTCAGTTATGGTTTCGGTTACTTGAGCTGGTGCTTCACTCCATTCTTCGGTTGCATTTGTTGTGGCTGGTGATTCACCACCAAAAGCCAAAGCTGATGTGTTACTAGCACCTGCCTCACCAAATTTGCTTCTTCCTGTATTTAAATCATTTAATTCCGTCCAATTGGTTCCATTCCAAGTTTCTGTTGCACCTGTTCTAGGAGCTCCTGGAACATTACCACCAAAACCTAAAGCAGCTGTATTAGTTCCAACCCCTCCTAAATCATCTCTTCCTGTATTTAAACCATTGACCTCTGTCCAATTTGTTCCATTCCAAGTATCTGTTGTTGTTTTTGGAGAATCTCCACTACCACCAAAAACTAAAGCTGCTGTTTGGGTACCAGCTGCAGCTAAACCTTGCATATAACCTAAATCATTAACTTCGGTCCAATTGGTACCATTCCAAGTTTCTGTTACACCTGTAGGAGCTGGATAACCAGCAATGGCCAAAGCTGCTGTTTGTGTTCCTACACCTGCTAAATTATTTCTTCCTGTATTTAAATCATTTAATTCCGTCCAATTGGTTCCATTCCAAGATTCTGTTTGTGTGTGCCTTGTTGTTGGGGGGCTACTAAATCCACCAAAAGCTAAAGCAGCTGTTTGGGTTCCACATCCTGCTAAAACATGTCTTACTGTACTTAAATCATTTACTTCAGTCCAACTAGTTCCATTGTAAGATTCTGTTACTCCTGTTGAAGTTGATCCTCCTAAAGCTGGTGCTAAATCTCCTCCAAAAGCTAAAGCAGCTGTTTGAATTCCTGCTCCTGCTGAACCCTCTCTTGTTGTATTTAAATTACCACCTGTAGACCAAGAACCAACTAGACCAACTTTACTAACTCTAAAAGTACCTGTGCTAGAATTGTACCAGATTTGTCCTGTTAAAGGAGCGGGTGGATCACCCGCTACTGTTTGAACTGATATGCCTTGTATTTCTTTATAAGCGGTCACTATTTATCTTTTAGCAACCAACCTTGTGTGTCATCTACAAAAACAAGTGTAAACCCAGCCCGTTCTGTAGCAACAGTTAGGTCAGCTGCTGAACCTTGTATGTTTTTACCATTTCTGGCAACTGTTAAGTTATTTGAATCAAATGTTCCAGCGTAGTCAATAAATGATACTTCATCACCTTGTGTTGGAGATGATGGAAGTGTTGCTGTAATTGCAGCACTTGTTGTATTTACAAAATATCCTTCACCAGCAGAAGCATTAAACGCCGCTGTTTTAACGGCCTGCCACGCTGTACCAGCAGAGATTTCTCCACTAGAACCTAGTGAAATAGCTGTTCCGTTAATTGTAATACTTGAATTTGAAAGTGAAGCATTACCAATGTTAGATAATGTATTGTTTGCAGCATCTATTGTTTTGTTTGTAAGTGTTTTTGTATTATCTGTTGAAATAATATCGCTACCACCTAATGTAGCAGTTGTTGCTTCAATATTTGCAACTAAAGTTCCTGTAGAGATAGTTAAATCTCCTGTATCTGACGCAGTAGCAGTTGTAGTACCAACAACAAATTTGTCAGCACTTTCGTCCCAAGCAATAATTGCGTTATCACCTGTACTACCTCTTTCAATAATAATACCAGAATCATTTGAGTTTGTAGATGCACCTGAATTTAATTCTAATAAGTTATCATCTAAAGTCGTATTTGTAGAGTTAACTGTAGTTGTTGTTCCATTGACAGTTAAGTTACCTGTAATAGTAGCATTACCACCAATAGTGACGTTATCTGGTAGGCCAACAGTTATTGTACCAGAACTTTCACCTACTTCAACTTCGTTTGTTGTACCTTGAATTGTTAATGTACCACCTAAAGCAACGTTTGTTGATGTTGAACCATCTGTAACAGCAATTGCTGAATTAGTTAATGAACTATTACCTATATTGGATAATGTGTTGTTACTTGCGTCAATTGTCTTATTTGTTAATGTTTGAGTTGCAGCGTTTGATGTAATCTCAAATCCACCTGCTGTTGAACCATCGTGTACTCTAAGCGTATCTATACTTGTATCAACACTAACTTCCCCTGCTGATCCAGTAAAAGAATTGTTTTGAGCAGTAGTTCCTCTTCTAAACTGTAATACTGTTGGCATTTAAAAATCTCCTATACTTATTTATAATACTTTTTCTTACGAAAACGCTCCTAAATCTATTGTGTTTGTTAATCCTACTGGATCGTTATAACTAAATGTGTTTGCTGATAAAGCAATACCAAATGCGTCTGTTGATGTAGACTCAAAAGGTGTTTCCTGTGTAGTTTGAGTGGGGTCATAACTTAAATCAAAGTTACCTTCAGAACCTGGTGCTGTTGATAATGTTGACTCATTTAAGTTTGTTGCAACTGAACCAAAAGTTAAGTTACCACTTCCATCCGTTTTTAATACCTGACCGTTTGAACCATCTGTAATTGCACTGGTAGGTGCTGTTACAAATAAAGCAACATTACCTGTTGCGTCAGGAAATGTAATTGTTCTATCTGCTGTAGGGTCTGTAACGGTAAGGTTTGTTTCAAACTCATTATCAGTAGAACCCTCAAATCTTAAAGAATTTTGTATATCAATTGTTGTTGAATTGACTGTTGTTGTTGTGCCAGATACAGTTAAATTACCAGCAATTGTAACATTTGCACCTGACATTGTAATCGCAGCGGTGTTAGATGAACCTGAAGTAATTTGTAACTCACCAGAGTTATTTTTTAAATTACCATATTGAGTACCACCGTCTTTTAAATAAACATTACCACCATCAGCATCTAAATTAATATCTGTACCTGCGTCAAGTGTAATAGTTGATGCGTTATCTATTTCAGCAATAACTGGCGTGGTTAAAGTTTTATTAGTTAGTGTATCTGTACTTGATGATGTTAAAAGTCCTGAACCTGTAATTGTTCCTGTAACAGAAAGATTACCTGTAACTGATAAACCATCATCAATTGTAATTAAAGTTGAATCTGATGATGAAATTGTTGAACCTGAAATTTGTATTACAGAATTTTGAACAGCACTCGTACCATTACCTAAAAGAATTGAATTAGTTGTTAATGTATTAGTACCAATACCACCATATGTAACACCTATAAATTCACCAGATTGAAACTCCGCTAGACCTGTGGCGTTGTTACTTTCATCAAAGACTGTTCGTATAGGTAATTTTTCTGCCATTAGTTTCTCCTAAAATAAAAACAGTTCATCTGCTGTTGCAGTTAGTGATGAACCATTAGCTAATGTAAAATTAGCAACAAAATAATTTGTTGTTCTTGCTTTAAAGTTTAAATAAGCATTGGCTGTACTTAAACCACCAGCATTACTAAAAAATGGAACTGAACGAATTGCCGTTCCTTGATTTTCGTCAGCTAATGCTATATTTTTTGTTGTATTAGTTGCAACTTCAATCTTTGAATTAACAGGTAAAGTAGCACCAGCAGCAGAAATATTAATTGTTCCTGTTCCGTCAGATGATATTGTTGCACCACCTAGATTAATTGTACTACCTGCTAAATATAATTCTGCCCAACGTTTATCGGTTGAACCTAAATTACGAGTATTAGTAGCATCAGGTAAAATATCTTGGTCAACAGCTGACAGATCAATATTCGCAGCATCATTAAAGTTGGCAACAGTAATAATACTGCCACCATCTCTCATAAAAACTTTTTTATCAGTTATATTAACTGCGACTTCACCATCTGCTAGATCACTCGTAGTAGGTACAGCAGAAGCTGTCGTACTTCTTTTTAATTTTATGACTGTTGCCACTTATATCTCCTAATTAATAATTAATTAAAATGTTCCGCCGTCAATCGTAGTAACTGTTACTGCCCCACTTGATACTGTAAAGTTATCAGAACTAAATGAAGCAATACCTTTATTAGAAGTTGTTGCATCTTCTCCAGTGATTGTCAATGTATTTGAAGCAATCGCTGTTTGGATACCTTCACCATTCGCAATTACTAATGTTTCACCAAGAGCAACTGCATCTGTTGATGAGTCACTTCCTTGAATAGTAAATGTACTATTTGTAAGTGAAGAATTACCAATGTTAGATATTGTATTAGAAGAACCACTAATTGTTTTATTAGTTAAAGTTTTAGTGTTATCAGTTGAAATAACATCACTTCCACCTAACGTTGCTGTTGTCGCCTCTAAATTCGCAACTAAAGTACCAGTTGTGATTGATAAATTACCTGTTGAAGCACCTGTCGCTGTAGTTGTTCCAACAATAAACTTATCAGCACTCTCGTCAAATCCGATAAATGCGTTATCACTATCACCTCTTTCAATAATGATACCAGAGTCATTAGCAGGCGAACCTGTTGTTCCGTTACCTAATTCAAATAATGTATCTGAAGCAACTGTATTAGTTGTTGAAATAGTGGTTGTTGTACCATTAACTGTTAAGTTACCTGTAACTGTTAAGTTGTTTCCAACTGTGACATCACTTGGTAAACCAATTGTTACTGTACCTGAACTTTCAGCAACTTCTACTTCATTTGCTGTACCGTTAAATGTAATTGTTCCACCAAGAGCAGTTGCAGTTGAGTTTGAACCATCTGAAACTGTAATTGTAGAATTAGTTAATTTAGCATTCGCAACTGAACCATCAACTAACTGAGAACCATTAATCGTTTTGTTTGTTAATGTATCAGTAGATGAAGCAGTGATGTAAGCACCTAAATCAGAAATATCTGCTTCAACAATTGTTATCGTGTTGTTTGCTGTATCAATTGTTTTGTTTGTAAGTGTTTGTGTACCAGAGTTTGTTGTAACTGTGTTATCAATTGCAAAAGTTACTGTGTCACCAGATACTGTTGAACCGATACCTGTTCCACCTAAAAACTGTAAAGTGTCAGATTGTGTAATTGTTGACGTTGTTGAACTATCATCAGAGATAGTAAACGTTGTCATCTGACTTGCAGTTTGTGTATCTACATAAGCTTTAATCGCTTTCGCAGATGCAAGTGTATCATCACTTCCTGATACTGAACTTAAATCAGTATCAATAACACCTGAAGCAAAATCAGCAACTTCAATATTTGATATTGAGTTACCTGTACCATTAGCGTCAAATGTTTTATTTGTAAGTGTGTCTGTACTTGAAGCGGTAATGTAAGAACCTAAATCAGAAATATCTGCTTCAGTAATTGTTATTGTGTTTGAAGCACTATTGATTGTTTTGTTTGTTAATGTATCTGTTGTTGCTCTTCCAACTAAAGTATCAGTCGAAGTAGGTAATGTCAACGTACCTGTGTTACTGATTGTTGAAATAACTGGCGATGTTAATGTTTTATTTGTTAACGTTTGAGAACCAGTGAGTGTAGCAACTGTACTATCAATATTAAATGTTACTGTGTTATCTGTAACTGCAGATGTTAATCCAGTACCACCAGCAAATGTTAATGTTTGACCAGTTGTAAATGTATCTTGCGTTGAACTATCATCTTGGATCGTAAATGAACCAGATGGTATAGCAGCAAAACTTAAAACACCAGAACCGTCTACAGTTAAGAATTGACCATTTGAGAATGAACTTGGCAACGTAAGTTCGATACTCGATGCAATACTTGCTGGAGCTTTAAGTCCTACATAATGAGAACCATTATTTGTTCCTTCATTAAATTTGATTTGACCACCAGCGGCTGCAGCATTACCAACATTAATTGTGTCAATCGCTAAATTTGAATCGACTGTTAATGCTGAATTTGCTGTAAGTGTACCATCTACGTGATCTAGTTTATCTGTAAAATATTGTCCGCCAATGACTGTAATATTATTGGCATTACCATCACCATCTACTCCACCTTCACCTATAAAGAGTCTATCTCCTAGATTACCTTGAGTACCTGTTCCATATGTATAAGCCAGTTCGCCTAATTTAAGTGTCGCTGGCGCTGTAGTTCCCGAACTACGTTTAATCTGAATTATTGTTGACATTTATTAATTCTCTCCTGTTAAAATGCACCACCGTTAAAGGTAATTGTACCTGTGGTTGTTTGCAATTCGTTTCTTGTTACAAATTTATCTGTAGCAGCGTCATATTGAATTAATGCACCATCTGAAAGAGAAGTTACATTCACGTCATTTAAAGCTCGAAAAGTTTGAGCAGCGGTTGCGCTAGGTATTGAAACAGAGACCTGTTGAGGTCCTGCTGAATTATTTGAATTGATTTTTGCCTTTACAACAGCCATTAAAACTCTCTCTTTTAAGTATATTTATAATAACTATTTATTAAAGATTATGTAGTAACTGATGGACTTACTGTAATAATTCCTTCTATAACTCTTGTAATTGTACTATCGGAAGTCTTTAATATCTCTACATCATATACGTATCTCGCTGGCGCCTCTAAAGCGTTAGTTTGATCTGGTGTTAGAGATAATGTAATAATACCAGTTGTCGCATCTGACGCAATCGCAGTCGTAAATGATGTTCTTGTTCTTGTTGAAGCGTAACCTTGTGATAGTTTCGCAGACGCAGTGTAGCCTGTTAAATCAAACGCTGTATTGTCACTATTTGTAACAGTTACATCAGTTGAAAATGTTGCGCCTTGATCGATTCTAAGATTCGCTCTCGCTGCCATTGACTTCTTCTAATCCCTTTTTAATCTTTTCGTTATAGTAATTAGTTAATACTTCAATCTTCTCTAATTCAATTTCGTGTCTTACTTTAGATTGTTGTATTTCTTGTCTAGCAACAATTGTATTTCTTACATCTAATGGTAATTCACTAATAATGTAACTTTTACCATCAACTGTTAATGTATCTTGTTTTGTTTGTTCAGCCATAATATCCTCACTTTTTATTATTTATAAGTTATTTATTGTTGTTTTTTACGAATGCTGGTAACCCTAACATAGGTCTACCATCAAATAGATTACTTTGTGCATACGGTCCATTTATGTGATTATAATGTAAGAATACTTGTCCACATAGATTACCCTCAAACGGTTCTCTCCAGTGTTCTAATTCACAACCACTATAAACTAACATATCGCCAGGTTCTAAATCAACTCTATTTCCAGCGGGTGCGTTAGGTTTGTGTATATTTTTATATTCATCTATAACATTATTTGAACCTGTTGGATCAATATAGATAGGCCATAAATCACCACCTAGATTAAGTGTTGTTGATATTTCACAACTTGGTCTATCTTTATGTCTTTTGAGTATCGCACCTTTTTCATAAACTCTTGTATAAGCATAAGTAGGTACTAAATCTAATCCTGTTTGTTGTTTCATAACAGGTAAAACTTTCATCATTAAAGTTTCCATTACATCATTACCATATTCTGAATAAACATTTGGTACTTGTTTATCAGTCCAAGTTCCATAATGTCCATTGTCGGCTGTAATATTATGTTTATACATAAAGTCAACAGCATCTCGTCTTAATAACTGATAATTAAAAATAAAGTTTGCTAATTCATATGAAATGGCATTTTTTATTACTTGATACTTTTTTTGTTTAAATTCTTCGTTCATATATTAAATCCTTTTTGTACAAAATTAAAACTTACAGATATTCTTATATCGTTAGTTCGATTTGGTTCAACACAATGCCATAACCAAGATGGAAACATTATCAATCTTCCTTGTATTGGTTGTAAATGTGCTTCTCTCCATAATTCTCTAGGCATTTCAAACATTTTATCTCTACCATTTTTTCGATTTGGCATCATTGTTTGTATTCCAGGTCTTGGATCATTAACAACTAACTCCCCACAGTTTGGTTGTGTTTTAATATAATACACACCAGAAAATAAACAATTAGGGTGAACGTGAGGTCTATTGTATCCACCAGAGTAATTTATATTGGCCCACATATTTCCTAAAAATGGTTCACTATCTAACCATTCCTCATTATAGATTTCATATTGCATTTTATATAATTCATCTACTAAAGGTTTATATTCAGGTTTTGTGTGCATATCTGTTGTTGAATGCCAACCATTCATATTGGTTCTTGTAACACCTTTGTCTTTTTTAGACCATTCTATTACGTGATGAGCTAAAGTTTGATTATCTAATTGTAAATCTTTACCATAGATAATTGTAGGAAAAAAATGTTCTTTTAATAATTGACTCATATTACTTAAACGGTGTTCCTCCAAACCATACCACTAAAGACTTTCTTAATCCTCTTGTTACAGGTGCTACTCTATGACTTATAAAAGACGCAAAGAAAATAGCGTGACCTTGTTTTAGTGGTGCCTTTTTACCTGGTGCTAATAACTCTAATTCACCACCATCAAATTCACTTTCGTGTGATAACAATAAAGTCATTGATATTTTTCTTACTGGTGGTTCGTGTTGACAATTGACATCATTGTCTTGGTGCCATTGATAGTAACCACCTTCAGGATATTCTGTATATTGTGCTTGTTCCGTTAACTGCATTCCTTCAAATCCAAAATGATTTCGATTTGTCTGGTGCATTACTTGTTCTAATTTACGATACATTGGTTCTAATTTACCAAAAGGTATCCAAGAAATATGACTTGTTCTTGTTTTTGTATTGACTTCACCACCCTTTCCACCACCAACTTGCCCCATTTGTGGTGGCATTGAACGACCCATATTAATAATATCTTGGCATTGTTCAGGTGTAAAAATAGGTTTTGTGGTTTCTACAATATAAGACTTCCAACGAGGTTCAGTTATCATTGTAGGTTGTTTAAAGTATCTAAATTGGTTATTATCGTTCATTATTAAACTCCTCGATTTTCTACAGGATTAAAATCTACGTCACAGTTTGCTGCTAGTGTTCTTCGTGTTTGGTGTGTTCCATTAAATGGATATACACAATGTCGCATATCATAAGGAAACACATAAAAATCTCTTATTTCCATTGGTGGTTGATAATCTATTTTAGCAAATTGACCATTGGCAGCACCTAATATTTGTAATCGACCATTTTGTGGTGTTTCGGATGCTGAATATTCTACACCATAAGTATTTGGTAATTTAAGTATCATAACACTTGAAAGGCCTGTATATAAAGTACCTCTATGTATATGAGCGGGATTGTATTCGTGTTGTTTCATTTCATTTATCCATATTGAATTTAAATGTGTTTTATATTTACGAATTTTATTATAATTTAAATAGTGTTTATATATATCTTCAAACCATTTTACTATATCGTAAGGTAAAAAGTTGTGTCTTTTTACTTTTGTTTCATCTGCTCCATTGTAGTATATAGAGTGTTCGTTTTGTATCTTTCCTACTAACGTTTTATTTGCTGATGGTAGATTTTTAAACTGACTTTCGTAAATAGCATTTAATGTTATAAAAATATCATATGGTACTTGATATTTCATTATAGATTGTCCTAGATTTATACATTCAAACTTCATAATACAATATGACCATAGGCCTTTCTGATACTTTCAGGTATCATTGATTTATAAGGATTATCTTCCTTTTTAATTTCAGTTTTTATAGTGTGCATTTTATTTCCAACAATATTATCATTATAACTTAAACCATTGACACTAAACTGATTTAAGGATTTATAATTGTGATTAAAGTAAGGTATTTCTAAAAATGAGTATATTTTTCTAATTTCATTTTCAGAATTAGTTACCAAATCATTATATTTTAAAAAATGACATTTTGACCTATTTTCAGGTTGTAAAGCATTTTGTATAGCAATTAATTCTTTTGCAATTGCACCTTCGTTATTCATTAGCATCCATAATTTTTCTTCAATGTTTCTTTTACCATATTTATTCGGGAACGCAGATGGCTCATTTTCAAACCATTTAATGTAAGACGCAAGTACATCTAATAAATCTCTCCATATAATAATACATTTAATTGGTTGTTTTAGATGTTTTTCAACAAGTAGTTGATTGCCAGGAGTAAATACAGGACCTCTATCAATAATATATTTGTATGGCCAGTTTTGATAATAGTTTTTATAAACATTATCTAATACATTATCTAATGATTGATGGTCAGGATAGTTTTGAAATACATCAGTTTGTTTTAGTAAAAAAACATCTTTCATTATCTCTAAAGTAATAGAGTTTGCGGTTACACCAATGTCGGGATTTTGATTCATTAAAGAACCAAATAAGGTATTGCCAGAACGTGGTAAGGCCAGTAAAAAGAAAAGTTGTTTATTCAAACCATCAATTTTCATAATCTGTTACATTACAAAGCATTTTATATGCTATAATATAATTTTATTTATATAAGTTTTTAAGCGTCACCAAATGAAACTGTTGTTGGGCCACCACCTGTGAATTCTTCTGTTGCGCCTGTTGTAAATGGTGGAAATCCACCAGAACATAAAGCAGCAGTTGCTGTACCAGTACCTGCTGGAGCGACTCTTGCCGTATTTAAATCATTCTCTTCTGTCCAATTAGTGCCATTCCAAGATTCAGTTTCTGCTTTGTATACGTTTGGAAATATGTCGCCACCAAAAGCTAAACCTGCTGTTGTATCTCCCGCTCCCGCTAATTCTTTTCTTCCCGTATTTAAATCATTTACTATTGTCCAATTTGTTCCATTCCATAATTCTGTGCTGGCACTATCAGGAACACCACCAAAAGCTAAAGCTGCTGTTTGAGTACCAATTCCTGCTAGTCTATATCTTCCCGTATTCAAATCATTCACTTCAGTCCAATTAGTTCCGTTCCAAGATTCTGTAAATTCAAACGATGGTATTGGATATCCACCAAAAGCTAAAGCCGCTGTTTGAGTTCCACATCCTGCTAAAGCAAATTGACCTCTTGCATTAGTTAAATCATTGACTTCGGTCCAGTTAGTTCCATTCCAAGATTCTGTTGCACCTGTACTACCAGGTGGTGACCCATCCTCTCCACCAAAAGCTAAAGCAGATGTATTATCAGCGCCTGCTCCTCCGTGACCCTCTCTTCCTGTATTTAAATCATTGACTTCTGTCCAGTTGGTTCCATTATAAGTTTCTGTTAAAGCATTACCACCACCTGCTGGACCTGGTACACCACCAAAAACTACACTTGCTGTTTGAGGACCAGCTCCTGTTAAATTTTTTCTTTCATTATTCATTAAATTGGCTGTAGCCCAGGCACCAGCAGCAAACTTTAATCCTTTTAAAGCCCCACTTGTAGTGTTATACCACACTTGGCCTTCAATTGGCGCTGGTGGATCTGCGGATAATTTCTGAATGTTTATACCTTTTATTTCTTTATATGCGGCCATGGTTTATCCTGTTGAAAATGTTTTTGTGGAAATGCCAGCGTCCCATTCTTCTGTGCTTGTAAAGGGAGATTCATCTCCAGCTGCAACAAAAGCAGAGGTTGAAGATCCATCGCCACCGTGTAGTGTTTTCACATCATTCAAATCATTTTCTACGGTCCAGCTTGTACCATTCCAAGATTCTGTACTACGAGATCCACCAGGTCTACCACCCATCGCTAAAGCAGCTGTTTGTGTTCCAGCTGTTGCTCTATGTCTACTACCAGGACTATTTAAACTTCCTACTGTTGTCCAATTTGTACCATTCCAAGATTCTGTCGCTCTTTCAGTAGGAGGTTCATTTCCTCCAACAGCTAAAGCAGCTGTATTAGTACCACATCCTCTTACATAAGCTCTAGCAGTATTTAAGTTATTGACTTCAGTCCAATTGGTACCGTTCCAAGTTTCTGTTTCGGCTAAAAGAGGAAAAAAACCACCAAAAGCTAAAGCTGCTGTTGAATTACCTGCTCCCGCTAAATGGTATTTTGCTGTATTTAAATCATTCACTTCTGTCCAATTGGTACCGTTCCAGGATTCAGTTAATGCTACAGTAGGTGGTGTTTGACCTCCAAAAAATAAAGTGTCTGTTTGAGTACCATCCCCACCCATGTTGTATCTTGTCGTATTCATATCATTTACTTCAGTCCAACTTGTTCCATTATAAGTTTCTGTTTGACCGGTGGGTGCACCTAATCCACCAGCAATTAATCCAGCAGTTTGAGTTCCAGTACCCATCATAGAATATCTTCCAGTATTTACATCATTAGCGGTAGCCCAACTTCCAGGATTATTAATATATCCTTTTAAAGCACTAGTAGTAGTATTGTACCACACTTGGCCTTCAATTGGCGCTGGTGGATCACTTGCAACTTCTTGTATTGTAAGACCTTTTATACTTTTATATTCTGGCATTTTTTCTCTCTTTTATACTATTTATTAATATAATAAACACTATTTTTGTTTTAATACCCAACCTTGAGTATCATTATAAAACACTAAAGTAAATGCGGCTCTTTCAACTGCCACAGTCAAATCTGTCGCAGAACCTTGTATAGGTTTGCCATTTCTATCAACTGTTAAGTTATTTGTATCAAATGTACCTGCAACATCAATAAAACTTATTTCATCACCAATTGTAGGTGACGCAGGTAACTGTACTGTATGAGCAAATGAAGTTGTATCTATAAAGTATCCTTCACCAGCGGCTGCAGCTGTTACCGTAGAACCATCTGCGACAACACCTGTTTGCCAGTCTGTACCAGCAACAATCGAAGTTGTATCGCCTAAATTAATTGTAACACCATTAAGTGTAAAACTTGAATTTGTAAGTGAAGCATTTCCTATGTTTGATAATGTTGCTTCTGAACCACTTATTGTAAGTGTATTAGATGAACTATTAATTGTTTTGTTTGTTAAAACTTGCGAACCTGTAAGTGTTGCTACTGTACTATCTATGTTAAATGTAACTGTATTATCAGTAACAACAGATGTAATACCTGTTCCACCAGCAAAACTTAATGTATCTGTTCCTATAGTAACGTTGTCCGTTGTAGAAGAATCATCTCTTACAGTTAAAACAGTTGAAATACCTGAAATTTGATTATCAACATAGGCCTTAATAGATTGTTGAGTGGCCAATTGAGTATCACTATTACTTGATAGGGTATCTTCATCAAGTATTGCTGTACCAGAAACACCTGTATTTAAAACAGCACTTGTAAGTGTTTTGTTTGTTAAAACTTGCGAACCAGATAAAGTTACAATAGATGAGTCAGCGGCAATGGTTAATGTATCCGTTGCACTTACTGTTGCTGTAATACCACCTGAACCTACAACGTTTAACGTATCATTACCTGATATTGTTTGTACTGAAGAAGTTGAATCTCTTAATGTAAAAGTAAATGTCGCTCCTAAAGCTTCATTTACAGCAGCAACAATAGATGATTTATCAGTAGTAGATAAACTTTCTAAATTACCTACATCAGTACCTAAACTGTTAAACGTGGTTCTAAACGTTTCTAAAGTATCTGACGTTGCTACATTTCTTATGGCCATTTTACTTCTTTACTACTCCCTTAATTAAGTCTTTGATTTCTCTTAATTCTGCTTTTAAATTATTTATTTCCTTTACAGCATTTCTTATTTCATCACCTTGTTTCTCTCTCGCTCTCACTCTACTCATATACATTTGATATTCAGTTGTATTTGTATTGACGATACCATTTGATCTAGTATCTCTTACTAAACTTTCATATCCGTGTACTTTTAATCTTGCCATTATACTGCCAATGCTATTGTTCTAAAGTCTTTTAATCTTGCTGGTAAAGCTGATACCGTACCGTTAAAGACTACTTTAATTTGGAAAGATGTAAATTCAGGTAATGTACTAGCGCTGAATTTGTAATCTTTGAAATCTAAATCTAATACAACATCGCCATTTGATGGATCTACTGATACATCTGATGAACCATCTGTGTTAAATGGTGTAAATGGTATATCTTCTATTCTTCTTGTTTCTTCACCACCAGATAATCTATAGAAACATTTAATAGATGAAGTTGATCTTACACTTGCTGCTAATCTTACATCTAACGCTGTTGAAGCGTTTGCTAGATTCACAGGTTTAGTGATATAAGCACCAGCAGAAGAACCACCTTCTGTCGCTGTATCATCTTCGTAATCAACTGTGTTAGTTAATTTCGCTATGACTTTTGATCCACTCGCTGGAGCAGTATCTAAAGTTAATGTTGTACCTGAAACTGTAAAGTCATCAACTGGTTGTAATTTTTTACCATCTTTTTTAATCGCTAATAAATGAACACTTGTTGGTGTACCTGATAAAGTAAATGCAACTGTTGAACCATCTCCTGTAAATGTATCTGTAAACGATACTGTAGGATTATTTAATCTGTTTGAAATTGCGAATGCATTAATTCGTTTTAAGTCAATTACAGGTGATAAGTTAGCGTTTGATGAACTTATAGTTAAGTTTGTTACGAATGATTTAGAACCTGACATTTCGTTTGTTTGGTTTATGTCACTAGCAACTAATCTTGGATTATCAAAATATAAGTTATCACCTAATACAACATTTTCAGCAGCAGTTGAAGCTTGTAAACTAAATGCTGTTTCAGAGCCGTGAACCGATTTACCTGTTGTTGTTCTTAAAGTAGTTGTTAAATTTGTTTGTGGGTGTATGACGTGACCAATTTGTAATTGGAGTACATCAAATAATCTATTTTGTGTAGCAGTTACAGTTGAACCACCAACATCTCCTGTTGCTGTTGCTGTACCTGAAGTTGTAACATCATAACTATCCAGTGTGATGTTTGAAATACTTGTATATGTTCCGTTAATATCACTATGTGCGATACCATTGTAAGTACCAGAAGCGACACCAGCAATTGTTACATTATCTGTTGTTGAATGCATTCCGTGATTTTTGTGGAATACTCTAATTACACCTGAACCATTAAATGTTCTAATTGGGTTTGCGTCTAACGTTTTACTTGGTAAAGAAGCGTTTGATAATGTTACTGTTCCTGAACTTGTAGTATCAAATACTGCTTTCTTTAATGTAAACTTTAAGTCTTCCATTTGTTCAGGTGTCCAAGTACGATAATTAGAAGATTTGAATAACACACCACTTGCAGGTTGTTTTGATACTGTTCTATCAGAACCTATGACTTTGTCACCTAATCTTGCAATGTAAACTGTATAATCTGTTGAATCAGAATATAATACAACGCAATACTCAATACCTTCTTGTAAATAAACAGGAGAATCAAAAGTAAATGTTGTTGCTGTTGATCCATCTGTACTTGTATTTACTGAACTTGGATTTAAATATTTTTGAGCAAACGGTAATAATTTTTTACCTGGATAACCATTGACCATATTTCGTATTTCTGCTCTTACAGGAATTGTATCAGATTTAGTAGCAAAATAAGCGTCTATACTTGTAACAAATATTCCATCTTCTTCATCTACTACAAATGATTGAGCTAATGGATCACCACCACCTCCATTACCACCACCGTTATCAGGTTGTCTGGTTGCGATAACTCTACTTGCTGTTCTAGTTGTTTGTCTGCTAGTAGTTACTGTACTTCTAACTGTTCTTGCTTCTCTTGTAGAAACAATTGCTTCTTGCGTTGTTTCTAATAATCCTTTTGCATCATAATCAGCTTCTGCTGATGTTGCAACTGCTGTTTTATCAACTGAATTTGTAGATGACGCTGTTAATCTGAATATTCTCTTACCTGTTCTCCATCTTGGATTAGAAGAAACATTTGGATCAGGAATAGCAAATGTTCCTGTTACAAAACCATTTGCATTTGTTACAATGTTTCCACCTAATGCACCACCATCTGGAGTGATATAAGCAGATACATCAATATTATCGAAGAAAGGATAAACTCTTGTATTTGGTCTCATACCATATGCTTCAAAAGTAACTGTTCTACTTCTAATAAATGGTACAAAGGCAACTGATATTACTCTATTTCCTAAACTTTGTCTTACAGTTTGTGGAACGATAGTTGTTCTAATACCACTTCTTGTTTGTACAACATCTGTACTTGTAGTTTGTACTAAACTATTACCTTGCCAACTTTGATTTGATCTAGGATTACCAGACCATTGATCTTGCCATTCATTCCATTCTGTACCTACAGGTATTTCAGAAATACTTGTATTGTTAAGTCCTAATTCTCTGGCTAAATTGTCAAACGTACTATTAATATTGACAACTAATTCAGGAGCTACTTTTGTTTCTTTCCATTCATCAACTGGAGGATCTAATTGAATATTTCCTACCCAATCAAAAATTAAGAAAGGATTTAAGTTTTCCGTTTTAGTTGCATATGGTTGTTGTAAAAAAGTTGATTCTGTGTAAGGAAGAGTAATTAAATCACCAGTTTTAGAATAATTTGCTGCTGTTCTATCAGCGGCAACAATCGCAGTTAAATCATCATCTACTTCCTGCAATTCTATTACGTCTTCATTAAATGGTGTTCTAGCTTCACCTCTACTTCTATCAATTGAAAGTTTGTAGTCATTATTTCCTACATCACCAACATTGTGACCAGAGAAGTTATCAACAACAAATCCATTTTTGAATCTATCAAAACCATCTGCGTCTTGTATTTGTAAAGATTGTGCATCAGCTTCTAATAAAGATAATTGAGTATAGTATTCAATATTTTTAATTCTTTTTTCTAATTTACCAATATCTCTCATAGTATATCTAATATTATCTTCTTTTTCTATAATAACATCAGCTGTATTAAGAGTATAACTTGGTATAGTTAATGTAGCTAATAATAAGTGACCATCTAAATTACCTGGTTCTAATGGATTAAGAGCAGAAGCACCTTTTAATACTTTTAGTACACCTTCTCTTGTTATAAAGATTTTGTCTATTCTGTTTAGATAATATTCAAAGTCAGTTGTTACATCTGAATTAAATTGTACAGGATCAACTGTTGAAGCACCTGTACCATCAAAACTTCTATCAGCAGAACCTGAATTAATTGTACTTGCGTCATCTACTCTTGGTCTAAAATCTAAACAATCTCTTAATTCAAATCTATTACCTGTAGTATCAGAAGTGTAACTAGGTATATTTTCATAATCAATCACACCTGAATATGAATCTACATCAAAATAATCACCAGAACCGTGTGAGAAATAATCAAAGTCAACAAGTAATTGTCCTGTTGGTCTGATTGCGCCTGGTTTTAATTTTAATCGTCCAATATCATAATAGTTATCTCTTTGACCTGTATCTAAATCAAAACGACTTGTAATATCTGTGTCACCTGAAGTTGCTGCTGAACCAAAACCACTTGACATATAAACATTATTAATTTGATATACGTCAGCTTTACCTAAACCAATCACACCACTTTCAATAATTGATTGTGATGAAATATTTACTGTTGAATTAGAGTTTAATGTTTTTGTTTTTGAACCAGCGACTGTTCTTTGTATAGTTGCATAAATTTTTACTTTGTGACCTTGAAAGTCAGCACCAAAATCTAATGTTAATGTTTTACCTGTTGGCGAACCACCTAAAGTAAAGATTGAATCGCCTTCGTGGTTATTACCTGATAAGTTTAATACATCACCAACTGCGCCAGTTGTTCCTGCGCCAAGTGTCATAATTGATACAGTAAAGTCATCATTTGCTAAAGAAGCAAATGTTTCGTTTGTACCTGCAGTAATTGTAGCGTCACCGTTTGATGATAATGTCGCTGTAAAATGTCTTCTTACATTAAAGTTTGTATCAGTTGCGCCACCGTTTGTTGTTGTTTTTAATGTTTTTACTGTAACGTGTGGTAATTTAAATATTGATATATTATTTTCTGGATTTGTAAGTTTAGCTCTTCTAACTGTTAAAACGGAAGCAGTCGTTACATCAGAGCCACCCACATTAGCTGTTAATTCTAATTCTGTTTGTGATACAATGTATTTTACTAAACCAGTTACAGTAGAACCAGCGTCATTGACAAAAGATATTGAATCACCTATTTTTAAATCTGTAGTAAAGTTTGTACCTTTACCTAAAAGTGTTGCATCTGAATTTGCTATTGAAACGTTACCTATGATTGATATATTTGAACCGTAAGTAGATGTTAA
>Ga0208162_1000524_pt1 | contig 22133 bp, 16 predicted proteins | sample CB_VirMetaG_4_FD_184539 | JGI IMG/M metagenome (GOLD analysis project Ga0208162, IMG submission 184539) | Freshwater to marine saline gradient viral communities from Chesapeake Bay - CB_1508_1M Viral MetaG (SPAdes) (version 4) | ecosystem: Environmental > Aquatic > Marine > Coastal | place: USA... | reverse complement strand
CCTTTAAACTGTTCTATACTAAAGCCCATTTTAAATCCTATCGAGTGAATCTTTTTGTGCAATTCCAGCAACACCTGAACTAGGCGCTCCTGTCCCAATGGCGAACATTTCAACAGGTAAGAATAAAGCAATATCCCATTCGTATGATCTAACCTCATAAAGAGGAGACTGAAGTTGATTGAACAAGTATTTTTTAACACAAGGTTTAAACATACTAAATTTCGAAGCAACCTTCAGAATTTGATAGCTTATTCTCAATCTCGTTTTATCATCATATGTATTGTCGCTTGACAAAGTATAAAGTGCATCCATCAAAGCCGCTCTCGGTTGAAGAGGCAAATAGTGTAGGTTGATGCCCATTATTCCATTATTTATGGTGTCAATAGGAAATATCATCGGTAGTCTATCATGATAAGGTAGTTCTTTTATCATCTTGGGATAGTACTGAAAAAAATACATTTTTCCGATAGTAGGAAGTTTAGCTACTCTATCTCTATTTTTTAGAATTGTTTCTTTAGAACTTTCGAGAGCCATTGCACCAAAACCACGATAGTATTCTCTGGCTCTTTTTGTTCTTGCAGGGACAATCTCTTGCTCTAAACCCTCTTGAAGGATAGAATGAAAAACGTCTTTAGGTCGTTTACCTACAACCTTTTCTACTGTTTCCCTGAAGGAATTTAGTGTTATAGCCATTTAAAGTCCTAGTTCATTTTCCGTTAAGATTTGGAACTGCCATTTTCTATCTTTACAGAAGCTTTCAGCGGCCTTCCATTTAGATTCGTTAATGGCATATGTCTTAACTTTATTTACATATTGTCTAGTTACTTTTTTGACTTTTTCTGGCTTTTCGGTTTGGTACTTTGGTTTTATTTCTATTACCAAAACATCAACACCACCTTGTTTGTTCTTTTTCTTGACGTAGAAATCAGGAAAATATCTTCTTGTCTTCCCGTCAACAGGACTTCTGTAAGGTATGAAAAATTCTTCGGAGGACCATTCGATAACGTTTGGGTTACTATCGAGATAGCCCATAAACATTTTCTCCCAACTACTCCTATAAATAATGTTAGTTGGATCACCTTTATATTTTTTGTAGTTTTTTGGTTTAAAGTAACCTTTTTTAGCAGCCATATTAATATTTAGTAGGATTTTAAATGGTAGATTATGCATCACTTCCAGAAATAAGTTCTGAGAGTCGAACCGGACTCAGTATGTCCAATTACGAAAAGACAATTAGGCAACACCATCCCCATCTTCTAAATGATGCTGGCAACTTTGGTGTTGGTGGACAAAGTGGTGGGTCGAGTACTGGCGGCTCAAAGAAGAAATCTACTCAGGCTTTTAAGAATAAAAAGGACCAGAGAGATAGAAAAAAGAAAATAAATGTTGTGGACGCAAGAGGGTGTGTTGAGAGGTTTGATGCGGGTAGAATAAATGGTGATTCTATTATTAGTATTAGGCAAAGTGAACCAGCGGACATAGACAGTCTTCAGTTTACAGTTGAAGAATTTTTAAAGAGAGAAAAAAATGTAAGCCCTCAAAGTGATTTTTACACTAATAGGCAAGACAGTCCGGTTGCATTTCAACAGGGCGTTAGTCAAGAATTGTCTTCTGGTGCTAAGAGGCTTAATAGTAATGCTATGAGAGGGACAGGTTTTGGCGGTTCTGGTGCTGGCGGCGGCGGTAGATCAGCAGGTACTAGTTCATCTGGCGGTACAATTGGATTGCCCACACCCGATAATCTCCAAGAAAATATGAACATTGGTTATGAGAGTAAGCACAAGGGTATGGGTCAAGGCATTCAAGATGCAATGATGAATGCTGTCTCGACATCTTTGAGGAACATGGCTGCTACAGGAAATCCTGTAAACGAAAGTATGATTTCAAACATGCAATCAACTTTTGCAGATATGAAAAGTTTTTATGCAAAGGATGGGAATATTGCCAATTTCCTTGGCGCTCTTGGTAATATGGCAGGTATGGGAAACTTTGATACCATGTTCAATAATAGCATGGTTCAGCAGTTCTCGGGCGTGATGCCAAGATCTTTTAATTTTAGATGGAAACTTTACGCTGATTCAGAGGCAGGGTCTTCAGCTATATTTCAAATAATTCAGATTCTTAAAGAAGCTGCTCATCCAACATTGGTCGATCCACTCTTAAACATTGTCAGGTATCCTGCTCGTTTGTCACGGTTCGATATAAGATCTCCGAATGGATTGATTATATTTCCTGTTTTTGAAAGTGTGATAACGGACATTACTGTAGACTACTCAGCTTCTGGTGCGCCATTCTTCTTTAAATCTGGCGCTCCAACTTCGGTAGCACTGTCTTTGTCAATTACCGAAGTTACCAGTAAGACAAGAAATGATTACGCAGCAGCACCAAGTGGATTTGCATAATGGCAAAAGGTCTTTTTAAAAATCTACCAATCATCGAATATGATGGGAAGTTAGCAAGGAATCTTATGGTCTCTTCGAAGATCGTCAGGAATGCGCTAGAAAATCCCGTTGCTTTTTTTAAGTACACTGTCGAAGACAATGAGTCTCCGGAAGAAGTAGCTTATACTTTTTATGATAGTGTATTTTACTCTTGGCTAGTTTTATTTGCAAATGAAATTGTCGATGTTTATAATGAGTGGCCGAAATCTTACAAGCAGATGACAGAATATTACATTCAAAAATATGGTTCTGTTCCTGCAGCAAAAGAACAAATTTTACACTATAAAAATCCGAAATATGGCTTTACAATTAATCAAGCAACTTATTCGAGATATGCAAACACAGATTTTGTAGATGCAACGATTAGTATTGATAGAACTGGTTGGGAACCTGTAACGGCATTTGAATATGAAGAAGAAAGAAATGATAATTTGAGAAACATCAAGCTTATAGATCCTAGCTTCTTAGAACAAATAAAGGGTGAGATGGAGTTGCTATTTAATGGTTAGTGCAGCAGTTTTAGAGCCAGCTAAGGGCCAAGCAGCACCAAAAATACAGCTTGCACATGTTCTTGGTGGCATCACGGAGGACATAACTCCCGGTGTTGCTGCCTTTAGTGTTTACTCTTCAATCGAACATCCTTTTATGTCTATGAATTGTATGTTCATGGACGAATTCGGTTTCATACGTAAAAATAACGTTAATGGTGATATGTCCATTGTTGCTTCCATGACTGATGGTGGCGGTAGGAAGGTTTCGGGCAAATTTCACATCAACTCCATGAAAACCTATACGACAAACGGTAGAAGAGCGCTGGGCGTTGAGTTTATCGGTATGACCGCAGAGCATCTAAACAATGCTGCACAAAAAGTAACAGAATGGAAATACAAACATAATCCTGATACTTTGACAACGATGATTAAATTTATCAATGACAAATATCTTAAAGGTCAGTTGGACGTAAACGTTTCTTCCTTTCCAGCAGTAAACATTGATATTGTTAACCAGTCTCCGCTGCAAGCAATATCCTTTTTGTTGGAAAGGGCTGCTGGATCCGGAGAAAATATTTTTGTTTATTTTCAAAAATTTGTAGGAGAAAATCCTAGATTTGTCTTAGATGAAGTCAGCAGAATGGCACAGGCTGGTTCTAAATTTAGATTTCACATGACTGAGAACAATATATCCGATGAAGCTCATATCATTGATGAGATTTATGTTGGTGGGGGCAGTGAATGTAGAATACTTCAGTTCCATCAAGACTCAGCTTTTAATGCTCATGACATCATTCAACAAGGATATGCATCTAAAGAATATATTGAAATTGATTTCGTGAATAAGATTACTAAAATTGACAGGGACCAAGAGCAAAATGTTCTGTTGGGGTCTAAACAAATGCCAGAGGTAATCGAAGCTGTTAAAAATCATGCATCACAAAGAGCTACCCGTGCAATATACGATACATTTAATGGCGATGAAACATATTTCAGACCACCAAATCTCAAAGATGCATATTTAAAGACAAAGGTTCCGTCTTCTGGATTTTTGTCAAAAAGAATTACACTTTCTGCTTTTGGATGTTTTAACGTACAACCGGGAGACTGCGTTCTCTTGAACTACAAGATTAACGATGCAGATCCGGGAAGAGGTGTTGATCCAGAATATAGTTCTAAGCATTTTGTTATAGCTGCAAAGCACAGTGTAAATACTAATGGCGAATGTTATTCTCAATTTGAACTAGCAAAAGATGGACAATCTTAGGGGATACGTCGATGAGAGATTTTTTTGATATTGCTGGTTTCGAAGGCGATTACTACGGAAATAAGTATACTTGGTTCATGGCTTATGTCGAACAAGTTTACGATGCTGAAGACGTTAGAGGCGCTGACCATCTTGTTCGTGTTGCCATTCGTATTCTTGGGTATCATGATGAAGATGCTCCAATTGATGATCTTCCACTAGCAACACCATTGATGCCCACAACACTTTCAACAGTGTACGATATTGGAGGAACACCCGGTCTTGAGGTAGGTGCCTTTGTCGTTGGCTTTTGGTTGGATCGACACAGACAGCATCCATGTGTTATTGGAGCGCTTCAGGGAATTACACCGCCGCCCAAACAAGCTTCAGCGGATATTGCATCTGTTATTGAGTTTCCTCAAGAATCTACTGGTGCTGGCCCGTCACTTGTTGAAGACAGATTCCTTGGATTGCAGGTAGGCGGTGATGGAGGACCGACAGAATGACGCCATTAGCATTTAATTTTGATTTAGGTATCAAGAACTACAAAAAGAATAGATTAATTGTTGACTCACATCATCTAAAAAATGAGATCTTGTATAACATGGAAAATGCAGGAAAAACGTCTTTCAATATTAGTGCGTTCTCTTATTACAACAACCAGAACAAAGGCTTTTTGGATTCGGTTAGAGATATTGAGGCATCATCATTAAGCGGTTCTTTTCATTTCTTTATCAACGAAAATGGAAACCTTTTCACCGATCTTGAGATGAGTTCTGAGTCTTACTTTTATCCGGACGAAACAAGTGATCTGAATATTGTTTTGTGTATTTCTGGTAAGAATGTAAATTTGAGCAATGAAAAGAAAGCTCAATCGTTGTATCGGTACAATCAGCTAAAAACGTTGAACAGGTTTATTGAAACATTTGAAAAAAACTCTTATCAGACCACACTTAAGAGTCTGTCTGTAGACAACAATTATGATAAAATTACGAATCTTGGTTTTGATTTTTTAAAATATGGAAAGGGAGTGTTAAACAATGACTAAAGAATTAGGACCATTGCCAGCACCAAAGGGTGAAGGAAAAGACGGACCAAAAGAAATTAATTATGACAATGATCATATTGCACTTGATCCAATTCCACCAAGAATTGCACCCCAACCAGAGATTACTTATTTTTATAATAAAGCAACTAAGTATTTGAATGGTAGTAAGGTGGAGTTTAACACGACTCCCGGACATGAATACATCAACATTCAACATGGCAATGATAAGACTCGTTTAACATTTTTTGAAAATGGTGACGTGGAAATAATTCAAGTAGATGGCAATAGACATGATGAAGTTTCGAAAGATTATGATATTGTAGTTGGAGAAGATTACAGTAAAAAGGTCGAGGGTTTTAATTTTGAACGTCAATACATATACGCAAATCAAAGTGAGAAGCGCACAACTTTTAGGGCTTCGGAGTTTGAAGTTCTTTCAAATAAAGTTGTTATGCGTGCATCTAGAGGCATTGAGCTTATAGGAGATGTAATTATCCGGGGAAATGTGAGAATCGACGGAAACCTTCAAGTCAATGGTGGCTTTAATGCTAGGTATCAAATAGCCCTCAATCCTGATTACTTGGAGAAGGTTGAAGGGGAAAATGATCCAAATGATGAAGAGGATCCGTTTTTTTATGATCAGTTCTTTGTCAAGGAATTGGGTGATGTTCAGGGTCCAAATCTGCCTACTCAGGGTCCAGTTACAACAGGAACAACGGTATCCGGTCCAGCAGGTTCTACAGCCACAAGCTCTGCAGTCACAAGCTCTAGTGGCACTTCAGGAGGCCCAACAGAATGATTATTAACGTAAGTAACAAAACATTTGGACCGATCCAGCAATTTGATTCTTATCAGCTAGAAATTTTTAAAAGAAATAAATTTTTACCAATACCTAAAAAATTCAAAATAGAAAAATATCCAGAAGATGTAATAGATCCTTTTGACGAAGAAACATTTCAGCTTTCTAGTAATTTTAGTGATAGTGATTTTATTAGGAAAAGAATACAAGGAGAAGTAGATCCTACTCTCCCCTACGTAGGAAGTGATAACGTTTTTGAGGAGGCACCAAGGCATCATTTTAGTATAAAAACAATATATGATAATCTTCAAAGACTTTGTTTGGAAGTAATGGAGCCAGTTTATGAAATGGCGGGGAGAAAACCAAATATCGAAAGTGGTTTGCTGTTTAGGGACAGTCTAAGGGGTGTTGATATGGACTCTTTTTTTTCTGATCAGATACAGGGAAATGCTGTTGTTATGAATTTTCCTAGAGATACTAATAATGTAATTTTTAATAGATCTGTAAATTACATTAATGAATTTTCTTTATTTGACCGATTGCTGATTGACAACACAATGAAAAAATACGAGAGGCCAACTCTTATGGTTTCAGTAAATAGTAAAAAAAGAGGCATTACTGGATTCGTTAGGAGGAAATAATGCAATCACCTGTCGTAAAAGACATTTATTTTTCAGACTTGGACACACAGTTCACACAAAATCCAATCAGTGATGATGTCGTGACGATCAAAAATTATGAGTCTATTAAAAGATCAGTAAGAAATATCATCAGCACAAATAAGGGTGAGAGACCTTTTAGTCCTGAGTTTGGATCTAATGTTAGGGCGCTTTTATTTGAACCCGATAGTGACCTTATCAGAATTGCTCTTGCTGAAGAAATCGAAATTCAGCTTATGAACTTCGAACCAAGAATTGAGATTATAGAAGTAAGTGTTTCGAACACGTCTGAACAAATTGATAGCTATGAACTCAACGTTTCCATTACATTCTCTCCCATAAATAGTCAACAAGTAGTCACACTAAACGTAGTATTAGAGAGAGCAAGGTAATGGCGGATAACTATCTATCAACGGCTGAACTGGACTTCGATTCATTAAAAAATGATTTTAGAAAATTTTTACAAGGCCAAAGTCAGTACAAAGACTTCAACTTTGATGGTTCGAACATGTCCATTATCATGGATCTCCTGACATATAACACTCATATTAATGCATATTATCTTAATCAGATTGGTACAGAATCTTTTCTTGATACAGCAAAATTAAAAGAATCTGTAGTTTCCCATGCAAAGGAACTGAACTATCTTCCTAGATCCAGAAACTCGTCCAGAGCAGTGGTTAATCTTTCAACTACTGGAAATGTTACAGATGGCACAAAAACTATTAACAAGTTCACAACATTTACAGCAGAAGTTGGAGCAAATACACTGATATTTTCTACTGATAGAGATATCACGGCAGTTAATGATGGGACAGGAACATTTATTGCAAATAACGTGAATATCTTTGAAGGCACAGTTGTTACTGAATTTTTTGATGTGACATCTTCTAATACAAAAATTGTTGTATCATCAGCTAACGTAGATATTGATAGTGTAGAAATTGTCGTCCAGAATAGTGCTTCTGATCTTGCCAACTCAACGTTTTTAAGAGCGGAAAATCTTTTCAACCTGACACCAACATCAGATGTTTTCTTTGTTCAAGGCTTTGGTAACAGCAAGTACGAGATTGAGTTTGGTAATGATGTGACAGGGAAAAGACTTACTCCGGGAAACATCATTCGGCTTAGATACCGTGAAACATTGGGCGAAGAGGCTAACAATGCTAGAACATTTTCTCCTTCAGACCCAACCATTTCGGTTTCGACAGTATCAAGGTCTTCTTTAGGTTCTGAAAGAGAGTCAATTGATTCTATCAGATTCAATGCTCCTAGAGTCTTCTCCACACAAGACAGAGCAGTAACGGCAGAAGACTATAAGTCACTGGTTAAAAATAAGTTTCCAACCATTGAAACGCTTAATGTTTTTGGTGGTGAAAAGTTATCTCCACCAAGATTCGGTAAAGTTGTTGTTGTGCCTAAGCCGTTCAATGCCAAGGTAGCAAGTCAGTCTCTGAAAGACTCTATTGTGGAATTCTTGAAAAATAAAGCTTCTGTTAGCACAGAAGTTATCACGGCGGATCCAAAGTTTATTGTTTTGGACATTCGAAGTTCTGTAAGATTTAACTCCACTCAGACTACCAGAGGGGAAGAAGATTTACGTTCTTCCGTTATCAATAGTATTCTTCAGTATGGCACAAATAACCTTTCTGAATTTGATCGTGACTTTAGATATAGCAAGCTTTTGACCGTTATTGATGCAACAGACACAAGTATTCTTTCAAACGATACCAAAATCAGAATGGTCAAGGAAGAAACACCATTCTCCCAATCAACTAACGATTTCGTTTTAGATTATGATAATGAAATCGAAAGAGGTTCTTTCGTTTCTTCTCTGTTCACCAAGACAATCAATGGAGTTAATTTCGAAGCGTTTCTTGAAGACGTTAATGGAACTATTCAAATGTGTTCGAGAACTAGAGGCTCCAAGGAAATCTTGATCTTTAATGCTGGTTCTATCGATTACCAAAATGGTGTTGTTAATCTGACTAACTTTAGATTGGATGGATATTTTGCAAGAGGTAGATCGGCATTTGGTGATAGAGTTCAGTTCTATGCTAAGAATGTTAACCCAGATATTATTGTAGATCAGGATCAGATTATTCTTATACAATCGTTAAATATTAACGTAACAATAGATGGACAGACAACTGATGACTGATCGTTTTACAAAAAGTGAAAAATCGACAGATCATTTTGTTAAATCACAATTCCCTGACTTCTTTCTAGATGAAGGTGAGGGAATTGTAAATTTTGTAGATACCTACTACAAGCATTTTTCAGCTAATACTGGTTATAAAATCAGAGATCTTCAGTATCAGGGCGATATTGATACCACTTCTGATGCTAACTTAATACGCTTTAATAATAAGTATACCTTTGGTTCTGGTAGATTTATCAAAGAACTTCCTGCTGTGATAACTGGTGATTTGAGATTCATCATTAAACACATCAAGGATCTTTACAGATCTAAGGGAACGGAAAGAGGAATTAAGTTATTTTTCCGTTTGGCGTTTAATGATTCTCCTGACATTTTTGTTCCGGGAAGATTTCTGTTTAGACCTTCAGATTCTAGGTTCAATAGACCAGATGTAGTTGAACTTTTTTTGGGCGAAGGAAGTTCTTTTGAAAGAGTTAAAGGTTTAGTGGGAACGGAGATAATTGGTTCCGTTACTGGTGCATCTGCTATTGCTAAAAATGTTTTTAGAAAAAGCTTAAAAGACAAATCCTTTGTTTATGTTGAACTTGATAATGTTCAGGGAACGTTCAAGACTGGTGATAAAATTACTGCTAGAAATGCAACTTCTCTGGAAAAAGTTTTAGCACCTAAAGTTATTGGTCCAGTTGACAACGTTATTGTTGAAAATGGATCTGACAATATTCCTTTGGGAACAGTTTTTTCCGCTGTTTCGAGTAAAACGGGCAGAGAATTAAAGGTATCCGTCACAGAACTTGAAAAGATTTTGGGTACATTTAATCTTAGAGGTGTTGAGGGGTATGGCTATTCTTCAAAATCACAAGTTATTGTGACAAGAGCGCCCGGAGAATCAAGTAACATTGATAGAGGTCAATTCACTGTAGTTTTGAATGGTTCATATTCTTCACACGTTGTTAATGGTGATTTGCTTAAAGCTTTCGATCCTCTTACAATTGGATCTGCAAATGTAAATAGTTTTCAGTTTGATAGTGCAAATTCATTGAATGTTTACAATCAAACGCCTATCGGAGATATTCTCTCAAATGAAACAAGGATTTATGGTTCTATTCTTAGAATAGCTGTAAACCAAGACCCTAAAAACTACAACGGTGTAACGAAACCTTTTGTTGCTATAAAGGACGTAACATTCTCAGCGAATCAGACTGGAAATGCTGCAATTTCTAATACTCTACTAGTTGCATCTAAAGAAATTTTTAGCAACGGTTTAATCACTGTCGCCAACACATTTACTGGTAATGTATCTTTGTCGGCTGCGAATAATATAGCAATAGGCACAGGAACTAATTTCACACAAGACTTTAGAGCGCACGATGTTCTGAAAGTGATGACGGATGATGGTCTGCCGACTTACCACAACATCGATTCTATTACCAACACCACATTCATGACATTAGGTCAAGACTCTCCATATACAGTTTCAAACAATGATTATTCTAAGGGTTTTGTTAACTATATTAAATTGATTGATAGTGATGGTGGTTCTACTGTTAGAGCCGTTAACAACTTTGTCAACAGCACAGCCGTATATCTTGACGATAAGGTTTTGGGTGGAGAACTAAACTTAGACAATCCTTCTTATACTATAAGAATTGGTTACAACACTTCTAACGTAAACTTTAGTGAAAAGAATGATAAAATAAAGTCTAGAGTTAGAGAGGGCTTGACATTTACTGACGTTTTAACAGGAACAGATGCTGACTTTGATTATAGAATCACTTCCGCTCAAGGTTCCGTTGCAGAAGTAAACATTCTGAATGCTGGCTTTGGGTATATACCCGGTGAAGAAATTGAAATGAAGTCGGAAGATTTAACACCTAAAATTAATATTATTGACAATGATGGTACTGGAACAGGGGCATCTGCATTTCCTGTTCTAGATGCTGATGGTAAGATCATAGATATTATCGTCACAAAAGGTGGATTTGGTTATTCTTCTCCTTCTGTTACAGTTACAGGTGGCACTGGTTCAGGTGCAAAGTTGGTTCCAACGAGCTTGGGTGGAGTTATTACAACTATAGCTGTTTCAAACACAGGTCAAAATTATTTCTCATCCAAAAATATAAATATCAAAGTGGAAAAAGGTGGTCAGTCTATTATTGAGGGAAGGCATTCTTCAATCAATTCACACCTCAACCAAAAGGTTAAATTACAAGATAGTGATTATTGGCAAGAATATTCTTATGAAGTTGAGTCTAGTATTAATAATGAAAAGTATGAAAGTGTTCTGGACAGTCTTATTCATATGTCTGGAAGAAAGTTCTTTACTAAAAATGTAATTAAAGATGAAGCAGAAAGCTCAGTTCGAATTTTAGAGGAGAGTGTCACGGCCAGTGGCGTATAGAAGTTATGGGACAAACAACTAGATCTTTATCACACAGTCTTGGAATGATTACGGAGCTTTCCACGTACACACAAAACGTTTACATCTTTGTGTCAAAAACACATGACAATAATAACGAAAACATTAAAGAAATAGCTAATTCTGAAAATTATTATACGTCTCTCCATAACCCAATTAGGGAAATGGTTTTTGGTAAGAAAATTCTGCCGCCAGATGTATCACCTGTTGTTAAACGGTATGATTGGCTTTCGAATACCATTTATCAAGCGTATTATAATAAGTCCAATACGTTATTCACAGTCAGTGATGGAGATGTCGAGAAGTCATTTTACGTTTATACTTCTTCCGGAAACGTATATAAATGTATCGATAATAATTCTTCTGCCGCATCAAGTGTCGAGCCTTCACATGTTGACCTGACTCCTAGAGAAGAATCTGATGGCTATGTTTGGAAATACATGTACTCTGTGCCATCAGGATCGAAATTTGTCACATCAGAATATATTCCTGTTGTCTCGAACACTGAAGTTGGTGTGGCATCTTCACAGGGCATTGATAGAGTATTTTTGGTGTCTGGGGGTAATAATTACGTCGAATCGACTAACGGCACTGTTCAGTCAACTATTTCGGCTTCTCAATTTATTATTGAATCTAAAAATTTGTCATTTTCTAACGGATTGGTTTTCACGCCTGAAAATAATTATTTCAACAACACGTCTATCCTTCTTTTTGAACCCGGTGCTAAGGCAAATGGTAGTTTGTTTACTATCAACACCTACTCATCTGCAACACAAACGGTTACGATTGATGGGTTTCATTCTTTCTCAGGATCTACGAAATATGAGATTAGTCCGAGAGTTAGAATTGTTGGCGATGGTGCAAATGCTACAGCAATTGCTACAGTCAACCCATCAACAAAAACTATTACAAGTATTTCTTTAAAGGATGCGGGAGGATCTTACTCTTTTGCAAATGTTTTGATTGACGCAAACACAGGAACCGGGTGTGTAGCAGAGGCTGTGATTGCGCCGAGAAAGGGTCATGGGCATGATCCACATGAAGAATTGGGATCCGACAGTATTATGTATGCTATTACTGTTGAAGGTAATGAGTCTAATACAATTACAGCAAATCTTCAAAATGGGTTTAGAACTGTAGGTATTCTTTCCAATCCATCGCCAGCTAACGTAGCCTTTACTGGAACAGTATCAACTACATCTGGGCAAAATATTATAACTGGATCTGGAACCAAGTTTAGTTCTGTGTTTAACAATCCTTCACTTAGCACTGTTGCAGGAGCTACTTTGAGTGCGGTAAATACTGCCATACTATCAAATACTGCTGCTTCTAACACTTCACAGGCTTCTACGATTGTTGAGTTGTTTAACGAATTCAACAAGCAAATTACAAACCAACAAGTTTTAACTGACAGCATTATTGTTGAAGGTCGTGATTTTGATGAAAACTATGAAGTTTTAAATATTTCGTCTAATACTATTATGTATGCAAGAAACCCATTTGCGGGAACACATATCAATGTTCCTTTCAGAAAAGTATACAAAGCCAATACGTTTAATAACGTGATTAGACTTACTGTTGATCAGTCTAGTCTTTTCAGTAATGGTGAAGTTATCACTTCTCTCGACAAACAATATTTCGGGACTCTTGTAAACAAGTCGGCCAACACTTTGGTTATTGCAGGAACAAAATTTCCATCCGGAATTACGGTCAAGGGCAACGTATCGGAAGACACTGCAAATGTTGTCGTTTCTGAAGTCTCTAATTCCTACGTTGACGGTTTGTACGGTCACGTATTGTATATAAATAACATATTGAAAGTGTCCAAAACAGATACTAGCAATGTAGAATTCAAAATTGTAGTTAAGGTTTAAGATGTCAGATATCAATACAAATCTAAATACCGCTCCTTACTTTGACGATTATTTGGAAAACAAAAAGTTTTATAAGGTACTTTTTAAGCCTAGTACTGCTGTGCAAGCTAGAGAATTGTCACAGATTCAAACAATTTTGCAAAAGCAAATCAGCAGATTTGGATCACACGTCTTTAAGGACGGTTCTATTGTTGATGGCGTTAACCCAAAGGTAGTAAGACAAGCCCACGTAGTTAGACTTAAAAATGCTTACGTTAACAACAATGTTGTTGACTTGGAGCAAATCTACAACTCTTCCAATAATCTTCTCTTAACATCTCAGTCTAGTGATGTAGAAGCAAAAATTATTTTTTACCGTGACGGTTCTCAGGCTGAAGCACCAAACACAAAAAGACTTTATGTTGTTTACAATAATGTTGACGAATCGAACGCTAAAACATCTGTCGGCAACGTATCTGTTACCATTAACTCTAACACGGTAACGGGTACAGGGACATCATTCACCAACTATGCTGTTGGTGATTACATGACTCTGTTTGAAACACCTTTTAAAAGAAAAGTTTCATTCCAAGCAAAAATTGATAACATCGCTAACAATACATCTTTAACGCTTAACAGAAGAATTTCTTTTAGTAATAACTCAATTTCTTCTAACAATTTTACCATTCACAGCAACTTAACGACTTTTGGTGTTTTGGGAACAGAATCTTCCCCTGAGATTTTAAATGTTGTCGAAAGAACGGTTAGAAATTCACAATCAAATACTGTAAACACTTCTGTCACTTCTAACACTTTCATTTTAGATTTTAGTGTGGCAAACACACAAACACTGAACGTTTACGTTAACAGTGAACAGCAAAAAAATAGTGTCGATTATACAGCCAATACTACTGCTGTTGTATTGAAGTACAATCTTAACAATGACGATCAGATCAATATTGTTGAAGCATTAAACACTACTAAATTTTCTGGCCTACAGTGCTTTAAATCTGGAGGTATTTTGACTTCTCAGAGAGCAACAGTTGCCTCGAACGAAGAAGGTGTTGTATATCATAAAGGTCAATTCTTAAACATTGATCCCGGATTCGTTGTAGTATCTGATAATCTTGAAGATGCAAATGATGCAATCGTTGCAATCGACTCCAATGAATCTATTGTAACCTATAAATCCGATACGTCTCTTCTTGATAATTCTGCTGGGTTTAACAATGAAGTTTCTCCGGGAGCAGATAGACTTAAGCTCGATCCTTTAATGGTTGCAGCTAACACTTCAAACTTGATTAAGCAGAACGCTGTTGCTGTCTTGATTAACTTCAATGAAGAAGGAAACGTTTTACAGGAAAATAGAGATCCACAGTACAACATCTTAGGTGAGCAACTGGCATCTCAAAAGAAGGACACTTCCGGTAGCTTTACGGTAAAAAGATTTGTCACAGATACCGAGGCTGTTTCATCCAACAACGAACTGATTGATATCGTTGTTGAGCCGGGTATCGGCTATATCAACGGATACAAAGTTGAAACTTTATCGCCAATAAAGGAATCTGTTGTTAGAGGAACAAATACTCGACAGAGAGAAGACTTTGAACTTGCTATTAATTTTGGCAATTACATCCGTGTGAAAGAATTTAACGGAAGTTTTGCTCCATACGATAGAGTTACATTTGTCCACAATGGAGCAAATCAGGGATATTTCCCAGCTTCTAATAGCACATTCTTGACAAGTTTATCAGGATTCATTCCTTCTTCTGCAAACAATGTTGGCAAAGCGTATGTTAAATCTGTTGAACTTGAGTCCGGAACTCCGGGTACTTTTGATGCAGTTTACAGAATTCATTTGTTTGGTTTAGAACAATCGGCCAACGATTCTATTTCAAATGCTAGAACCATTGTTACGAATGACACTGTTAAGGGTGGCGCTGACATCATTCTCAACGCAAGTAACAATGCTGTAATTTCTAAGTCTGAAGATATTGCCTTTGATACGTTTGGCGAAAATGCAATAAGATCGTACACAGATTCCACAAACACATATGACAACAATTTTGTTGTCAGAAAGTTTGCTTCTGTATCTGATACTTTAAACGCAAACGGTTTCTTGGTTGTCGATATTGACGATGAAACTGATTTAACTGGCAATAATAGCATCGGTTCTTATACGACTTCTGAAGTCAATAACATCATCCTTACTAATACTGGTAGTGAAATTTCTTGTGATTCGACTGGTACGTCTTCATCGACTGGTAATGTGATTACGCTTTCTGCTGGATTTAGTGCTAATATCCATGTTGGTGATTTTGTTAGAATTGGATCCGACATTTCTATTGTCACAAAAATTAACAGCGCCACTGAAATTCAAACTAAAGATAGTATGAATTCGGCATCTGGAACTCTTGAAAAAGTATTTCCTGTCAATAAGAACATTGCAGTTGATCCAGCAATGGTTACAACAAGTCAGGCAGACAACACTTTAAACATTAAAATTCCTATCTTGAACAATTCTAATTTTAGTGGTTCCACATCTGTAAGAGCTTCTTACGATTTCAACGGAAGAAATTACAAGCCTTTCAGTAAAAACATTAGAAAGAATATTTACAGAAGAATTAACACCGCTAACAATTCTGCCAATAGTATTGGTCCTTGGGATCTTGGTGTTGTTGATGTGCATAAAGTTACGGGTATTTGGATGATCCCAAATGCTAATGATGGTAGTTCCAATAACACATTTACTGACGATTACTTGACCGAATCATCAAATAGAGTAAACGGTGGATTCTTTGAATTTGATTCCGGCCAAAGAGATCATTTCTACGATTATGCATCTTTAAGTCTAACTAATAAAGGACGGTACAAGAATTTAGTGTCTTCGAACACTACAATTATTGTCCAAATGGATGCATTTACTGTTGATAATAATGATGGAGAGGGGTATTTCACTGTTGATTCTTACCCGACAACTACCTCCACGACAGCCAATACAACTACTATTAAGTTTGAAGAGATACCAACTTATATCTCAAGCACTGATTTAAAAATTTCTTTGAGAGACTTTATAGACTACAGACCAAGATTCAACAACAAAGAAAATATTAATTTACTATCGGGTGTTGCAAATACATCTATTGTCAACAGTACTAACAACAAAAATAAAGACTCGGCTAAAGGGTCGGGAAATAGTAAAAACTCTTTCCTAATCTTTAAAAATAATACTGAATTTGTCTCTGATTATAAAACTAATACTCCTAAGAGGGCAGAAGTTTACATGACTGAAAAAGCAACTCTTGCTGTTTCAGTTGCTAATAACTTAAATTCTCCTCCTCCAGAAGTAGAAAATGCAATGAAAGTTGCAACTATTGATATTGCTCCTTTCCCATCTTTGACAAGAGAAGAAGCTTCTCTTGCAAAAAATATCTACAGTTCTGGTAAACTGAGAGATAGGAAAACTGAATTTAATGTAATTCCATACAGAAACAATATTGATCAGTTTAATATTAGAAGATATACGATGAAAGATATTGGTACTCTTGATAAAAGGATTACCAATCTTGAATACTACACTTCTTTGAATGCTCTTGAAAGTGATACGTTCAACAAACAATTTAAGAACGATAACGGCATTGAGAGATTCAAAAATGGTATTTTTGTGGAGCCGTTCTCTTCTCACCAGTTTGGAGACACGTTAAATAACGAGTATCGTGCTTGTATTGATCAAAGGAGACAACATCTAAGACCTTCTTTCAAGGAAATTCTTGTAAACAACTTTACGCCTCAAATTGTTTCTGGGAACATTTCTGTTTTCGGTCCAAGAGTTATGTATAACTACTCTGAAGTAGATCATATTAAACAAGATAAAGCAACCAAGATCAGACCTGCTGCTCCGGTAGAAATTAAATTTGTTGGCGAAGTTAAACTTTTTCCTGAATATGATGCTGGAACAGATGATACAAATATCGGAAGAGTTATAATCAATCCCGATGAAGAACGCCCAGATGTTCAAGAAGGAACTGTTACTACTTGGGGAGAGTGGACAACTTCAAGTAGTCAAAGTGTCGCCTTTCAAGATGGAGTAGCAGGTGTTAGAACAACTACTGTTAGAAGACAAACTGGTACGAGAGTCACAACAAGTGTTGTTGAGGGTGAAGAGTCTTTAGGTGAAAGAATCACTAATGTAACTGCAACACCTTACATTAGAGAGATGGCTATTGTATTTTCAGCCCGTGGATTAAGACCACGGGAATTGCATTCCGTTTTCTTCAATGGCGTCAATGTCGATGAACACGTTGCTCCGGGCGGAAGACCTACACCGAGACCACTCCCAACCTTAGATCCAACCGCAATAGAGAAGTTGGAGAGTGACCCTCTAATGGATGCAATTACTGGTCATATGAATTTGACAGCAGTTCCAGTTCCAGTTGATGCAAATAGAACCACACGTCTTGCGGATCCAGTTATTGCAACTTCAACTGATATTGCACCTTTTGTTCGTAAATTTGCTCCTAAAGGCACTCCCCTAATCACCTCAGATGATGGCACAGTTTCTGGTACGTTCTTTGTGCCTAAGCAAAGATTCTTGCAAGGAGATAGAGAATTTCTCATAGCTGACATTCAAGATCTAGAAACTGAATCAGATGCTGTTCTTTCGTCTGCAACTAAAATGTTCTATTCAAATAGAATTGGTGTCGAGAGAGCAGAAATGGTTAGACGGACATTTGATGTTGAAGTGACCAGTCGAGAGGTGAGAAGAGTAGCCAGCCGCACTTCAAGTTTTAGACCAACTGGCCGAAGAGATCCAATTGCTCAAACATTCTACATTAGAGCGGATGAAACTGATGTCGATGGTGTCTTTGTCACTTCCATTGATCTTTATTTCAAGAGAAAGTCAACAAAGAATCCGATTCAAGTTTACATAACAACTCAGATAAACGGATATCCGGATTCAAGTAACATTTACACAGCAACAACTGTCACTTTAAATCCTGCTGATGTAAATGTTTCAGACGATGCGTCTGTGCCTACAACATTTACATTTGATTATCCGGTTTATCTGCAAAAGGGTAAAGGGTATGCCTTTGTGGTTAAGCCGTTTGCTGGAGATCCGGATTATGATGTCTATTTCGCTCAATTAGGCGGAACTGACATTACGACAGGAACAGCAGTAAATTCACAGCCTTATGGTGGTGTTGCTTTCTTGGGCGCAAATGAAGACACATGGTCCGCTTTGCAGGACGAAGATATTAAATTTACTTTAAGAAGAGCCGTATTCTCGACAGGCTCTGCTAGAGTTAGAATGATTCCAAGAAACTTTGATAGAGGCGAGTTTGAGAATTTCACATTCGTAAACAACAAAAGCACTATCGAAATCGGAGACTATGTGTTTGGTATGACAAGTGCCAACACAGATCCAGCCTTGACTGTTGCTAATGTAAACACGGCGATATTTGGCGTTGTTTCTGGTATTGATAACATTAACAATGAAATTAGATTAGCTCCTACGACAGGAAACTTGACTGATTCGTCAACAAAGGTTTTCACCGAAACAAGACTTAATGGGACTACCTACGATACAGACAAATACAAAATTGCTGTTTATCGTCCAAGTGATAGTTTGCTTGACTTAGAAACTTTAGATATTAATAAGTTTGTTGGTACATCATTTATGTCTTTGATTGATCATGAATATAGTACGATTGTGACGCAATTCACATCTGGTGTTTACAAAAATTCTTCTATCGATTTTGAGCATGAATATAATATCTCGAACACGTCTAGCATTTCGTTCCCAGTTCCAAATGAAGATGAATATGAATATACTGACAATCCGTTGGTTCTTAGATCAAGAACAAATGAAGTTCTTAAACTTGGTTCTGCAACCGGAAACTCTTCTTTCTTAGTTAATATTGATATGACCAACAGAACAGATAAGACTTCTCCATTTGTTGATATGAGAAGATCTTTGGTTTCTGCAGTTGGCAACTTGACAATTCCTTCTGATGATATTGCAAATAATTTCATCGACGGAACTTCGGTAAGTACTCTCGAAAGTGCAAGTATCTACAGTGAGATCTTCCCCGGACTTGGTGAGACTAACGTTAGATACATTTCCAGATTGATTACGCTTGCTGACGGTCAAGATGCTGAAGACATGAGAGTTCTTGTTTCGGCCTTTAAGCCCCCTAGAGCTAAGATTTACGTCTTCGGTAGATTTATCAACCAGTACGACAATCTCGATGATGTTCTTTTCACTCCTTTGCTGGATCTGACGCCTGAACTTAACTCTTCTCGTAATAACAGAAGAGACGTTAAAGAATTTGAGTTTAGAATGTTCAACAGAGATGAAATTAATGCTACCGAGTGGGTTAAAGTGTTCAACGATGCAACAGGCGCTGACTATGCATTCAAACACACTAACAAATACACAGCTAACAGTTTGATTGCAACAGATCCTACTACTGGAATTGCTGACTATTACAGAGGTGGTACAACTTATAAAACTTACAAGCAATTCCAATTAAAGATTGTTACTTATGCTTCTATTAATTCGCCTGCTGGATTTGGAACTAAAAATTCTTCTAACCCTGCTCTTATCGAAAACGTAAGAGCCATAGCACTGCAGGTATAAAATGGAATTAAGTGGCGTAAAAAGAGATGAAAGATCTAATGCAATTGTAAATGTAGATAATTCATCTCTTGCTGCTTACAAGGCGGCAAGGTCTAGAGATAACAAAATAAATAGTTACATCCAAAAGGTTGATGAACTTAATGAAGATGTAAAAGAGATTAAACACTTGCTAAAGGCGCTGGTAGATGGCAGTAAACGTATCTAATACAACGACAACTAACACATTTGAGTTCTGGAGACTTAGAACTAATCAGATGGCAAACCTTTTCAGAGAGAAGGCTGTCACGACTAATTCTAACACAACTCCCGGAAGTGCTGCCATTAGTGGAACCTTTTCTGGTGGAAACTTAAAGGCGAATGGAACTACTCAATCAACAAGCATTACAACAGGATCTCTTCAAACGAGAGGTGGTTTAGGTGTTTCGAGAAATGCTCATATCGGTGGTAAATTAGTTGTTACTGGTGTTAGCAATACAGCAAACCTTAATGTAATTGGAACAGCCACAGCAACTTTGTTTTCTGGTGATGGATCCTCACTAACGTCTGTCGATGCAGAAACATTAGACGGTAAAGATTCAACAGACTTTGTTTCTAATACTTTTGCTATTGCTACCTTTACAACTAATAACTATGTCCAGTCGGACACATTCAAAGCTGATATTGGTGTAGTTTCGAATAACTATGTTCAAGGTAGATATACTTCCAACAGCTTTGCCAAGTCAATCTTTAGCTCTAACAATTATATTCAGGGCAGATTTACGTCAAATAGTTTTGTGAAGGCTACATTCACATCTAACAACTACATTAATAATCAACTTAATACTAGAATTGGTATTAGAGCTACAAACAACTATGTGAAAGCTACATTCACTTCCAACAACTACGTTCAAAATAGATTTACCTCAAATAGTTTTGTAAAATCTATCTTTACGTCTAACAACTATGTTGATGGAAGATTTGCGTCTAATAACTACGTTCAGGGTAGATACACGTCTAATAGCTTTGTGAAAGACACGTTCACGTCTAACAATTACGTGGATAATCAATTAAACACAAGAATTGGTATTAGAGCTACAAACACTTACGTAAAATCAACCTTCACGTCAAATAACTACGTACAAGGAAGATTTACTTCCAACAACAACGTAACTGCACGATTAGGTATTAGAGCTACAAACACTTACGTAAAATCAACCTTCACGTCGAATAACTATGTGCAAGGTAGATTTGCTTCTAATAATTTCTTAACAGGAACTTTTGTTTCTAATAATTATGCTGCTGACAGCTTTATGCGGTCTGATCAAGACGATACTGTCACAGGAAAAATTACTTTTTCTAACATTACAAACTTCACATCAACAGCTAATTTGGAGGGAAGTTTTATAAAGCTTCCTAACACATCTAATATTAGTATTACTGGAATGAGTTCTGCCTCTAATAAGTATATTAGAGTGAATGGTGACGGTTCTAAGCTGGTGTTCTCCAACTCATCAATTGCAAATACTGGTGATATTGGTGATGTGTTAGTTGATTACGGAAGCATTTCCAACGCCGATGTTTTGGTCTGGGATGAAAACATTCAAAAGTTTAAAAACTACCCCAGATCCTTAATTGATATCACATCGATTGATGATATTGATGATGTCAATACAGCTAACTCAGCGGGTGAAATTTTAATTAGAGTTGTCAATACTTCGGACTCTAATACATTTGCCGGAACATCTAATGGTTTTATTACCGGAAGATTAGACTCGTTATCTGAGACAGAATACACGGGTCTAACAAATTCATCTATTTCATATACTTCTACAGGAAACTCTCTGGTGCAAGTGTATATGAATGGTGTTAAGTTGAGCAATGCTGATTTCAGTGTAACAAATACAAGTGTCGTGACTCTAACAACATCACCTGTGAGTTCAGATGTTGTACAGATTGTTGAGTTTAATCCACATGCATTTGTGGTAGGTGATGGAACGCCTTCTTATGTAAACCAGCCTTCTTTCTCTGATATTAGACTGAAGACTGGTATAGAAACGTATGAAGCTTCTTCATCTGTTCTTGATGTTGAAACATACTCTTATCAGTGGAAAGACACGGTTAGATTCCATAACAGAACAGAAATTGGTTTTGTTGCACAGAATCTTGAGAAGCACGTCCCGGAACTAGTTTCGGAAAACAGTGCAGGTGAAAAAATGGTGGACTACGGTAAAATGACTGCAGTTCTCCTTTCGACAATAAAGCAAATGGATAAGAGAATCAAAGCTTTAGAGAGTAAAAAATGCAACTGTTCATGTTCGGGGGAATAAATGGCTACTCCAACATCAAATACAGAGTTCAAAGAATTTTGCCTTAGAAAGTTAGGCAAAGGTGTAATTGAGA
>Ga0208162_1000523_pt1 | contig 22161 bp, 19 predicted proteins | sample CB_VirMetaG_4_FD_184539 | JGI IMG/M metagenome (GOLD analysis project Ga0208162, IMG submission 184539) | Freshwater to marine saline gradient viral communities from Chesapeake Bay - CB_1508_1M Viral MetaG (SPAdes) (version 4) | ecosystem: Environmental > Aquatic > Marine > Coastal | place: USA... | reverse complement strand
TGCACTGCTTTAGCTGTATGATTACCAATACTGTTTGAGTCAAGTTCCCATCTGTATTTTGGATTAGTTGTGGTTGCCGCATCTGCACTATCTGTCATTCCAAGTTCAAGATCATTAAATATGATGTTTCCATACTTACCAAAAGGGTTAAAAGTAGCTTGGATATATCCTGCTGTATTTGCAGGTATTTGCTCAGATGTAGTCGCTGTTTGGCTTCCAGCATCAGATGTACCTAATAAATTGTTTGTTGCATCTGCACCTGCTGTACTTTTTTCAGCTTCTAGTGTAAAAAGATCATTATATACGGTTGACTCTGTACCATATACTCTGTTTACAGAAATGTTTGCATTACTCCAAGCGTTAGCAGTACCACCAGCTAAATCATTATAAGTATCACCTTCTGCAAGTCTAGCCATTGCGTTTCCAATGATTTGACCACCTGTATTTAAGTTAATATAGATAGGATCTAATGTTTTAGTGGTGCTTGTTTCAGATGCACGAAAATGTATTAATGGAATGTCCGTCTTTATTGTACTAACGCTACTGCTATTAAAATCTGTACCACGTTTAAAAAAGTCTAAATGTAAAAACAGGGTTGTTTTTGCTGCTGTTGATGTGCTTCTCCATGAACTAGGACTAGTAATAGAACCATAAACCCAAATACCACGAAGTTGGTAATCATTTGTAAAGTTATCAGCCGCATCTTTATCGCCATCTATATAAAAATATTTATATTCACCAGTTAAGCTGGTAAGATTTAACGCATTACCTGCTTGAACATATGGTCGTCCATTCCAATCTTTACCGCTAAAATCTATATTGTAGGCCATACCCTCATTATAACACTGATGTTATTTTTGGAATAAAGGTTGCGCTTGGGGTGTAAGTTTCCTGCGCCCCTGCTGAATAAAAAGTGCTTGCTGAGTTTTGGTTGTTGTATTCTGTACTATACCAATTATCATTCTTTGGTGTAGTCGTAAATCTTATTTCGTCCAAGAGCCCATCATACTGATATTGACTTTGTCCTTTCCAGTTTGCAAAATCTAAACCATCACTAGTACTCGTATTTAATGAGCCTGTAGCAGTGGTTGAGGCTGCCGTACCGTTATTAATCTTATTATACAAATTACTGCCATCATACCAACAACTGTTATAATACCAAGTACCTGCGTTAATCGTTGTTGTATTTGTAGTTATATCTGTGTAACTTGAAGAGCCAGCTTTGATAGCGACTTGCACGTTTGTTTTGCTGTTGGCAAGCATGAGATAAAAAATTTCATACGTGCTGCCTAAAGTTGAAGAAACGCCTGCGAGCATTGGTGATGTACCACCACCGCTACCCTTGTTAAACCACATTGATAAGCCAAAAGTGCTAGTTCCACTAAAACCCGTATAATTAGTAATTAATTCATCACTAGTACCATCAAAATCATAAGCTCCATAAATTTTACCTGAGCTAGAAGATGTGCCGTCCATTAGCTCTGAGTAAGATGTACCTGCTGAATTAGTAGCATTTCCTTGTAAATGATAAACTCCATCATAATCAGTCCAAACATTATTACGACCATAAGTCGCTGTTACTGCTGGTTCTGTAGCAGAGGCATTGCCGTAGTAAATATAAAAGTCTGTATCAGTTGATGAACTTAAAGTACCATCAGCTTTAAAATGTAACTCACCAGTAGAGCTACCTGTATCAATAGCAACAACTTCTCTAGGCACTTCTGTCGTACCATCATCTTTTGTAACCCTAATATCACTACCATCAGTTTTTACGTTAGAAAAGAAGTCAGCACTTAAATCTGATAAATCAACATAGACAGGAAAGTCAGTTAAATCGGCACTAACTTTCGTGCTGTCGATTGTTACAGGAATCCTATAAGACCAATTACTGTCGTACCAAGCCATTAAATAATCTCAAGTTCAGTTAAGCTACCATCTAAAATTGTGTACGCTTTGTTGACACCGTTTACTTGAATTTTGTAAATAGTAATACCATTGTTCGTATCTACTTCTAAACCTACAAATTTAGCATTTGGGTCTTGTTGTTTTAAAGCATTTAATGTTGTTGCAATCAAAGCTTCTTTGTTTACTTCATTAGCTGGTGCAACAAAGTTCTGAACTTTGTTTCTACCAAAATAAAATTTTTCAGTTGCTAAATTTTCATCAACTGCAAAAACAGGTTGTGTTGCAATATTTGTAGCACCATCTGCATTTACTGTAACAAGTACACTCACGTCATACGAACGTGCATTGTTATTTACGTAAACTTCTTTTACGTTTAACACCTCAACTACATTTGGTTTTATATTTGTATCAATCCAAGCTTGCAAACCCGATTGTACTACTCCAACATTATTTACGATATCACCCGACATAACTTTCTCCTTTATGGTAATCTAAATCCTAACCTTACTTCTAATCCTGTTGTTCCAGTTCCAGCAACATCACAATCAATTCTGATTTCATCTCCTGTTGCAACATCATCATTAGCAGTATTGATAACTGCTGCTGTTGTTGCGGTACTAGAATCTTTTTCATTTGCATCAATAGTGATACCAGTTGATAACATATCTACTGAATCTGTTGCATTAAAAATTTGTATCGTAGGTAGCCCACTTGTTGAAGCAGTAAACACATGAGCCCCTACTGATACTAAATTCATTCCATTGAGTTCAACAGGAACGACAAACTTTGTTAGATTATCTGCAACTGTTAAAGCTGTATCATCTGCAATCGCTTTTACAATAACGGTTTTAGTAGTGATTGTATTTGAAAAAGTATTAGTTGTACTTGATAAATCTTTGTTTGTTAAAGTATCTGTGCTTGATGGTGTAACTACGTCTGATGCAGCAATAGAAGCATCTACTGCATCTCCGTCAACATTCCACTGAACCAAATTACCTGATGTACCAGCAGTACCAGTTACGATACCTGTATCTGCACCAGTTTTATTTGAGATCGTTAATGCACCAGTATTTGCTAATGTTGCATCACCTGAAATTGAAACTGGTGTAGCGACTCCACTTGCATTACCTAACCATAAATTTGCTGATGGTAAGTTAGGTACATCATTTGATCTACCTGGGCCAGTTACTATTATTGCTCCGTTAGAAGCGTGTGAGCGACTGACTTTACCAATGTTTTGAATTAAATTAGTGCCAGTAGGCTTAACATTGGTTAAACCACCACCACTTGCAACATATACTGTGTTACCCTCGCTAAAAGAACTTGTATCAATATTCGTCAACGCACCAATCGCTACTACAGAGCCATTAGAGTTATTAGCAACATCTGTCTTGATGACTCCGACTGCTGGCATTGTAGCAGAACTACTTGCATCTGCTGGTGTAACTAAAACCCTGCCATCACCAGTAGCATAACCACTAATGTAAACTGGTGTACCTGCGGTGATTGTAGAACCTGTTGTGTTTCTAATATCAAATTGTACTAATTCTGACTCTGTTGCTGTTACTGTCGCCCATTGAGTATTATAATCAGTACCATCTATTTTTTGTAAAACTTCTCCTGCTGAACCGCCTGCTGGAATACCTATCCCATCTGCTCCATCTGCTCCATCTGCCCCATCTGCCCCATCTGCTCCATCTGCTCCAGCTTGTGCTTGTGCATAGATACCTGTTTGCTCTCCTTGAGTAAGCAACCAATCTGTACCGTTATAGCAAGCAACTGTGTAAAAGCCTGCGCCTGTTGCTGAAACATCACTAGGTATTTGATTGATAGTCTCACTACCATTGCGAACAAAAGTTATAGTCCCTGTTGTAGCAGCTAATAAAACTCTGATATGTACTGCTGGTGCTGGTGTCGGTAGGTTTACTGTACCACTTGCAGCAAAGCTATATGCGCCACCATCAACTGCGGTGATAGTGCCTGACGACTCTACATAAGTATATAAAGTTCCGTTTGCAATCGCACTTGCTGAGCCTGCTGATGCTGCTGCATTGGTTTCACTTGTAGCTGCGTTTGACTCAGATACTAAAGCTGCTGCTGCTGATGTAGCTGCGGCTGTTGCAGATGATTGTGCGTTAGCTGCTGATGTAGCCGCTTCTGTAGCTTTTGCACTTGCTGTTGCTGCTGATGTAGCTGCATTACTTTCTGATGTAGCTGCTGCGGCTGCACTTGCGGCTGCTTCTGTAGCACTCGCTTCATTAATTCTTCTTGTATCTCTAGCGATTAAGGCTGATCTATCTAATGCTTGCTCTACATCTTCTACGTCAATACTGTTAGTAGCACCTGCATCTACGTCCTCTTGTTTTGCAGGAGTATCGCAATATAATAGTATGGCAACGCCATTTGCAGGTGCAGTAGTAAATACAACTGTACCATTGTTATAGTGCCCATCTACCAAAGTCCCTGGTGTTACTGTAAACGCTGTTGTTATTACACCATCTAATTTGGCTTTAACGTCTGCTGTGTCAAAAAAAGGTATTGTTAAACTGTATGAAGCAAGGCTTCCATTTCCAGTATAAGTATTTTCTTTTGCTGTATTGGTTATTACCATAATTATATTTTATCAGAGGTATTGTAAATCAATAATACTTTCTGATCCTTGCTGTTCTTTGTATTTCTCTCTTTGTCTTAAATGCCCTGGTGAAAATTGTTCCAGTACCGTATCTTGCCACAAATTTGTAAGTGGCCTAAGAAATAAAACGCCTTTCATTCCTGCACCTACTACTGGTGAACCAAGTGCTAATTTAAAAGCATTTTTAGATATCTTATCTGTATCACCGTCTTTAAGACCTTTAGCTACCCCTGATAAATTACCAAATGTTCTAACAGTATCACCTAGCATTGGCCCAGCGATTGACACTAAGTCTGCTGATCTAAATTCACCTGCTAAAGTTTTACCAATCAATTCGTCTGCAAACGGATAACCAACTGCTCTTGTAACTAATGCACTCCAATTCCTTAAACCTACTTCTGGGTCTTCTGTATTAAAAAATGGTCTTGGTGATCTATTGTTCAAAAAGTCTGTAAGCCAAGTTATTAACATATTTGTACCCATGCTAAATGCTGTAAATGCCGCTATTGGTGCAAGTCCACCATCTGAAAAAGCTGGTAAAATTAATTTTTTCCATAAAGCAAAACTGTAGGATTTAAACTGAAAAGCACTCATAGCAATTTCATGTGCAATATTTCCACGTTGAAAACGAAAAGCTACATTAGCACTTGTGGTTAAATCAGGCATTAAAACTCTATGCTCCGCTTCTTTTGCAAATGCTGCTCTAAATAATGAATCTAATTCTGATTTTTTATTTTGTAAGCTTCTAGTTGCTTGTAAGTCAGGATAAAATTTTGCTATTTCATCAAGTTCTATTTCACTAAATGCTTTAGGGTCTACATACTTTCTACCATCTTCACTTGCAATAACTCGGCTTCTGATTATATCCCAATCTTCTACTAAGCCATGTCGCTTTAATTGTGCTTGCATTGCATCATGTAGCTCATCAAAACTTTTATCTGCAAACTCACCAAACTCACGTGCTATTGGTGCATACTGTCTACGAATAGCAGTCTGAGTCCACTTATCAATAAAATTAAATTTATTGATAGTATCGTGTGCATCATCAACTAGGTTAAGCATAGTGTACGCACCACCAGTAGTACGACCTTTACCATCAATACCCACAACATCACCACCAAAACGGCTCTCTCTAACTAAATCTAAAAAAGAATCTTCTAAATACTCTAGCTCTACTTTAACAATCCGCTTTGCTACATCATCTCCATATTGCCCAACTAGCATACCTAACTGCTCAGCTAAACTTTCTCCCATGATAGCTAAATTACCACCTATGCTTTTTTCCATCATCAAGTGGCTTTTACGTAACCCTGGTGTAGCAATATCGGCAAGTGCTGTAACAACACCTTGCCCCAAATGCAATGCCGACATAAAAGTTCTCATACTGTTAAAAACTCTACTAGCTAAGTGTCCTGATGGATTTTTTAAGCGTCCAAGTAAATAATCCTTGTAACCTAATCCTCTTTTTGCAACAGGGTGAAATCCTTTGCCACCAATATCAAGACTGTTATCTACTATCCTGTTTACTAATATATCGTAGTTTTTATCAGGGTTACTACCGAATGACTCAATTAATCCTTTAGCACGACCCCAGCTATTTATTTCAGTAGCAACAATATTTTTTAAATTACCTGAGCCATATTTTTTCTGCATGTATAAAGCATCTTCTGGTTTCATTTGTACGACTCTTTGCTTACCTAATCTTTCTGCGATACTACCTTGAGTGAAGTTTTTAATTTTATTTTGTGCCTCGGCTATTTCATCATAAAAAGTTAGTTCATCTAATTCGTTTTCCCAAAGACCATTACGAATTTTATTTATCATCTGGTCAATAAAACCTTCTTGTGTTTTATCACCAATATACATCTCACCAAAATTAAATCTTTCTAGAGCATCTTTTTTAAATTCTGCAATTACTTCAGGAGAAGCATACTTAACTTGATCGTAATTATTACGACCAATATAGCCTTCTAAAAAACCTGTGTTTGCACCATAGTTATTTTTTTGTAGGTGTATGTCTTTATATAGCTTTGATATGGCTTCTGCAATTCTAAACTCAGGGTGAAACCTGCCCTCTATTTGAGATATCTTTAGCATCTTGGTTTCATCAAGTGTCATCATTTGACCTACGAATTTTGTTGTTTGTTCTTCATCAAATTTGTTTGCTTTCCACAATAATCTATCTTCTGCGTTTAATGATTTAGTAAATTGTGCATCTAATATTTCTACGTTACTAGTTATACGTCTTTGTGCTGTTGAATTAATTTCGTCAAAACTTGAGCGGATAGTTTTACCATCTTTAAAATCCATTAAGTTAAATTGTTTTTCTAGTGTTACTTTATCTTTTAACCAGCTATATTTTCTTTGTGAAGCTCTTTTTGCTAGATGTCTAGCAAATTGTTCATCACCAGTTAAATCTAATTTAGTAAGATCACCAGTAGCTTTTTGTGCCTCTAAATGCTTTTCATATTCAGTAAGCATTTCAATAGCATCTTTTCGTTTAATATTAGTTTCGCCTACTGACTCTAATACTTCATCAATACAATCTGCCATTATAAAGCTCCCTTTAATCTACATTGAATTAAACCATCTAATACTTTTTCTTGGTTTATAACTTCATCATCAATCTGTTTTGATACTGCTTCAAAATCTTTCAAACTTTCTGGTGATACCTGCAATTTTAAATCTTCAACTTCTCTATCTAAATCTTCTATTTTTAACTCTGGAGCTTTTTGTGCTTCTGGTTTTGATAGAATCTCATCTAGTTTTCTTGCAACTGGTGTATCAACATCTGCAATATTTTCTTTTAAAATACTTTCAGCTTGCTCATAAGGCATTTCTTCAACTTGTGATCTAAAGTTATGTTTTTGAAAAGCATCAAATGTATCTAACTCATCAATGTTTTTAGCTAAATCTTTTATTGATAAACCATAAACATCTTCTGGTTTCATTAAATAAAACAATCTTGCTATGTCTACTTTGGTGTCTTCTGTTAAAGTACCAAACTTATCTATGCTTGGATATTTTTTGTTTTTTAATCTATTAGCAATTTCTAAAACTTCATTTTTAAAATCATTATAATCTAATTCTTTTACAGTCTTAAGTTTTGCTTGATCGAAATATAACTCAAGCTCATCTACTAAAACTTGTCGCTGTAAGGTTTGTGTCTTTTGTAACTCTAAATCAAAATCGTTTACTTGCTTATAAAGCTCATCTCTTTTAGTAACAAGTTTTTCTAAATTTTGTTTAGCAAGTCTTTTTGCTTTTGCAGTACCTACTCCTATTTGTGTTTCAAGTAATTTAATGTTGTCTAAAACTTGCGCTAATTCTTTTTGAACACTGTTTTGTAATTTTGCCACACTGCTTATACGTGCATTGATTTTTTTAGGAGTTGCTCCCTCTAAATTTAATTGCCTAGCTAATGTAACATCATCTGCATTTCTAGCGTAATTGTCTAAAGCACCTAGATCTTGAGTAATAAACTTTTTAAAGTTTGTGGTTTCCACAAGGTCTTCATCTATAAAACGGCTATTTAAGAAATATTGTTTTTGACTATCTGTTAAAAATTTATCTAACTCACCAGATATTAATTCGTCATAAAACCTTTTGGTAACTCTACCTGTTTGGTCAACTCTCATTGCTGCAAGAATAAAATCTGTTTCTAACGGTCGACCTGTAACTAAGTCGTCAGTTGCTTTTGCCATTAATTGTGCATAAATATTTTCTGATAATATGTTTTTTGCTACTGCATTATCAACCATTTCTAAAGTGCTTGCTACACGATAACCTATTAATGGCGTTGCACTCTTTGCGGCTACTGCTGCTTTTGAAAATGAAGATGTAAATTCTGTTATACCTTTAAAACTTTTTAAATCTGCCTTAACAGCATTTTTAAATAAATAACCACCGATACCTGCTGCTGCACCTGTTAAACCTAGTGCAAAACCTGTGTTCATTAATACATCATAGTCATAGCCATTCTCTTGTGCGTTCCAATATGCAAATGGTTCAGTAACCGCAAACTCTGCTCCTACTGCTAACCCTGTTCTTAATGCACCAGTACCAAAAGTAGTTTTTAGTGTTGTTGCTTTATCTGCTAAACGAATAGCATTTTGTATCCCCTTAGTCTTTGTTATTGCTTGTACTGCACCTGCAAAATTTTTCATTTTTTGTGGCACAGATATAGATGTTAATAAACGACCACCTGCTGCAACTCCTACTGGTGTTGCAAATGCTAGTAATACAGTCGGATCCATTGCAAGACCAGTACCTATGCCTACTGCACCCATTCCAATAACTGAGCCTACATTATTATCAAAAGAATCTTGTTGTAAGATTGCTTGTCTTTGTGCTTGTTGTACTTTGTTTTTTTGTACCCTTTGTGCAACGCTTGGATATTGTGGTTCATCAAATTCTACTAAACCTTTAATACCATATTGTTTATTAGCTTCTTCTACGCTAATCTTTTGCTCAGTAACCTTTGCTACTTGTTTTTTAGCAAAGTTTACAATAGATGTATTAATTGACTCATCAGCAGCTCGGCCATGTATTGCACCAAGTTCCATTGATGGCGGTAAGTCTAATAAATCACCACGAGTTTGTATCTCTCTATCTGTATAAGTTGTTACATCTAGTAAAGGGTTTTTCATCTTTTACAACATTCCACCAGCACCAAAAGTTTGTTTTGACCTTACTTCTCTTTTATATTTTTCAATTTCTTCTTTAGAAAAAATGACTGGTGTCTTTGTACCTTTCTCTAATAAAGGAAGTCTTTGATCTTGAAAACCTACGTAAAGCTGATATTTATCGCTACCTACATCTACTAATTGTGAATTGTTTTCTATTGCTTTTTTAAATACCTTACCGCTTATGTCATAGCCCTCAATTTGATAAACGTCTGCAAACTCTACATCTGGATTTTTCTTTGTTAATTCTTGTAATGCAAAATTACCTGTACCCTGCCTACTTTGTAAAACCAATAAAACATCTCTACTGATATCTTTTGATACAACTGTCTCACCCATTCCAGTATTAACTACTTTTGTATCTCGTTTTAAAAATGTTTCAATAGCCCATTTCGCACTATCCTTAGCATTTCTTTTTCTGCTAAGCTCATAATGACCATAAGCTATTTCTGTTAATAAAGGTTGCAAGGCAAGTTCTGGTGGAAACAATACATCACTTCTACCGTTTCTTGCTTGTAAAAATGGGATAATTTCTTTTGCGATACCTTCTTGAATAGTATTTTTTTCTTGCACGTCTTTATCAAGTAAAGGTGTTTCTGCTGATAGATACCTAATTGATTGGTCAAATTCAATAGGAGTTAATTCTTTGCTGTATGGCAACAACATTGTGTACTTTTCATCTAAACTAAAAGGGTCTTTGTCAGCCTTGTTAGAACTTGCTTTTTGTGCAAAGTGATACAATAAATTATCTTTTAAAATCTTAGCACCACTAACATTACCGTAAGCCATTATTGGTTCATCAAAAGTATCTACTAGGCTTGTCATTGTTTGTCTAAGTAAAGCAAAATCACCTGATGCTGCTGTTGATTGAATTTGCAAGCTAATATCTTCAATCATGTTTGGTGTAAGAGGTCTAAAGTTGTGCAGAGGTGCATACTCATTCGATTTAGCTGCTGCCCAGTTAAAATACCCTACAACCCCCTCTTGTCTTAATACACTCTTTGCGGTTTCACTATCTTTAAAAAGCTCACCTTGATTGGTTCTTATTAATTTATTTGCTTCTCTTAATTTTTCTTGCGCTACTGTGTAGTTAGTAAATAAAATATCTTCTTCTACTGGACTTACTTTGCCCTTAGAACTTCTGTACTGTTGCTGTAATTCATTTTGATATTGAGTTAATTCTTCTATATCACCATTACTAGCTAATGTAGTAGCGTTATAATTACCAACAAGAACAGCATAGTCTTTACTTTTTTCTGCTGCTTTTTCTGGGTCAAGTGCAATTTGTTGTTGTTTTAAAGCTAGATAATTTGGATTATATGGCGACTCTTGACCATTATTTATTAAATTCTCAAAAGACTCTACTTGAGTGTTAATAGAGTTTTTGTAAGCTTTAGCACCTTTAGTCAGTAATGACTTTTTAAATGTTGCAATCTTATCACCATAAATACGAACATCATCTGCATCTAAACCATACACACTAGCTTGTCTAAGTATTGATTGTTCATATATTTCTATGTCGGTTAAAGCATCTTCTGGACTTAGCTCACCCTTTGCGATACGTAGCTCAATATCGTTCATTCGACTATCTAAAGTTAATTTAGATAAATCACCTTTTGTTGCTGGTAATAATTTTTGTCTAACTGGATCTGTGTAATCTTCTTTATTAGTTTCAAATATTGCTATTTGCTCTTGCAATATACTTAGATCACCCTTGTTTGCTTGTATCTGCGAAGCTGCATTTTGTTCACCAGTTGACCATAAAGTCTTTTGATAATCTAAATGCTTTGTTGCTTCTAGTGCCTGTGCTTTGTTTAAAAAATTTTTTTTGCTTCTTGATAATGCACCTTTCATTTGCCTTTGCACATTCTTACTTTGTAAGCCGTTTATTAAAGCATTTTCACGCTCATTAAAATATCTTTCAGCATCAGCCGTTAAGTTACCATCATAAGTATAGTTTTCGTCTTTATCTATTAACCAGTTATTGTTATCAGTATCAAATTGATTTGATAATTCAATAGCAGTTAAAGCTTCTTCTTGCCTGCGTAACTGCTGCAAGTCAGATAGTTCTTGTCTTGCTACACCACCTGCTACTTGCCCGATCGCTTGAAATATATCTGTCCCTGGTCTTCCTGCCATCTTATAAACTACCTCTATCTGCTTGCGCTTGTTCTATCATTTTTTGCTCTTGATAAGCTTTGAAACCTGTATAACCTGATTGCAATGCACCACCTAACCCTTGTGCAAATGCAGATTGTGCAAATTGAGAACCTTCCATTTCTGCCCTAAGCGCACTTAAAGCTAATTCTTTATTCTTAATAACTCTTTGCTGTTGTAAACTAAATGCTTCATTAAACACTGTATCTAGTGTAGTGCCTGTTTGTGCAACACCACGAGCGGCTGCACTAACTAAATCTGAACCAACTTCTTGCCTGATCTTTCTTGCATATAAGCTGTCATTTATTTTTCTTTGCTCTTGTAAAACCAAGCGCATAAACTTAGCGTTTCGTCTTGCTTGAACGCCTCTCCTTATGCCGCCAATTATATTGCCTACTGCTGCTACTGCTGCTAGTGCTGCTGTTGCTACTGCCATATATATTTATAATAACCCTTTTTCTCAAAAACAGGACTAAAACCTAAGAACTGTATAAATTTATTAGCCCTTAAATCCTTTTTTGACACCCATGCATAAACTTTTTCGTTAAATTCTTGTAGGACATTCCGACAAGTGCGTGCCACGTATAAAGCAAAACCACGATCAAGCTCTGCGCTCTTGATAAAACTTAAAGTACAACTACGCATAAAGTAAGTTAATAAAACGTACTCTTTACCATCTGTTAAGTACAAAGAAACATACGGCTCAATATTACACCGATAAATAAATTTCTGTTGTCTTGTAAACAAGATATCTTCTTTACTAGCAAACCTTACTCTATATTTCGTACTCATAGACTATAGAGTTTAACGTAAATGGTACTGACTCATCTTGAGTAAATTGTAACTGTACTGATGTTTTCTTATTACCATGTAAGTTGAACTTCTTTAACCCTGTGTAAGTTGCTGGTGGTTCAGATAAATCACTTAGCCCCTCACGAATCTTAACTTCTTCATAATCACTATTATCTACTTCTTTAACTTTAAAGTTCAATGTTTTATCTAAATTGAAATAAGCTTTCTTTAATTTCTTACTGCGGTTTATATCCGTTAAACTACCTTGTACTGTATTAATCTGATTGGTTGTAATCCCTACGCTAAAAGGTGTACCAACTTCATATTTATTGGTAGGTGTTACCGTTTTACTTGTAGAGCTATATTTCCAGTTTTCATAATTACTATCATCAACTACAACCTGAGTGCTTAAAATTGTGTTTAAATCAATAGATGTGCCACCGTTGTAACTTGTTGCAAAATCTGTTAAGAACTCTCTTTTAGAATCAAGTGTATTGTTTCTCAAGTAATAAGAACCACTTGGTAGTATTAAAAGAGGCTCGCTACCAATATTCACTCTTAAATTACGCTCGCCTTCTGCTGTGATGAAATCACCAAACTTAGCTAATTTACCCTCGTTCGTTAAAATATAAATATCTTCTGTCCCATCTGATTGCTCTATAACTGTAATATCTATTGCTTGCAACCCAGTAAATACAGTAGGTGCAAAAACATTATCAGTCTCATTGATGGTTAAGCACACCAAACTAAAATCTTCCATTAAACACCAAAGCATGTGAAAAGGCTGTTTGATTAAACACATTTTTCTAATGTACTTTTCAAAAAGTAAATCGTCATATTGGTTTATTTTGTCAGCGACAAATGATGATCTTTGAAATTTATATTCAAATTTATATATGTTTTGCCTATAGTTATCAACAAAATATAAATCATTTCTTGCAACTGGTTTAATCTTTGCAGCACCTATTGTACTTTGCTTCAAAATAGAAACGGTGCTAGGAGCGATAGCACCGAAAGTTGATCCGCCTTGAATAATCATTTGTGCTGCGTTAGTAGCAGAAAACAAAACTTTATCACCAAATAACCATGAAGGGTTAGTAGATACAGGATCGCTTCCTGTAATTGAAATTCCTGAATCTGCTGTTATTTGATAAACGCCTTGATCGTCAGGTAGACTTGGACTAAATGTAAATAAACTTCCTGATATTGTCTTCCATCTATCATTACCACGACCAAACCATAAGCTATCTTGATGTACACCAACCACTTCTGGATACTGTCCCTCATACCAAGCAGCTAATGCCCAACGCTTTGTACGTGGTGCGTATGTTGCTACTGTTGTAGATAAATCTGCTATCCTATAAATTTCTGAAATAGTAACATTGTACTTAGTTTTAGAGGTATCTACACTGTCAAATGTGATCGTTGCATATTGTTCTTCATTTGACTCATCACTCCAAACTCGCATCTGGCGACCAACCCATGAATCGTTTAGCCAAGCTTTTAATGCACCACCCTTTCTGGTTACACCTTTTAAAATTGCTGTACCGTAATAACCCTCGTCAGCACTACCACTAGCTGCACTATGTACTGCAACTTTTAATGTGTTATCAGTGTTCTCTCTTTCCCAGGGGCCATCTAAGTTTGGGTAATTATGAAAACTCCATTTGCGCTTAATCTCTACTACAGCACCATTTGTAGGAGCTGTTACAAAAGTAATTCTAATACCTTCAAATTGACCATCAACTTTATCAAAAGTTGTAATCGTATAATCAGTTGTCAATGTTTTTAGAACATCATCTACTCTAACTTCTATATCAGTTGTATCAACTACTACATAAGGGTAATCAAATTCAGTTAGAGTACCATTGCCTTCTAAAGTTTCTATTCGTTCTTTAACGATCATCTTTGGTGCAAAGGTTTTATGCGTGAAAAATATGTAATCACGTACCTGCACATAATCCATCTCATCTATTGGTACAAGACCATTTGGAATATTGTGAGCGACATTTAAAACTTGCACATCATTTTGATAAACTTTTACATTGTTATCTGGCTCAAAAAATATTAATGCACCATTGTTATTAGGGTCGTGAAAAGGTATCATACGGCTACTGTAAGCTATCGTACCTGTGTCTATAATTGTTTCACAACCTGGTCTGCGAATTAATGAACCGCCTGGGGTAGCGATTACATTTAATAATTCTTCTGCACCACTAACATACAAAGGGTGATCGTAACGACCCTTCATTCTTTGCGGTGTTTTACCTGCTACGAAACTGGTGGTAACGCTACCTTGTTCAGCCATAATTAATACCTATTAAATATATAGCTCGAACCATCATCAATATTGTAGTGCTTACGTGTTCGACCTACTGACTTAGATGCAGCGATTGCATCTAACCTATCATTCTTTTTACTAATAAAATCTTGCTTGTTTAAATCACCTGTAATTTCTGCTGCACAAAATTCTGCTAATGTCATTGAGATTAATTCAATAAAATTCTCATCAAATTGTGAATAATCTTCAAAATATTTTGTATACTGCAAATAAGCAGGAGAAGCGTCTGTATATAATCCATCTGCGGTGCGAATATAATCCACTCGCTTATTGTCAGAATCATATATCTTTTGTATCTCAAGAAAATCAACAGGCAATGCGTACTGATATGCGAATGGTGTAATGTTGTCTGCATCTGAGATTAAAACCAATGTTGCAAATGTTGTAGCAAAATCCCAGTTACGAGATTTTAAACAAGTGCGTAACGCTAATTCATAAGCGTTGTTTAAAGTTTTGACATTTTGATTGTCGCTTGCAAGGCTCACAATCGGCCCTTGCTCTAATTCTGCAAGGGCCAAGTTGTAAACCGTTAGCTTTGATATTGAGCTACTCATACTACGAAGGGTCAGTTATACCAGATGATGTTCTGATTTCAACTACCTTTTTCTCCTCAACACGAACCGCTCCAACACTACCTTCTACGTGGATTGTTAATGCCATGTTTCTCTCAGGGTTAGGTGCGATCATTACTTGAGGTGCATCACCTTTAACGATCCCTAAACCAGATGAAGTGTACATTAAACAACTTCTGTAGTGGTTAGATGCTGATGCTGGGTCAGTCTCAGTTAAACCAGTATATCTTAAGAAATCTACTCCTAAGAAAGTACCAATGTAACCTGCTGGGTCAATACCTAATGTGTATGGTCTTTCGTCATTAAAGTCGATTGATTTAAATTCGTTAATACCGTATAAATCAATTTCCTCGTCAGGGCCGATAATACAATAGATATTGTCGCCTGGTTGTACTGCATGGTTTTGTTGTAACACAGCTCTAGCTTTTAAGATTTTAGCTAGTGTTAAACCTGTGTTAGTACCATAAGTACCAGTACCGTTACCTGCACCAATAGGATCTCCACTTTGGAACAATACGTCAACAGTTTGAGTAGCAGTAGCAAATGCAGTAGAAGTAAATGCTGCACCTACACCTGAACCTGTAGTCGCTGCACCTAATAATGCTGTATTGATTGTGCTGTCAATCTGTCTATTCCACGCTGCAACTGCATCTCTAACATAAGGGCTTTGAACGTCAATTAACATTCTTTTTGCATCTCTCATATCAGAGTAGAAGTTGATTACGTAATCACTAAAAGTAACTGCACGTTTCTCGTGTGTTACATCTGTGAATGATGTTGCTAAATTAGATGAAGTTTTTGCTGACATTGAAACTGAGTCAATTCTTTCAAAAAACTTGTATTCACCTGTTGCATCACCTTTAATACCAGTGTTACCTAACACTGAATTTTGTTGCTGGGATAATAAAGATACGTTGTCCGTATACTGATTTACCCATGCTTCATCAACTGAATAAGCCATTTTTTTCTCCTTATAAACTTATTAACTACTACTTGAAGCAACCCGATAAACGGACTTCTATAAATACGGACTATAAAAGCAACCCGATAATTTTATTATACATTACTTTTCTTTGACAGCTTGCTCATGTAATGATTGCCATAATTCTTTTGCTCGCTTGCGCTCTAATGCTGGAATACGCATATCAGTACCAAACAATTTATCTAAAAAGTTTTTATCTCGCTTTAATACCTCAAGCTGCTCGCTTGCAGTCTTTGCAGTGTTACGACTCGGCTGGCGATACTCTGGCCCACCTGGGTTTTCATTTCCTGCTTGCGCTAAGTTTGCTAAAAATTCTAAACCATCTGGATTTGCCATCAATGTTTCTAAACTTGATTTGACTGCACCTTCACTTAGTTGGTCAATATAACTCTTAGCTAAGTTGTCGTATTCAGATAACTTATCACCAAAGCGTACTTCTTTTTGCTTGGTAAATTCTTCTAATGATTTTGCATAATCAGCTTCTCGCTTCTCAGCATCTTCTTTTGTAAGGTTTAAAAATGTTTTCATTACCTTGTTTGCTTGCTCATTCGTTAAATTAGCTTCATGTAAATTCTTACCTACGTAATCATAAATATCATCTGGTAATTGATACTCAGGTAAATCAAATTGATAACCACTAGGGTCTGAGGGTTTACCCCTAGATTGCCAAAATTGTTCCCAGTCTGCATCATTATCTGGTAAGCGTTTGCTCTTATCACCCACCATACGGCTTGTGTCTATATAACTTTTCATTAGACCCTTTAAACTTTTTACTGACTCTAATGTCTTTGCCTCTGGTAAATCACCAAACACAGATTTTAATTCCTCAAAATTATAATCTTTTGTCGCTTCTTCAACCTTTAACCATGCTTCACTACTATCCATTCTTTGCTCCTTTCTTCATCAATACTAATTGACTCATTTCACACATCTGTAATATGTGCAATAAAACGCTACGCTGTCCCTCTAAAAAAGCTAATGTCTCTGGCTTGAAATCATTACTGTAGTTCACCTTATCAAAACCACAAAAATCAAATAGCTCATGCAAAATTATTTCACCAAACTTACTGTCGCTAAACTCTTTGTAAGAACCCTCTACTAAAAAACGCTTTGCTTTAGTAAATTCTTCTGTCCCTAAATCCGCTCCAACGGTATTTAACCACCACTTTAAATTTGTCTGTATCATACAATCTGTTGTATATCTTTCAACCCACTAGCAACATCTTTAAACGATCTAGTGTCAACACTATCCTGTTGTACTTGACGCTGTTGCTCAAGTTGCTGTCTTGCTACCTCTGGGTCTTCCAATAAATTACTATCCGCTCCTGTTGCCTTAAATACATACTCCGCTAATAACTCTTGCTTAATGCCTGGTATCTGAATACCACCAGCAAAGAATTGTGTCAGGATTGTACCTGCGGCTTGTAATGCTTGTAAACGCATCTGTTGCTGCGCTTCATACATTGCTGTTGTAAACGCTACGTTCACATCTTTAAGTTCGCTGTCTACCTCTATCTCACCAAACTCAATACCAGCTTGATACACTTCCTTAATTACAGCTTGCAATAAATCGTTCTCCAGATTGCTAAACGGCCCACTGAACTTACGAATGTTACTCATCATTCGATTATTACTCTCGGTCGCACTTTGCTCAACTCGCTTATCGTCCTGTAATAAGTCATTGTAAAAAGCTAATAAAATTAAATTACGCTTCCTATCCTGCATCTGAACACTGATAGGTAAATCTTGTATAACATTTAATGGCTCAGGTTTTATAAACTGTGTACCAAACATTGCTCTTGATAGCTGGATATAATTAATAGCGGCAGGAGATAAGTCGACATCATCTTCCATGATGTCATAAGGCATGATGAGAGGGGGCTTAATCATTACCTCAGCAGCCGCTAAATTGTTTTTCTCCATCAAGTTAAGAGTGATAATATCTGGTAAAGCTCTATGTCCTGGGCCTCGGCCGTAATCCTCTCCTGGACTTAATCGCCACGCTGGCGCAAAGAAAGGAAAGTAATCATAGCCACTCTCTTTTAATAAAACTTTGTGGTCGTAATCAATCCATAAACTTGCATACTTCTTCTCAGCAACATTTAAAGTGCGTGTCTTATAATCATCACGCTCAAATACAATGTTAATTACCTTACGCTCATCATTTGGGTCAGTGTTAATCTTCTCATTAATCTCTTTCCAATAACGTGCGTTACCATCTCCACCAGCCGCTTCAAACTCTCTCTTTAACTGGATCGGAGTCATGTAAATCTCTCTATAGTAATTAATTATATCTCCATACATATCACGCTGAAAATATACTTCTTGCTTAGGTAATGCAGCAAACTTTACTAACTTCTTTTTCTTATCACGATAAATAAAAAACGGGCCATCACCATAGTTCACCACGTTCTGTAAGACACTGCTCATTGCCTTCATAAAGCTTGTATCCGCTCTACTTAAATGATCGACAATCCAATTCTTTGCCTTAATCAACTGGTCTTTATGAATCTTACTATCACGTAATTCCTTATTCGCTGGCACTAAGCTAAACTTGTCCTGTAAAGGGTTTAACAACATACCAAGTAAACTACTGGCTAAATCGTCACTCGCTCTTTCAGGAGTGCCATCAAAAATTTCTAAACGGTTTACATTACCATCACCATTTTTAGATTGAAAAAACTTTACGCTACTAGGCGATAAATATTTATTTAAACGATTAAACTCAATGTCGTAATTACTACGCACATTCGTTACATTATCAAAATTAGAACACCACTCAGATGCTATGCTCATACTTGGTTATCCCTTTTTGTTTTCTCAAAACCCACCACATCTGTAGACTCGCTGATACCTGCAATACCTAAACGCATACCTAAACGCTCAATTAAATTTTCTTGCTTTCTACGCAATGAACGTCTGTAACCTCGCTCTGTTAATCCAAAAGGTAATTCGTCATAACCCTCACCAAAAACTTTTGATTTTAGACCGCCTAAAGCCGTTACAGGTGATATTACTTGTGGTACTCCTGACTTCATAAAAACATTATACTCCATAATTAAATTTGGCTATCCGACTTAACCGCTTTTTACGCAACATTCTACCACCACCTAAACCATTATCAATCGCAAACATACACAACTTATACGCTGTCGCTCCAGTACGAACCATGTCTGCACCATGAGAATGTTCATCATGCACAGCCGCATCTATGTAACTATTAGTCGTCTTGTTAAACTTCTTCTTGTAGTTACGCAAATTACTTATTAACTCACTACAATTTTCAACATCAAACACACACTTAGCTAAATATTCTTTCGTTACTTGTACGCCATCTCCCAAACTCTTTGTACGAGGGACTTGTACGATATTATTGATACCTCGCTTACGCAATGCCTCAATACGACTTTGAAAATGATCTACCATATCAATTCGCATCTTGCCATCATGGGGAAAATAATGAGTATGCACACCAGGGTATTTAGCTAATACTGCGTCCATCACCACACCAATAGGGACGCTCTCCATCTTAATGCAATCAATATACCTATGGTAATCATCATACGACTGACGGATACCAGCTACAAAAGCATCACTACCACCTAAATCCCAGTCCACCTCTATCCTATGATTTGGGTTGTAAGATAACTTGCGGATACGACCTTCCTCATCAATACGGCTCATAGAGTGTTTATACCAAGCTCCACTTGCAGCCGCCTTAAAAGAACAATAATATTCCTGCTGAATAATCTCTGGGTCAACGCCCCTCGCTAATTCCTTCTCAATATACTCCCTCGTGATAATCGGGCTACCATCATTGTAATAAGTCTTATCAATGCTTAATAACCACGCTCGGTTACATTCATTCTCACTCTCTAAGTCGTACATATAATCCCTGAAAAACTGGTTCTCGCCCTTAGGAGTACCAATACGAAATATAAAGCCACCATTCTGAGCTAACACTGGCCCGAATATCTCACTTACCACATCATCATTCCACTCACCATACTCATCAGCGATCACACCCATTGGGTTGAAACCACGCCAATGATTAGCAGTACCATCTGCACCCCTCGCTCCACCTAACCTATAAATACTGCCATTAGATAACTCTAATGTCATTTCGTGATTGTTACGCTTAACCCAATACATTTTTGGAATCAGCTCTAGGTAAGGGATTGCACAAGTTGCCATATCTCTTGTGATCTTACCCATACCAGTCCACAAAGCACCCCTGCCCTGAGTTAAAGTAGGGAATATATGCAAATATAAACCTGGGTCATTTAAAGACCTCGGCAATAATACACAAGGAATAGTACCAGTAGTCTTACCACCACGCCTATGAATTACACAAGTGCCCTCAATATTACGCCTAAAGCCACCACCTTCTTCTACTTGGGTAAAGTGCTTATACCACTCATACTGATAAAATGTCGGTACGAAACCACCCCACACATCTACTGCGTTCTGAGGTAACACCGCATCTTTGTTGTCATACTTCTCAACTATCTCATCATAATCATTAGGGTCGTAAGTGTTCGCATAATTAAATTCGTGGTCAGGATCTTCCACCATCTCCTTACGCTGCTTAGTTGACAACTTACTGTAGTCAACAAAATTACTGTCGTCCCAATTAGGGTTGGTTCTTATCTGTGGCAATTTGTGCTACCTTCTCAATTATGATCCTACCATCTGGCAAAGTACGCTCTACGTGGTTCATAATAATACCCTGTACTGGGCCACTATCTCTGTTTGGATTAGCAGCGTCTAATTGAGCCAATTTAATACGTAAGCCATCTTCTGTCTGTTTGCACTTCATAACGCTACTGAGGACACGCTCACGAAGCTTTTGATTGTCTACTGGGTTGATTATAGTACCGAGTTCTGGGTTTGCGTCTATCTGCTCCCTGATATACTCACCATCTTCTTCAAGTTCTTCGTAGAGGTCTAATAACTTCTCTACTGGGCTGAACTTGCGATTACGCAATATCTCATCTACACTCTTGTTCAATCTCAGCCGCCTTCTTTAACTCATTGGCATACTGCTTGGTTGCTCTGGCTTTTGCCTTTATTTCTCTTGCCTTGCCTCTAGTAGAAGTTAATTCGTTAAGCTCTTTTAAATAACTCTTGTTTCTTTCGCTATTTTCTCTACTGACTTCTTTAACATAACGCATATCACAGATTAATTGCTTAATCTTTTTTTCATGTTGCTCGATAATGTCTTCAAGTTCTTTGACTTTTAGTTCTAATTTAATATCCATTGTTTGCTCCTTGTTATATGGTATCACCATTTGTTTTGAAAACCAAAAGGTTTTATTTGAATTTTCAAAAAATTACAGGTGGCTACCCAATAGATAAAGCGTGGCGGAGCGTTTACCCCCCCTAGGGGGTCTAAAAAAACTTTAGAAATTTGTGGGAAATTTTTAAAATTTTGAGAATTTTTTTAAAAAATAACTTTTTTTATACAAAAATGTTAATGGTTTTATTTTGTATTGAGGGTTTACCTGTATAAAACACTTAAGATAATTTAGAATTATGTTGACTTAGCTAGGGCATGCCCTTGATATTGTAATTGTATCTAATTGAACACTGTTTAATTAGATACTAAGGACTTGTCATTACACGATTAGGTATTTACCCGTAATTTATGGTCATGCGAAAGATTAAGAAAAATTAATTATTTAATGGTTAATTTTTGGTATATAATTATTGCATGCTTGGTTTCAAGCAATAAAAAAAAAGGATAAAAAAAATGATTAATAACATAATGAATGTTAAAGAAGCTAGAAAATTAGCTAAAAAAATAAACAGGAAAATATCAATTAAAACTATAGGGTTTCACGATCTAGCACGTGATGTCAAGAGGTTTTATAGTATAACCCCAAGTTTCAGGTCTACATTTAGTAGCATTGAAGACTTAGATACTTACAAGTACAAAGAACTTAATGCTGATGAATTAAGATTATTTTCAGTAGATATCTTGCAAGATAACAAGGGTTATATATTGTTAGGATAATAACTAAAAAAAAAGGAAAAACAATGACTAAACTATCAATAACGCCAAGTTTATATATTGGCACTTATAAAAAATATAA
>Ga0208162_1000522_pt1 | contig 22164 bp, 23 predicted proteins | sample CB_VirMetaG_4_FD_184539 | JGI IMG/M metagenome (GOLD analysis project Ga0208162, IMG submission 184539) | Freshwater to marine saline gradient viral communities from Chesapeake Bay - CB_1508_1M Viral MetaG (SPAdes) (version 4) | ecosystem: Environmental > Aquatic > Marine > Coastal | place: USA... | reverse complement strand
ATGGCACAGTAACCACGGATATCACCAGAAGTGATCTCAGTGCCATACATGCTCTTGAGGTCAGTGAAGATTTGATCGTTGGTCATAGCAATTGTCCGAGGCATTTGGTGGTGTTGAATCTCAACGGATCTAATATACATGAAAAAGGGGGGTCAACAACCCCCCTACAGACAGTTTTAAAAGTGGCACATCAGCGCATTGACGAATTTCTTTCTGCCGCGTTTAGTGACTGATTGATTCTCTCGCCAGGATCTCTAGCCGCTCTTTGCTGGGATTGCTGCTTATAAACTGGGGACATTTTCTGTCTTCCCAAATCAGCATCAACTCTAGTCTGCTTGCCGATGACTCCTCCAGCTTGCCTTTGACCAGCAGGAGATAGGTTTGGTCTAGCTTTCTGAAGCTTGAGTAAAAGTTTAGTGATGGCTCTTTCGTTTAAGTGTGACATCATCTTAACAGCATTTTCCTCGCTGTCAACAAATCCTTCTGAAATGAGATGATCCTTAATGATATCAAAGGTATCAACCTCTTCACCTCTGAGTTTAGTGCTGTACTTTTTGCCTCTGAACTCAAATTCGTTTGCACCAGCTGCTCTTTGGGCAGCAAACTCTTTATCAAATGCTTTGGCAGTGGTTCCAAGCTTAGCTGGCTTCTTAGGGCCAACAATCTTAGGGCCAACCTTTAAACGATCTCTTACTGTGCCGTCAGGATCCTTGGTGTTGTACTTACCAATGCTAGCACTTGGATCACTCTTCTTCTCCTTATTATCACCACCCGCAAGAGGAACTGCAGAACCTGCAGCGGCTGCGGTTGCAAGAGCAGCAGCACTAGCTCTTCTGGCTTTATTCAAAGCATCAGAACCACTAGTCATTACATTCGCTTTTGGGGCGACTTTTGCTGCGGCTGGAGTTGCTTTTGGTTGTGGTGTAGGAGCTGGCTTCGCTTTTGGTGAAGTCAACTTCATATACTTGGTTGGTTTGTCAGGAAGTCCAGTATCAGTTAGTTTACCAAACTTTGGTCTTGGTGCTGGAGCATCAAGTTTAGCTGGATATGGATCCTTCATAGTGGTTGATTTTACATCAACCTTTGCTTTAACCGATCCAGGTTGTCCAACTCTAACAGTAGATCCTTTTGTTCCTGCCGCTGCAGTTGCAAGTTTTGATCTAGCCTCTCCCTGCTTCATAGCTTTCATGAAGGCTCTTGCAACTGTTGCTGCCTGAGAAACCTTTTGCTGAGCAGCACCAACTGCTTGATTATGACGAGCCATTCCCCTTTGGGTTGTTGCCTTTACGCTACCAGCAGTAGTTTGTCCAGCAGCAGGGAGACCTCTAGCAGCTCTCTTCGTTTGAAGTGCCTGTGCGTATCTGTTGGCAACTGGTGCTGCAGGTGCTGCTGGTCTTGCAGCTCTAGCAGCTCTGACTGTTGATGATGCAGCAGCACCTCTTACAAGTTTATCTCCAGTCTTGCCAAGTGCAGTTCCTTTAGGCAAACGTAACTTAGCTCTACCAGCACTACTTAAAGCATTAACAATGGATCTACCAACCCTTTCAGAAATAACTTCTTCGGTTAAGAATCCAGAAATATCAACATCCAATTCTTCAGCAAGATCTTCAAAGAAAATTCCTAGAAGATCATCTTCAATTAACTGCTCAGCAAAATATACAGCTTCGTCTTCAGTATCAAAGAAAAGATCGAGTCCAAGATTGACTAAATCCTCTAGGAGATTATCCTGAGTATTATAAACATCATTGTATGCTTCTAGTAATTCATCTCTACTATAAACGCTTTTTTTTTATTTATAAAAAAGAGGGGACTAGCCCCTCATGCAATCAATTGCACAAATTCATTTAGAACTTTCTTGTTCAGTTTCTTAGCACTCAAATACTTTTTGAAAGCATTACGAATTTCAGTTTTTGATGCACAGTCAGAAACAACAAAACCAGTGTCGTTAGATAGAGCAGTTGAAGAAAGACCAAAGTAAGTATGATACCCACATTCTTTCATAGAGAAACTTTTTTGCTTTTTCCAATCTGCAACTGCCTTGGAAATTGATTCGGTGCTTCTCATATACCTACGCATAAAGCTTCCAGACTCACCAGATGAAAGAATACGCATACCAATAAAGCTAACTTCAGGATTACGATTCCTCAGATAACGAATAATCATATCGGTGAAACCAGCAGCGGAATCAAGATGTACATCAGGAGAATAAACATTCCCAGTCTTACGATCACGAATACAACACTTGTTATTCCTAAAAGATTTGACACCGATACGAGTTTCATCTTGCCAGGTGTATTCATTGTAATAGTTCAAACCAGGAGCATCACCATCAGTCAAAACAATAGTATGAACTTTTTGAAGTTTGTTCTTTTGCTTGAACTGGGGGATAATTTGATTGAGTGCAATTAGAGATTCATTCAAAGGAGTTCCAGAAAGACCAAGACGAACAGGAATTCCGTAATGGCTGTAGTGGTAACGATTGTAAGAAGCGTATGCAATCCTATAGATGTTTCGCATTTGGGCTTCAAGTTCAGAATTCTTTGTTTTGCTGGTGAAGAAATTCATCAAAGCAAATTGCTCGTATACCAGCAAATGTCCGTCAATTTTTTTGTGGTGTGGGGTAGGGAAAATAGCCCGATTATTCTCATCATAAGTCACACAGTTCCACTCATTAGTAAATGCATAAACATCGAAGGGAATAGAAACTTTCTTACAGAACCAGATGAGATTGTAGAGTTGCTTAATGGTAGACAGAAGAACTCGATCCATAGATCCAGACCAGTCAAGGATGAATATCAGTCCATGACTCTTACCATCAGCAAGAGTGGTAACTTTCTGGAACAGATCTTCATTGTACTTGTAGGTATGCAATTTAGAACAATCAAGAACTCCAGTGCGAGCAGTTGTTGCACGAGCATAAGAATCTGCTGCTTTACGGCACTCAAACTCTTTTACCAAATAATTGACTTCTTTCTTAGCAGAGTTTTTGAACTCATTGTAATCAGTGTCAGCCCAATGGAAAACATTCTTCTCTTCACCGTATTGCTTACGATCATCCTCTTCATGCTTCCAGAACTTAGTGATGACATCATGAACTTCTTTATTAGAAGCGATCACACTATCCAAATTTAGAGTTGGAAATTCAACATAAACGTTTTCATTTGCCCATTCTCCCATATTTGCAAGCTCCTCAATGGCATCCTGCAACTGACGATCAGTTTTAGTCTCTGGTTCTTCATGATGCTGTCCACCACTGGAAAAGCTAGGAACATCAAGTTGAGGATCATTTTCACCAGTCTCGGTATCACCCTCCTCACTATTTCCATCTTCACCAGAATCACCTTCTTCAGAAGGAGTTTCCACAAAATCACTTGCCTGACCATCTTGATTGCCAGACATTTCACAACCTTCAGCAGAAATATCTTCTACTTTCTCTTGCTTACAGTAATCATAAAGAAGCTCTGCTGCTTTAAGAACATCCTCAAAGGTTTCACAATCACCAATCAGTTTAACAAGACTCTTCTCTTCATCGGTAAACTTAATTTCAACAAAAGCACCAATCTTGTAATGAAGGTTGACACGATCGGCAAGATTATATTCATTGGGATCTTCCTCACCAATTGAGAAGAAATCATCTTCATGGAACTCTTTATAACCACGATGCATAGTCTTATTCAAACCAGCATAACGGCGTTTCATCAACTTCTCAACGCGAACATCTTCAACAATGTTTACGAAGGAAGGGGGAATTTTGTACTCCTTTAACCAGTTTTCATCTGGGGTATACAATGCATGTCCAACCTCATGCGCCACCAGCATGTCGTATATGGCTCCAGAAGCCCTCTCCCAAAGCGGGAGGGTCAATACACGGCTATGGACGTTGAAACACGCCGTAGAGACCTTCTTGTGCTCTACTATGAGGTCTTCTGTTGCCAGGAGACGGGCGAGTTGTCCTTTAACTTCGTGGTTGACAGCCATGGTGGTTTTCTTGAACTGAAGTCAATATACAAAAAAACCTCGCTTTTGGGGCGAGGTCATGTGACGCTTTTTAAATTGGCTCAGTCGTGCCTTTGCTTGTCGGAGTGCTTGCGGTTTCAGTTTCCGCTTCTGCTCCTTCTTGGAATGGTGCTGCCAGTTTGGAACTTTCATTGTCCTCTAATTGATTGATGATTTCATCATACCACAAGGTATTATCAGTCTCTCTGTCTCCAGTCATCGGTTTTGTCCCTCTTAAACCAATCTACAATCTCATCTGCACTCTGAAATCCAGTTGTATGATTTGATGGATCAGGATCTCCTAGATCCATCTTATTCATAAAATCGTCCAGACTTCCCTCCTGCATATCGGGATTTAAAGCTTGGCGTCTTGCTTTTCTTAGCATCTCTCTAGCAGAACCATTTGCTTTAGCAAGTTTATCTGCCCAGATCATGTCTTCGAGTTTTACTTCTTCCCCGTTTACAATACGCTGACAAATGAATTCAAGACGAAGGCGGTATTGTGTTGATAGCATACTATCACTCGTTTTTATGTATTTAGACTATACGACTAAACCCCTTTACTTTGTCAAACTTGATAACATTTAAGAACTTATCATGAAGATCCGTTTTATGAGAGATGACAAAGATATTTGCATCTTTGATGATATAACGGATAATCTTCAGGAACTCATCTGTACCAAACCCATCAAGAGAAGAATCGAAAACTTCATCCATGATTAACAGATTAGTATTCACAGAGTTCTTGAGTCTGGCAACTTCCCTCCAAGTGAAAAGAAGTGCCAGATCGATTCTCATTTTTTCTCCTTCGGAGAAGGATGAATACGAAAAGTTTTCGTGTATTGGGGATTTAATTTTTTCGTTGAACTCCTCATCTAAGGTGAAGTTAATATAAAAATCTAGCATCTGGAGGTATTTGTTAACCTGCTGGTTAATCAAAGGAAGATAATGCTTAATGATCTTAGTCTTAACTCCACCGTCCTTCAGAAGAAGGTAGATGAAATCATAATAATCTAGCGTCTCCTTATTCTTTGAGAGGTTATTTTGAATCTCACCTAAAGTTCTCTGGTAACCTTCTAACTTGTCATGCTCAAAATTTTGATTTTCAAGTTGTTCGGTAGTTCTTTGAATTTCAGATCGTAATTCTCGTATCTGTTGTTCATATCCAGAGATCTTAGTATGGTTCTGAGAAATTTCATGCGTTAGGGAGGTAACCTCCTTTGATAGGGCAATAAATTGACGCTCTCGTTCTTCCTCCTCCTTAATTGCGTTCTCCAGATCATTGTATCCAGATTGCAACTCTTTTGCTTTATTTTGAGCGTCTGTAATTCTATTTAACCTAAAAGACTCATCAATGCTTTGTGTGCAGGTTGGGCAAACCGTATTCTCAGTAAAGAACTTATGCTCTTTAGTAATAACTGAGACCTTTTGCGACAACTTACCCTTTAGGTTTCCTAACTTGCGAAGTTTCTCTGACGGATTAGAAAAATCTTCTAGCTTATTTGTTACAGTTTGTAATTCATTTTGCTTACCATCATTGACTTCAGAGACAGAATCAATCTGACTTGTAAGATCTGTGATCTTTTCAATCTTCTCATCAATCTCTTTCTGACCAAGATTCTGAAGTTGATTGATAAAGGATCTTTGCATTGAGATCTTATCTTCTGTAGAACTTTCTTTCAGTTCTAAAATTTTAATCTGATCTCTACTATCTTTGATTTTAGTCTTAACAATATCATTCATGGAAGAGAAGATCTTGATATCAAGAAGATCTTCAATAACTTCTCGTCTTCCAGCAGCAGGAAGTTGCATGAATGGAACAAAACTACTAGATCCTAAAACCACAATCTGTGTGAAGGACTTGTAATTCAGTTTTAAGATGTTTGCCTCAAGATGACGTTGATCATCTTTGGAGTCTGCTTTCTGAGGAAGCTTTTCGCCATTCTTGTGTATTTCAAATACAGTTGGCTTCATGCCACGAATAACTTTATATTCGACATTGCCAACACTAAATTCAATCTCAACAAGACACTCTTTGTCATTTTGAGAATTGACTAGTTGTGGTTTGTTAATTTTACGAAATGGCTTATTGAAAAGGACGAATGTTAATGCGTCCAGGACTGTAGACTTTCCAGCACCGTTAGTACCAATGATCAGAGTATTTTCATACTCAGTAAAATTAATCTCTGTCGGTTGGTTTCCAGTGCTTAAAAAGTTTTTCCATTTAATCTTCTTGAATAGTATCATGATAATCGGGAGGAATTACTAAATCGTCGGAGTCAATGATTGTGTATGTGTAGTTGTTCGCTTCACATATTTTCATGGTGCTTTTCTCTTCAACTTCTATGACTGCAAGTTCAGGATAATTGTCTGCCTCTAAAAGACCAGCATACCTTTCAGCGTCATCTTCTTCGGAAAATAGGTATAGAATTTTATTTCCATACTCATCTTCAACTGCGTAAAGACCATCCTTTACATTATCCTTTAAGGCTATGACGTACATCACCCTACTTCACATGCCTCCCTGTAAATCTCTTCTATGTATGACATGACGGACTTCTTGTTTAAGGATGTATCCACGTCATCAACGTAAGTTTTTAGCATGGATACAGTGTCCTCAATTTGATCGACATTGACATCATTAAGATCATTTACAATGACATTCTCAATAATTTTAACCTCATGGGCACCTGATGTCAATAGCTTGTCAACAAATTTATTGTACTTGGCTTGACTGCTCTTTTGCTCAACGATAAGTTTTACATATTTTTCGGAGCAGGATCGATAATCAAACAGTTGATGGTTGGTATCGTTGTAGTGAATCTTTTTGAAAAGTTCAAATGGATTATCTATTGTTCGCAACTCTAATGTTTCGGTATCAAAGATATGGAATCCTCTCTTATCATCTACATCATTCCAATACATTTGATAAGGATTTCCGAGATAGAAGATCTTCCCATTATCGGATCTGGTGTGATAGTGACCAGAGAAAACTTTATCAAATTTGTCAAAGACATTTGGATTTAAACCAACTTCGTCATTGACCATTCCACGGTACATAGAGAATCCAGTCAGTTCAAGATGTCCCATGGCAACTTTAGATTTAGAAGACTTGATCATCCTTAAAGTCAGATCTTGATTTTCTTCATTGATCCAAGGAATGAACAAAACTTGAAGATTATCTATAACAACCTCAAGAGGATCAAACACCTTAGTCACATTGTCGTACTTGTTTAAGACAACGTTAATAGTATTAAACTCGTTTGTATTTTTGTAGTATGCTGTATGATTACCAATGATCGTCCAGACATGGACTTTCATTCTCTCCAACCTATCGTAATAATTTTTCTTTGCCCAATCTAAACTCAGAAGATCAATAACCTTTCGGTTATCAAACGTGTCTCCCATGTCAATAACAGCAGAAATATTTTCCTTCTCTAGGGTTGGAAAAAATACTTCATCGTAAAACCGTTGAAAGTAATCGTGATAAATTTTGCTGCCCTTCTTGACACCGAAGTGCTGGTCTGTAATGATTGCGACTTTCATCAGTTATAAGACATCTTTTGGTGTACGTTACTTTTAATCGTATTATAATCAGAATCAGTTCCATCAAGAATGTTTCCATCGGAAACAAATACTTCATCGAATCCAGACTGTTCCAAAATTTTAGACTTAATATCTAGCTGTCTCTTTTCCTTTTCAATCCTACGAAGGAATGCGTAGTAAATGATCTGAGTAAAATATGCAAATGGATTCCCACGGTTAATATCGAAGTTGTCAATATACTGTACACAATTCTCCACACCATCACAGATCATGTCCTCACGGAACATGTAGTTGACAAAATTTGGTTTGTATGATAGGTGCTGAGCGATCTTCAAGAAACACTCACCAATGTAGTGTGGGATACGTGGTCTTGGATCTCCACGTTCTTTGCACTTGTTGACCTGCTGCTTGTACTCCGTCAAGGCATGGAGAAATTCCTTGTTGTTGACGTAGTGTTCTGATTTTGCTCTTCGCTTTGCCATGATACCAGTTTTAGTTGTCCCTATTCTAACATAAAAAGGGGGACTTGACAAGACCCCCAAATGCTGCTAGAATAACTCTGTCAGGGTTAATAGAAATACTATATTAATACTTAATAATTAATTAGAAGACTTATATAACTTCTCTAGATCCTTTCTAAAGTCTTCTATATTAGATATGTAACCCATCTGTTTAGTAGGCTTTACATTACCTGTACCAAATTGAGACTCCTTAACATATTGTTCATATACATTAATGATTCTTTCATCAGATAATTCAGTCATAGTAACCACCTCATCCATTGAAAGAAAGTACATGGTCTCTCCAGAATATTTGATCCAGGGTTCTACACGAACAATGGTTCCTAATGGAGTTTCATTCTCTTTCATTACGATTGGATTGTCAAGAAGAAGAATGAAGTCATCATCTTCCTGACATGCACATACAGATGAGATGACCTCTTCTCCTGTTCTTAATTTTAATACAGCTAGAAAATCATCTTCAAGCATAACTATTTTCTCATGTTGATTGTTACGATCTCATAATTAAAAGCTTCTTCATTGTAAATTTTTATTCTTTCCATAAGATGATTGAGAGTGTAGTTTTTGACAGATTTTGTAGAAATGTCATCAGAAATATCATAAAGAACTGCTTTTTCTTTTTGATTACTTTTTCTTAATACCCTTCCAATACTTTGGAGATTTCTAATTCTAGATTTAGATGGTGATGCAAAAATTACGTTGTGAAGATTTTTAATATTGATGCCAGTACTAAAAGTGCCATAAGAAGCAACAATAATTGCATTGTTTTCCTTCTCGGTAATTTCTCTTACTTGTTCACGTTCGTCGGCATCAACACCACCATGAACAAAGAATAATTTTCTTCCATCACTTATACTAGTATTTAGTATATCATAAATTACCTGACCGTGTGCGGCAACTCGACTGTATAAGATTAGTGTATTGCCTTTCAAATCTAGACTCAGATTCTTAATGAAGTTGTTTCGTTTTGGATGCCCAATAAGGTATTGTATTTCTTCCTCATATGTGCTAAACTTCTGAGACGAATGTTTTAGTAGAAGGATCTTAATGTCTAATTTAGAAACGTGTCCCTTCTCAATAAGTTCTTTTGTTTTTGTTACATGATACGAAGGGCCAAACAATCCTTCAAGAATCCATTTATGTGTCTGAGTCCCATCCAGTGTCCCAGTGAAACCAAAGCGATATTTGCAGTCAAGAAGTTTTGTCATAATATCAATCAAAGATTTTGATTTGAATAGATGCGCTTCGTCACCAACAACAACATCAAAATCTGAATACCAACTTTTCTCCAACTTGTAGATAGATTGCCAAGTTGTTATTGTTATTGGCATTTCATTTGACTTTTCTCTCCCAGAATAAATTTTATGACAATAATCTTCAACGTTCCAACCGTAGTCTTGGAAGTCCTTATACATTTGCTCTACAAGAGAAGTTGTTGGAACAACGATAAGAATCGACATCCCTTTCTCAGCATAGTATCTCACAACAGAATAAATCATCAAGGACTTGCCTGATGCTGTAGGAGAAATCATAAGACCTCTGTTGTACCTCAGAGCCCTGTAGACTGCATCTTGCTGATAATCTCTTGGTGGATACTTTGAGATCTTCTTCATGTAATCTGATACCCCTTCACGAGATACCATATCATTGACTTCAAAAGGAACACCATAGAATTTGTTATCTACAAACTCATAAGTGTATTTTAATTTTTCGCAAAATGCAATAACTTTATCTAACAACCCAACATAGATTTCTCCTGTGTGAGTTGAAAACAAACGGATCTTGCCATCCCAGAACTTTCTGCGGTACTGGGGCATAAATTTTGCGTTGGGAACCTCAAAGGTGAATCTATCTGCAAGTTCTTGTAATACGTGGGGTTCTGATTGGATCTTCAGATAGACTTCATTCTTCTTGGAAATTACTAGGTGACTCATCAACTATATCCAGCGGTAAACTTCATAAATTCGACAGAATTCTTAATCTGGTAAGTCCTATTCAGAATTACCTTAAGAATGTCTTCAATATAATTTATCATGATTTCAACATATTCATTTTTAGCTTTCAGTCTATTCAATTTTTCATCCGCATCTAAGTAGCGTGACATTGTTTCCTTGTCACGGATTTTGAATGGGAATGGTTCCTCTACATAAATTTCAGCAGATGCTTTGCCGCCGTAATATTCGTAGCGATCTCTCTTAACTTTGTTCAGCTCGTACTGTATTTCTTTCTGTTGTACCTTTAGCTGATTGTAAATTTTAAAATACTTTGAATGTAGTACAGGGGTTTTAATAGATTCTAAATGCAAATTATCAGGATCAATCGTGGAATCCTTTTCCCACATTTCCTGAATTGTGTCAAGATTCATAAAATAGCGCCATTCATGTTTTGTATTTGGAAGACAGTATACTTAAATGAAACTGTCGCAGTAAAATATGTATAATCGGAATTAGTGGCATCAAAATCCAAAGTTGTCAATGATGTTGGAAACAAATCTTTAAACTTAACTTGAAACTTTGGTTGATAGTTGCTATTTAAAATTTGCAGAACACCATCAGAATATTGGTTGTACATATCTCTACTATCTCTGTCAGGATAGTATCTGTCTTCTGCACGGAGATCATCAAACTGTTTTACATTCTCTGGATAACCTAAACCGATCATCCAATTGTAGACTGAAAGATAGTTCTCCAGATTCTCGTCAACATTAAATGACAAGCTAAGATCTGCAAATTCTAGCTTGTCTCCTGGAACTGGGATATCTTTTAAGTACGTTGGTTGAAACGCTACTCCAAGATTGATACCTGGAATATTTGCCTTAGTACTAAAAAAATCTACCTTTGGATATTTGGTAAGTATGAACTTAAATCCAACAGGAGATAAAAAATTCCTATTTTCAATTTGATTAGGAAAAGCCATTTTTATTTTTATTTAGACAAAAAAAGGAGGTCATTTAGACCTCCAAAATTAAATTAGTTTAACATTTGCCTGCAGATCCTTTTACATAAATGCTGATCGTCATCACATTCGATTAAACAGTTGAAATAATCGTTGATTAAATCTAATTCGTCATTACACTTATCAACGGTTTCCTCAAAGTGTTTCCATTCAGCAAGTTGATTGTAAGAAATTAGATTGTGCATAATATCCTCCATGCACTTGAATAACATAACAAAGAGAGTTTAGAATCATTTGTCTCACCTCGTATATTCTACCACTATCTATACAAAAATGTTCAAATTTATACATTTTCGCAATAAAAATTTATGCCTACGAGTTTATACCTAGACAAAAAAAAGGCTCCCGAAGGAGCCCAGAGAAGATTCGGAGAGTGAATCACATGAGGTTGGTGACTTTGACTCTTCTGTAGTAGCGGTTTGCGCTATGGCGGAGAGCGCCAGAACCTTGATCGGTTCCTTCAGCGAATGGGTTAGCAACCATTCCGTAACGAGTCTTGAAGCCGATCTTAGGCTGGAAGGTGTCCTGACCAACGGCACGAACCATTTGGAGAGGAACATAAGGGCAGTAGAAGAGACCAGCATCATAAGGGTTGGTTCCCTTATAACCGATAACGTAGTACTGATCAGCAGATACGTTAGCAGAATATGGATCGATGTAGACTCTGTACTTACCGTTGATAACACCAGCGAAGGTGTTACCAGTGTCATCAACATTAAGACCAACGTTGAGGGCAGGGGTGTAATCAAGAACACCAGCCATGGTTAGGGCGGAAGCAACGTCTGCGGAGCAGATGATGGTGTTGCCCTTTCCTCTACGAGTTCTTTGTGCGATAGCGTTAGCATCACGCTCTAGTTGGAAGAGAAGACCTTTGAACTTCTCAACCGACCAACGACCGTTGGAGTCAACGTCGAGGTCAAATACACCAGCGGTAGCAGTGTTGGTTTGAGCACCAGCTTCAGCGATCTTGTAGATGGTTCTAACAACTTCTCTGTTGATTTCAGCAAGGATCTCAGTCGAGAGGATGTTAGCAAGCTCAGCTTCAGCATCAAGACCATGGATAGCCTTGAGGTCTTGTGCAAGCTCCAAGCTGTACTCAGCCTTGAGTGCTCTGGACTTAGCAGCAACGGTGACCTTCTCGATCGAGAATGACATCTCGTTGAAGTGGTTGCCAGCAGCGTCGCCAAGAGCCTCAGCCTCAGCGTTGCCCATGCCGCCACCTACGTTGTAGCTGGTTGAACCAACGCCAACAGGGGAGTCATTGAGGATAGAAGGATTGCTGCCACGCTGAGAGGTAGTACCAACACCAGCGTTAGCATCAGCGAAGCCAGCAGAAAGTGAAAGACCACTGTTCTGACCAGAGAATGCAGAATCGGCTTCGTTGAAGAAAGCTTCGGTTCCAGACTGGTTGGTGTAACGGGTTCTCATCGCAAAGATGAGTCCAGTTGGGCCAGTCATAGGCTGAACGCCACAGATATCATAAGCGATAAGCTGAGGCATTGAACGGCGGATGAGGCTGATTAGAACGGGGTCAAAACCAGCAACAGGGCCTGTAGCAGTAGCAGCACCAGTGAAGCCACTAGCACCAGCTGAGTTGGTTGGGCTAGCCTCGGTGAGCATACGCTCTTGACGGAGGAAGTTCTCCTGGTTTTCTAGCAAGATAGCGGTGACGCTCTTCTTGTAGGAATCGGTGATAGCACCGATGCCGTCAGCGTTTAGAAGAGGAGCCCACTTCTCTTGCAAATGTTGTGAATTGTACATTTGCGGATTTCTCCTGTCTTGGGAAAAGTGTGGTTAAAAATTTATAATCTAATTAATATCACTTAGAGAATTTTGTAACTGCTCTCAAATAAGCACTCATTGATTCGGAAACAACTTCCGACTCTGTGCCGAGCATTTCTTCATCTTCTCTTTCTGGAGTAACTGGATTTCTAGGGAAGTATGACTCCCTTAGTGCTTCCAGCTTCTCACGATAGTCTTCCTCACTTACGAACTCAACACTTTCAGCAAGACCTGCGAGTTTGCTCTTCTGGGTCTCAGCGAGACCTCTAGAGACATCATAGAGAATTCCATCTGATACGGATTCGCTAAGTCTTTGGTTTAACTGAATATTTCTTTCGATTTGCTCGTTGAGTCTTGATTCCATATCATCAAGCTTGTTGACCATATTCTCAAGCACATCATATTTCTCTTCAGGGATTGATACATAATGCTCTTCAAAAAGACCCTTAAGGCCCGTCATAAATGACTCAGAAAGCTGAGCCTTAATGCCAGTTTCGACCTGAAGAGCATTCTCTTCAAGCCACTCACCAGCAACATACTCTAGGTATGAATCAACTCTCTCGGTTAGTTCTGCTTCAATAGCAGCAACATTTTCCTCAAGAGCTTCTTCATAACGCTTCTCGATAACTTCAGAAGCTTCGGCTACTTTAGCCTTTAGAGCAGCCTCGAATACGAGAGCAGCTCTTTCTTTGAATTCTTCGGAGAGATCTTCTTCACCAAAAATGGCTTTGATATCTTCAGCTACATCGAATTCTAGTTCTTCGGAAGTCTCTTCCTCAGTAACTTCTTCTTCCGCAACTACTTCAGTGGTCTCTTCTTCAGCTTCAGCAACTACTTCCTGATCTTCTTCTACTTCGACTTCTTCTGCTCTTGCAGCTTTAGCATTGACGACATCTCTCACAGTTTTAACTGGAGCAGATGCGTACTTTGCAGAGTCGTCAGTAGGACGATAGTTATCAGGTGTAGGGCCTCCGAGATCTGTAATAGATTGACCAGGAGTAGCAGCAACAAACTCACCGCTAGAAGGCATAGCTTCAGCAGGCTTAGCGCCAGCGTTGACGGCAGTCTTAGATTGCTTGGCTTGTGACTTTAGTTCCATTTCTTGTAAATTACCAGCAGACATTGTACTCTCCGAATAAAATTGTTATCTTTATTCTAATATTTATTTATAAATTATAGATTTCTCAAGTATTGATCGAAGATCTTAAGTAGTTTTTCTTCGCGGACTTGTTTATCTACAGAGGGTGTTAATGAATTAATTTGTTGCAAAGTTTTCTCTGCAAGAATTCCATTATTCCAAACCCACTCTTTACCTTCCATAATACCTTGAACAAATGCATCAGGCGCGGAAGGATCGGCAACGATATCAGCAGCAGTTGAAAGCATGAAGTCATCGCCAACATACTTAACACCATTGCGCTCAACTAGAGAACCAACTCCTCTAGAAGAAACACCAAGTTTTACTCCCTCATCGAGAAGAGACTTGGCAATGTTACCCATTGGGGTATCAAGAATTTTTGCCTTACCCATAAAATTATTACCCTCAGCTTTGAGGCTAGTAATCATATGAGATGCTCTATCTAGGTTAACTGAAGGGCCTTCTGGATGACCGAGTTCTCCTAGTGCTCTTCCCTGTGAGATAAACTTGTCAGTGTATTTCTTGACTTCTCTTTCCAAAATTGGGAAAGGATAGCAGCGTCCATTACGGTTAGTAACTTCAGCTTGCAAGAAAGGCCCTGAAATGTAAAGACTTTTCTTTCCGTTCTTCTCTTCGGTAAGAACTTCGATGCTTTCGATTTGCTCTGTAATTAGTTTCATTTGCTTAATTGGTAAATCCGATCTTTACTACTGATACATCACCACCAAGAACATGAATCAAATCAGAACCTCTCTTCTCAATTACTTCAGTGGTATTGTTCAACATTGTCATGGTAGCAAATCCAACAAAACCTGCAGTTTGCAAACCGACAACAACACTTCCACCAGATTCATTGGTAACTCTTACTAGAGTTGCACTATCTACTGTGCTGCTATTTCCAATACCAGCAGCTAGGGTAGCTTCATTGTTTTTTAGATTTAGTCTATACATCTTGTTCCTCTGGTTCCTCTACTGCAGGGTCAAACATTTGTGCGCCAATAATAGGCTTCAAGTCATCAATCATTGATGCACTTCTTTGAAATAGCAATTGCTTAACAGCGTCAGTTACATCCGCTGCGGGAGCATCGGACATTACCATGCCAATAAATTCAGACGATTCCATAAAACACTAATAAAATCTTTTATTATTTATAGTTTGTCCGCTTCTTGACCTTTTACGTTGTTCGCTTTTTCGCTTGGTTGCGGATCTTTTCCATTCTTACCTAGACCAATTTCAAGATCTTTGGTATTCTGATTTTGAGTTTTCTTAACAAGATCAGAACCAACCTTCTGAACAAAGTCCATAGGTCTTCCAGTATTAGGATCGATCTGTGGAGTTGGAGGTTGAATGACTCCGCTATTGAGTTCATTAGCAATCTCAAAGTCGATATTGATCATATCTTCTTCGGTCTGACGTAAGATCTTTCTTCTTACATACTCATTAGAATAATACTTACCAACATAAGGTTCAATTTGCTGTAGAAGAGAAAGTCTCTCATTCATTAACTCAGTTTCTTTGAGTTCAGCAAAATGATTGTCGTAAATGTAATCGTATTGAATATGATCACTCATGTACTCCCAATCTTGAGGAGTAATGATGTTCTTGAGAATAAGTTGTGTCTTTAGAAGATCGTGGAAAACATTACTAAATCTCTTTCTAAGTCTTCCAACAAATCTAGAGAACATAATCTCGTCTCTTAGAATCTCAGAAGAACGACCAAGATTAAAACCACCATCAGCAGCGATTCTTGATTCAGGGATTCCTAAAGATCTGTAAAGTTTCTTCTGGAAATACTCAATGTCAGAAAGTTCTCCAAGGTTTTGACCACCAGGAAGTGTAGTGATTTCAGTTCCTCTACCACCCTCACGACGAGGTAGCCAGAAGTCTTCCATCATGCTGGTAAACTTCTTATCATCACGGACTTCACCAGTGTTAGCATCATAAACCAGCTTATTTCTGTAGCGTGACATAACATCACGCAAATACTGCTCTGCCTTAATTTTAGGAAGATTGCCAACATCGATGTAGAAAATTCTACGCTCAGGGGCACGGGACAGTCTGTAGATAACAAGTGAATCCTCAATCATTCTGAGTTGATTGAGTGACTTGATTGCTTTATGCAGATAAGACAGTACAGTCATCTTGTTACGATCAACAAGACCAGAAGTGACGTAAGTTACAGCATCTTTTGCAAGTTTTACGCCTTTACCGTAACCACTGGAACCGCCAACCTGTCCTTGAGACTTGGGAGTATAAACAAAATATTCCTCAATATCAGGGAAGTTTATTTTATCTAAAGCATTTGCACCAGTTACGTTTGCAATTGCCAGCTGGGTGTTATCTTTCTTTTTGACTTCGCGGACAAACTTGATCTTTAAAGAATCAATATATCTCAGATCTTGAATACCATTTTGGGGGTTGTCAAGATCAATAACTTTGTGGTAATATATTCTACCATCTACATACCAGTTACGGAAAATTTCATGAGCCTTCTTATCGAAGTCCATGAGTTCTTTAATATACTGAAACTCCTCTCGAATAATTCCTTTGATCTGCTCAGGAACGTTGAGATTAGATAGATCAATTTCTACAGGAGAATCATTAAGATCTGAAACAATAGCTTCGTTTACAACATCCTCAATAGCTTTATCAGCTTCTGGGTGAAGAGACATCTCACGATATCTCTTTACCAGATCATATTCAGTTTTATAGACTCCTTCAATATCTACATACTGACCATAAAAGCCCGAAGAAATAAAATAGTCAACCCCGTCCTCGTTGTTTGGAGGAACAGGGGAGACTTGCTTCTTGGGCTTTTTATATCCGTCGTCAATTGAAAAACCAAAAAGAGCCATTACGTTTTGAAGTTAACTTTTATCTATTTATTATCTAACTTCAACGCCATTTGCGCCATTATAAGCTTCCCACCATTGAACTTGGAAATCAACCTGGAATTCTTCAATTTGACTATTAGCATCATAAGAAAGAGCAATACCAGAGATTGAAGTTGGGAAGATGCCGTGGAAGTTGTAGTATCTTAGGATAGGTACATTTCCAGAACTAGCAACTGCACTTGTTGTAGGTGCTCTACCAAGTTGATAAACCTTACCATCTACTTGATAAGCAGAAGGGTCAGTTTGACCAGAGTTATCAGAAACTCTATTGATGTAGTTCATCCATCTTTCAAAGGAGTTTCTTAGAGCGAAATCAGTATCGTTGATAACGGTAACTGACCAAGGCTCGAAGGTTCTATCTCCAGCGATCTGGAGAGTTCTACCTCTGAAAGGAACTGGGATTGGGACGATGGTTGAAGCAGGTAGTGAAGCTGCTTTTACAAGGAATCTAACCTTGTCGTTGATCTGGGATTCGTTAACTCCAGAAGGAAGAGCTGCTTGTGGGAAAGGAATTTCAACCTCAAATAGGTTTGGTCTAACGCCACCACCTGCTAGTCTTCCTTTGAAGTTATCTAGAAATCTTCCGTCAGATCCTGAATTTGGGATTTGTTGAATAGAAGGCATTGTTCTTTAACTCCGTTATTGTACTATTATTTAAATCAAACTCTTCCAACTACTTCTTCAAAGCTGATACCAGTTCTGGTAGCAACGAAGGTGAGTCCGATGAAGTTAATGCTGCGAGCAGGCTTGACATAGATGTCAGCTCTAAACTCGTTAGCATCAATAACATCTGGGGTGTTGTTGGTCTCATCACAGATTAGTCTGTAATCGAGAATTCCTCTCTTAGCAACTACATCACGGAGGTATGGCTCAACGATATTTACAAAGTTGGATCTTGTAATGGTATCGTTGAATTCAAAGAGTTGATCTCTAGCAGCTCTTTCAATAGCACCTTCGATAGTTAGGAACAACATTCTAACGTTGATTCTATCAAACGCAGATGCATATGATAGACCAGTCTTATCACCAAAGAGAATGATTCCAGCGCCAGGGGAGTATACAACAGGGTTGATTCTCTTGACGTAGAGTAGATCTCTTTGTGCTTGTGTTGGGTTGAACGCTAGTTTGACAGCGTTGTTGATAACACCTCTTCTAGAACCAGCAGGTGAGAACCATGGGAAGTCAGTGATGACGGTTCTGCAGAGGCAACCAGCGATATCTGCGTTTAGTGGTAGATATCTAAACTTATTGTTGAATCTGTCGTACTGATACTTGTAACCACTATCAAAGATTGCGAATGAAGAAGATGTGATTGCGTCGTAGAAGTTGATTAGATTATCGGTTTGTGTCTGAGCGTTTGCTACATCTACAACTGCACCTCTGTGAGGTGAAATTAGTGCAACACAATCCTTTCTGTTCTCAGCGATGTTGATTAGCTGATTAGCTTTTGCTTGGGTGGTTAGCTTATCGCCAAATCCAGGACCCATGATTAGATAATTAACTGGATACTCCTTAACGGCTTCAAAGATCTTGTAGCCATTCATTACATCGCCAAGAGTTACGTTGTATCTTGGATCGGTGTAAGCTGAGGAGATGCCAGAAGAACCGTAAGTGTTACCACCTAGTAGGGTGTAGGTCTTAGCACCAGCAGCGTTGAAAGTTACGCCTTGAGCTTTCTGACCCCATGAACCACCAGTGGTTCCACCGAAACCAGTTGCAGCGCCAGCAGGAGCAGCACCTGCATAGATGTATGCAGAACCATCAGCGATGTAGTCCTTATAGTAGATTGGCTGACCAGTAGCTAGTTGACCATCAGAAGCCTTGGAAAGACCGAGGTGCTTCTCTAGGATGTTTCCAGCGATTCCAGTTACAGATCCAGTATCATCAACAACGACAACGTGGATTTCATCGTTCTTAGCACTTCTTGCATTAGCATAGGTTGAAGTGCCAGGCTTAGGAGCGATTGAGTTCCAGTATAGAGTTGAGTTGGTTAAACCTAAAGTTTGGTTGTTGTACCAATCGAGTGCCGTAGCGCCTGCAGTTCCAGTGGTTCCAATACCAATGAAGTTTCCGCTTGGAGTTGCGCTTGAGTTGAATGCGTATAGGTCAGGAGTATAAACAACTGCAGTCTCTACAGAATCTGCATCGTTAATAACACCAGTAACTTTAACATCAACATAGGTCATTCCAATGCCAGTTACGACACCTTTCAAATAACCAGAGAAGGATGAAGTTGTTCCTACACCAGCAACTGTAAACGTACCGCTTTGGGTAACAGCAGCACCAACAGCAACGGCAGAATAAGTTTGAACTGTAGAAGTTCCTCTGCTAAACGTTAGAGTGGTGGTTGCTGCACCAGGAGCTGCTGATGGAAGTGATAGATAAACAGTTCCAACACCGATTGAGAGGATAGTTGTTCCAGCACCGATGTAAGTACCAGATACTCTATCATTTAGTGCAAGACCAGTGGTATCAACGCCAACACTAGCATCAAATGCTTCACTAAAAGTACCTGCGGTAGTTGCAATTCCAGTAAGTACGGTTGTAGTTGAAGTGCTTACTCCAGTGGTAACTCCGAGTAGTCTTTGATCAGCAAAAGCGTCGATTACGCAAACCTTAAGGTTGTTTGCCCAAACACCAGGATCCTTGGCGGCATAATACCAACCAGAAGCTTCTGTGTAGTTTGAAGTGTAGTCTTCGTAGTTCTTGATCTTTACGGTGGTGGAACCAATTCCAGCCATCGTTGGTGCGTTAGCGTTGTTCAGATTTGCACCATCTGCTCTTACAGTGCGTAGAACACCACCATAAGATAGGTAGTTAGATGCACTGTACCAATATTCGTACTGATTATCGTTCTCTGCTGGCTTACCAAAAACATTAACAAGATCTTTCTCATTCTCAATCAAAACTGCCTGCTCAACTGGGCCTCTTTCAAAAGGTCCAACAATAGCACCAGTCAATTGGCTAACAGAATCAACCCTGCCAACGGTTAAATCGACTTCCCTAACCTTAATTCCAGGTGAAACTAAACCTAAAGCCATTTGGATTCCTCTAGTAGTTCTTCATTTCTCTAAGATTATTTATTAAAATGTCGTTTTCAAATGGGGAAACAATGCACGAACAACCTACCAGTCAGGATATTCCCACTTACCAATATCTTTCCCCAATCTACTTGAAGTGATTCTTTTTATTGTGCAGCTTTTACATTCATAAGAATATGAAGATGGTATAAAACCTCGACTCTTCCTAATTAAATAAAAATCTTCTATTAAACTTTTAGTTTCACCACATGATCTACACTTTCTATCTACAAATAAAAGATGTTCTAAATTTATTTGCGTACCGATATCCATTATCGATAGTCCCACATGTATGAGCGATCTCCATACTCATCAGTGTTCCAAGTTTCTTGCCACATACGCTGTTCTTTATCACTAGCAATCAGCCATCTATCACCAGTTTGTTTATCTACAAAACCATCGAACTCTTCCAAGCCGTCCATAATAAATCCAAATGGAGCCATGTCTTGCTCAATCTGGTTCTTTTGCTCTTCATAAATTCTTTTACGAACGTCATTGTCCGTCATCTCCTTGAAGTAGGGTTGAACAACTAGCCATGCAAAAATAACCATGCACATTGCAAGGTCGTCATTACATCCTTCTTCAGCTTCAAAGGATTGATTTCTTTGAATAAATGTGGTAAGCTCACTAATGATATCGTAGTCTGAGAAGATTAATTTATCATCCTCAATCATAGTTTTTAAATTTGAACAGCCAACTTTTTTAACTGTTTTACTCATTTTGAGTCCCAATTGAGACTTGCTTCCTGAGAAACCTTGTCCAACTAATTGACCCGCTCTACCTCTCATAGCAACCATCAGAAGGTTCTCATATTCCAAATCAAACTGAATAATTGATGCTACTTGATCACCAATATCATTAATTTCAACTAGAACATATGCTTTATTGTATGCCGTTGCAAACTGTTCAATGATGTTTGGGAACAACATTGGTTTAATCTCATTGTTCCTATACTTTGCTACAATTTTGTAGGGGAAATTTGTAATGTCAAAAACAACAAATGCTGAATAGTCGTGAGAAACTCCTCGTGCAACGTCAACGGTTAAAATGTAATTATGATCTTCAATTGGATCTTCGTATACATCTAAACCTTTATGGGACTTTATAGGATCCTCATATACGAGTGCCTTAAGTTTTGCAGCAGAAATTAGAGTATCAACCGATCCTAAGAATTCGCACTCAAATTCTTGTGCGAATTGCTGCTCTGATGTGTTTGCAATAGTCTGTTCTTTCCAGACAGCATCTCTACCTGGAACTTCCGCCCAATGAACGTCTGTAGTTACATATTGATTTTTACCTCTCTCAGCATCATGCCACAACCTGTAGAAGTGATTCATACCCTTGGGGGTAGAAACAATAATAACCTTCGTAGATTTACCAGATGAAATAGTAGGATATACAGAACTGAAGAAGTCGTCTGCAATATGGTTTGGGATGAACGCAAATTCGTCCAAGAAGATGATGTTGAACGACATGCCTCGAACAGCAGATGCAGATGTCGATGCAGCGATAATCTTAGATCCGTTCTCTAACGTTAAGCTACCTTTGTTCCAGGCAATGATACCCTGCTGCATCCACCTAGGAAGGTTCTCATAGGCTGTCTGAAGCCTCTCTAACAGCTCTCTAGCGGTTGATGCCTTGTTTGCAAGGATACCGATGTTTACGTTGTCATTAAAGACCGCATAGTGAAGTAGATAAGATACAACAGTAGTAGACTTACCAGTCTGACGAGGCATCTTACAAATATTAAATCTATTTCCATGGAAGTTTTTAATTAACTTCTCTTGGAAATCATACATTTTGAAAGGTATCAAACCCTGGTCAACGTTTACAATTTTTACATGGTTTCTTGCAAAGTATACTGGATCTTCTTTACACTTCATGAATTCGACAATTTGATCTTTTGTGAATTCAATCGGTGTATTTGCTTTTTTTAGATTAGGATTACCAAGATAAATGCTATCACTCATAAAAAATTACCTTTGTTCAATCCAGTTAAGTACCGCAAGTGCTGCTTTGTTGGTGTTGGGAGATGCACAAGCAAGAGTATAAGTATCGCTGATTGTACCAATACCAGTTCTTCCAAGTTGCAGTGCTGCTTTATCATCAACATTAACCAGAGAGGCACCACCAGAAATCGTAAATCCTGAAAGAAGTGCTTGTCCTCCAGTGATTGCAGTTGCTGTAGTATCATATTGCATAAAGGAGTTTGGATCTGGATGGTCTGTCCAACTCGCACCAGTCAAAGTTG
>Ga0208162_1000521_pt1 | contig 22187 bp, 31 predicted proteins | sample CB_VirMetaG_4_FD_184539 | JGI IMG/M metagenome (GOLD analysis project Ga0208162, IMG submission 184539) | Freshwater to marine saline gradient viral communities from Chesapeake Bay - CB_1508_1M Viral MetaG (SPAdes) (version 4) | ecosystem: Environmental > Aquatic > Marine > Coastal | place: USA... | reverse complement strand
GTTGCCCTCCGGCATCGCCACCACCTCCGCCGCCACCTCCGGATACACCTGTAGCCGCTTGGCCCGGGGCGCCCCCGGCATATCGGGGACCCGCACCACAGGTATTTGCACCAGTGCCACCGTCTCCTCCTCCCGGCGGTCCCCCGGCACCGGGGTTAGTTACATTAGGACCTGTATTTGGTCCCGACCCTTCACTTCCATTGTTTCTAACTGGTGCGCCAACAGCGCTACCGCCCCCGCCGCCGCCGCCGCCAAACGATTGCGCCGCAAAAATAGGGCCGAAATGAGGGTGACAAAAGCATATATAGTATTCATCTCCCGGTTTTCCTTGGCCCCCTATAGACCCTGCGCCCGGAACGATTGGAGTACCTTGGGGACCGCCCGCGGGACTGGCCCAAGGTGTTCCTTGCCCACCGGGATTAGCACCGTTCCCCGCCGTGCCTGCGTTTCCTCCAGTGCCTCCTGTTCCGCCACAAAATGACAAACAAAATACTGTAGCCGCGTCGCCTGTATTCCCCGGAGCGCCTGCTGTTCCCGGCGCACTAGCAGCAGAACCTGCTCCGCCAAGTCCTGCTCCGCCCCCCTGTACACCGGGAGTGTAGTTAGGAGAATTTAACGTTGTACCGCCTTGTCCGCCATTCCCTCCGGCACCATCCGCACCGGGATTGCCCGCGCTACCTGCGTTACCATCAGCGCCGACGCCTGTTACAGAGACAATTTCTAAACCCTCAGGCACGGTGAAAGTCCCCGGCGCGTTAAAGGTTTCGCAACCCGCAAGCACTGTCGGTTTGCCACCGAAAAGTCCTACTTTACTAGTTCCAATAGGCATACTTAACTCCTACGTGCGGAAGAATCTAAACCAAGAGCTTCTCGCTTATCAAATTTGTATTCGGCATTGGGGCCCTTTTTATCTACATAGTGCAGCATAAATTGTACGTTTATCTGACCTTTTGGTAATTTTCTACGCCAGTGTGTTACTTCGCAACCTTTATATATAACTGCATCGCCCGGCTCTAGCATACACTTCACGGGGTCGTTATCTTCGTATTGCATCCATATCGGCCACATATCACCGGTGCGCGCTATATTTACAGTAACGCTAATCTCGCAAGAAGGTCGGTCTGTATGGGGGGTAAGCTCTTCGTCTTCTTGATAAACCCTGCTAAACGAATACGTAGGCTCTAATTCTAACCCTGTTTTTTCTTCCACTACAGGCAAACATTGCTTCAACAGCACCTCTATTAACGGGTCTGCGTAGTAACCAAATTTACTTGCGTCTCCTTCTGTGAGTTCAGCTTTAGCCGCCCATTCTCCGCGGTTTATCTTGTTCTCGAAGTATTGCGATACAGTTTTTACGGTTTCCGCGTCTACTAATTCTTTTACTTTGATATACCCTGCGCTTTGAAAACTACTCATGGTAGAACCACCCTGTAACTATATACTTGTGGTTGTCGCCATAAACTGGATTGCCTCTATGTGCGTGAGTAAACGCAGCAGGCCAAAACACCATTGTGTTGCCAACAGGACTTATTCTTCGCTGTTGGTATAAAAATTCTGTTTCCCCGTTAGCCTCAACCGGCAAGGTATTTAAGTAGAGCATGTACACTAGCCCGCGCGCTGCCTGTTCCCCGTTGCCCTGCTCACCGTGCCAAACATGATACCCGCCACCGGAAGAAGTTTTTTGCATCTTCATGTTGTTGCATTTTATTTTTATGTCTTTAAGGGTAGAAAACTCATTGGTATATACCTCAAAACAGTGTTGCAATCCTCTAAAAAACATATCTGAAGTGTTTTTATCTTCAAATGTTTCAAAGTTTATGTTTTTTCCGTTAGAAAAAATTTGGTAATCGTTTTTAACGTGTTTTGCGGCACCTTCTCCGTTCTGGCGGTCCGTGCCTGCACCAAAAGTTCTGTTCCTCTCAAACTCAGCTATAAGATGCTCGCAAAACCCTTCTGGGTAAACGTCCGAAAAAACCCCAATAAAATCTTTGTACTCTGCTTTCATTTAAATCCCGGTCCTGAAATCCAAGCTACTAAAGTTTGTCGCGTGCCTTTAATTACCGGAGTGACTTGATGCAATGTCCACGCAGGGAAAACGGTTATAAGGCCACGCTTTTTCTGCATACTTGTCGGCTCTCTTTTTGTGAGTATTTGCAACTCTCCCCCCTCATACTCACTTGGATCAGAAAGTTGTAACACCATGGATAGCTTGCGCGATATACCTGAAGAGCCGAAATCTTGGTGCCAAACATAAGTACCTTGTCTAGCCTCGTGGTAGTTGGTTAGCTGAATAGGCTCTCCGAATCCTGTTAACTCAAACCCGAAATAGTCCGCATTTAAGTTTGAGGCCACGTGCGCCAAACGCTCAAAAACCCACGCACATTCGGAGTTTTTATTTAGCCAGTTAAGTTCTGATCGCCTTACCTTATCGTTAACCTCACCGCTGCCTATCTGTGCCGAGTCTGTGGCTTCTCTGGCTTTTTTCTGTAGCCAATCAAGTTGTTCTTCTGTGAACGCATTTTCCCACCAAGCAAATGGTTCTATTTTTCTTGAGTACGGTGTCAGCAAGTGCTGCATTAAATAAACCTTTTTCTTTGCGACAAAATAAAATGGACAAACTTTGTCGGGTTATTAGATTGGTTCGGTGTAATCATGTGCGGCAGCCACGAGTTAAATAACATCATAGTACCTGATTGCACATTGTTAAAGTGTATCTGCGGGGTAGCCATAGTCACTTGATCGCTAGGCTGTGCCCACAAATCCGCCATACGCTTCCCCGGTCTTGGGTCGTCAAATATAGGGTAAGACCCGCCTTCGGGCACTTCTAAAAAGTAAAAACCCGATATTTGGCTATCGCCGTGCACGTGCATAATATTACTGCCAGTACATGCAAACTCTTGGCCCCACATTCCAGACACGTAAAACTCATATTCGTCTGTGAAATAACCCTGATCCTTTAGAATACTAACACCCTTATCTCGAAAGTAGGACGCTAGATAACCAAGGTCAGGGTCATTCGCCATGTGCCCAGTCTGCTTAACCACAGAGGGCTGCATCTGGTCATAGTATTTCTGCGTGTGCTTAAGCGTTTCCTTCACCCATTCTGGTCGTTCTTCACGGTATATGGGTGACGAAAAATAAGCGTAAACCTGCATTAACTATTTACAAACGTGTTCAGGTCTGTAGCCAAAGCAGTTACGGCACTTGCGGTAATGTCTGTAGCGTCTGCCGCAGCTTGGGTGCGTCGGTTTTCAACCAAAATTTCCTTAGCCATGCGTAGGGTTTCCATTTTTCTACCTTTAACGTTTTCGGTAGCTTGAGCGGATACACGAGCTTGCTCCATAGCGGCTTGCTTATCTACGTCTGCTTGCTGTTCTGCTGTTAGTGCCATTTTAATAGCCTCCTAGGCTGTCTTAAATTAAGTAGTTAAGTTTTTGGCAGGTAACGTGACATACCACGTCGTGCCGTTATCGGGTGAGAAAAAGAACCAAATATCCGTAGCGTTAGCGTCTGTAGTTCGACTAACTGAACCACCCGGATATTTAAATGTTCCTCCTGCAAAAGCAACCGTACGCCCGGCTGTGCCGTCGTTTGTGAGAACTAACGTAAAAGACGTAGCTCTGTTTGACGTGCTGTTAGCCGAGGCTAGAGTAAACGTACAGTTGCCGGTCAAGGTTGCAGTAAATACGTTACCGTCATCGCAGTCAATAGTTACCGCTGTTCCAGTATTACCTATAGCAGTTACTTCGTCAGAAAACGCACCTGCAAAGAATGTACTAGAGTCCATTGAGATTACAGTGGCTGCGCTAGCATTTTGAATGCCGGTAGTAATTTTAGGGGTGGTAAGTGCGGGAGAGACATTAAATACTGCAACGCCTGTACCTGTTTCGTCAGTCAGAGCAGTAGCGAGGTTGGCGCTAGAAGGCGTGCCAAGGAAGTCGGCCACACCAGAACCAAACGAAGTAATACCTGTACCGCCATTAGCGACAGGGAGTGTGCCTGTAACCTGAGTCGTAAGATCGACGTTAGCCAGTGTACCACCAAGTGTGAGGTTGCCAGAGCTAGTGACTGTGCCAGTCAGGGTAATGCCGTTTACTGTACCTGTGCCACCTACACTTGTTACCGTACCGCCAACTTCAGTGGGGTTAGCGTTAAGCACTGCTGCGCCCGCACCCGCACCGTCGGTGACAACCATGACTTTAGAGCCGTTAGCCACGTTAACCGTAGCGCCTGAGCCTTGCTTGATCGTAATGATCTGGCTGCCGGAAGTAGCGTTCTCGATCATCCATACTTTAGATACGGTATTTGGACCAAGGGTGACTTCACGAGTCGCTGTCAAAGACACAGCCGAAGTAATCTTTAAGTAGAACGAGCGGCTATCATCGGCAGTGCCATCTGGCATGGTGAAGGTTTCGTTGGCGTCTGCGGCCATTTCCTTCGTGCCGTAACTAAAACCGTCGGTAATCAGCTCAAGGTTAGTGTTGGTACTGGTGCCCCAAGTGCCACTTTCATCGCCAGTGGCGATTTCCTTAAGCCGTAAATTATTTACATAAGTAGCCATTTGGGCCTCCAGTTCTTAAACTAAGGTGCTGCCCCCGGCAGCAGGGACGCTTGTCGCGTAAATCTTTGTATTCTGTCGTAAGTTTAGGGCTTCACCGCAGTCTGAACAAGTATCTGCGGAAATCTCAGACGCATCAAGATCATAGCCACAATTTGCACAAACTACTTCGACTTCATGCTTGGGATCGATTGCGTTTTCTAATTTTACCGCCTCATTTACTGTTTTCATGCTGCTATCTTGCTCCAATTTGGTGTTTGATCCACGGGGACCTCTGTCCATCCGGTGCCGGGATCTGGGACTATTCTACCCCAGACTATTACATTACCTACCTCGCCTATAGCCTGCACCCCAGTTAAATATACGTTTGCAGTGCCTGTTTCCTCGGTCTCGCCTAGCGCTGTAGTGCCTTGTACTCCCGTAACATCTACATTTAAAACTAGTTCTACGGTAACGCTACCAAGAGCAGACGTGGCTTCTAAGCCTGTAGCATCGAGTGAGGAATCCCCGACTATCTCTACGTTGCCCGCTGTGGCTGTGGCGGCTACGCCTGTGACGTTTATGGCTACAGTTGTTATCGGCCCTGCTGTGCCTAGCGCTGTTGTGCCTTCAACCCCTGTTACGGAGAATATTGCGTCTCCAGAGACTGTGGCATTACCTATTTGTCCTGTGGCTGCGTTACCAAGTGCTTCTATAGCACCATCAGCGTTAACCGCAATATTGCCAAGAGCGGTCGTGGCTTCTACACCGGTCACCGATACGCCGGTGCCTTCTTGGACCGTGACCGAGCCTATTGCACCAGTTGCCGAAACCCCTAAAGATTCCCCCCAACTGCCTTGGCCCCAGACCCCGCGGCCCCAACCGCCCAGATTGACTGTGATGTCCCAACGGGTATATCCAACTTCGCCCGTGGCACTTAGCCCTGAAACCGAAACAATCGCACTTGCTTGTGCATCAGCGGTGCCTAGTCCGCTTGTTCCTTGCACACCAGTGACATTAACAACCGCTGTACCTGTTGTCGTTACCGATCCAACTGCCCCCGTAGCAAAAGGAATAGAAGGACTTACGTCCCATTCCCCGTCGCCCCAAGTGCTGTAGCCCCACCCACTTATGGGGACGATAACGTCAGCCATTACACTTTACTCTTAAGCGATACGGATAATCGCGTTGCTAGCATCTGCAGCAGGGAAGACAATAGTGAAGTCGCCCGCAGTAGAGGTCTTATCAGAGCCAAAGTCCAGAACTGCAACAGCCGGATTCGTTACGCCGTCAGCCAAGTAAATCAGGGCGCCACGAGCGGTGATCGTCGCTGTTGAAAAAGTCAAATCAGCAAAATCTAAGAACGCCGTTGTTCCACTAGATGTTGGGTTCGTTGAGATAGTCAACGTGCCACCACCTGCAGAATAGCCTGTTCCTGCAACTTCATTAGTAGCCGAATACGCAGTAGTAGTCGAATCAAGTGTAGCTGACGAAGTGTACAGGGCTAGTTTAAATACCTGAGATGTGCCACTACTAAAGTCGAAAGTGCCATCAAGCACGCCGACTTTGAACGATGTAACCATAGCTTGTGTGATAGCCATTTCTCTTTCCTCTTAAAATATTACGGTCCGGGCGATTCCGATCTAATTGGCAGTCTAATCATGCCGTCTCTAAATTCATCTCGGCGGCGGCGACCTTGCTGCTCTATGCCAAGACCCTGAATTGCCTGCTTATAGCTGTTTTCAAAATACTGCAGCATATCAGTAGGTCCTTTCGTATAGCTATATGCCTGAATGAGGCAAGCATATAAAAGCGCTTCAGGAGCATTATTACTAATCCAAGTTGTAGTGTTGGATGAGGATAGCTGCTGTGGCTTGTATATGTATCCTAACTGAACTTCGTAACTAGCATCTGGCGTGGGAGCAATGTAAAACGTGTTCTGGTCCCACACAGAATAATACTTGGGTGTTCCTGTTTCTGAGTAGTCAGGCCAATACTCTTTCATGAAAGAGGTATCCCTAAACTCCAAAAAGGTCTGATCTCCACTCAACGTCGCCATTATGTAGCGATGTGTCAGAATATCGCTTGGCGCAACCAAGAACCTGTTGCCAGAAGTCATGTTTGCAGTGGCTTCGACCTTAAAAACGTCAAGATCGATGTCTCGAAGAATCCTGTTCTCCGCCATCAAAATAAACGTATCTATCACCGAGTTAGAGAAGACGTTGCTGTCCACCTCGGTGTAGTTACGAATATTTGTCACTAGCTCGTCATAGGTCATGTAGTCACCACCGTAACCGTTCCCAAAATAGCCACGCCTTCAACTGCTATTGTTGAGGGCGCCGGCTGCATTGAACCCGGCACTGTCTCAAAAGGTGTATCGCCGCCTGTGCTATTCACAAAAACACTCAACGGCTCTGTCCTGTCAGGGCGTGGATTCAATAGTGAAATCGCATCGCCTCTATACTTTAACGGGTCCAGTTGGGGCTCTTTTGGCTCATAGTCCTCTGGACAAACCATAAACCCTTTCCAGTTCTTTTTAAGAGTCTGGTAAGGATAGCGCTGCCCGCAGTAATCACAAAGGGCGTATGAGTATTTACCCGTTGCATGCGCCATTTTATACCCCTACATCAGGCAGGATGTAGGTACTTGCAGTGTCCCTATCTTCCATCGCGGCCCGTTGGAAATCCTGTTCGTACATTTGTTGAAGCGCGCTAGTTCGTTCTGGCGCATACTTCAAAGAAAGCATGTACGCTAAACCCGACGCTAAACAAGGTAGAAACCTGAAATTAACATCGGTAGTGTTAGTATAGTCACCGGCATCTTCCATACGGCGTATACGGTAATAAACCAGTGTATATGCCTTGTCCGCAGCCGGATATAAATACGCCTTGGGCGTATTCGTTCTTTCAATATAGATTTGAGAAGGCCTAGCCTGAGTGAGTTTGTCTGGTACATTCAGGTATTCTTCTCGTCCTATTCTTTCAATGTTGATGTCTTGTTGCTGCCCGTTTACCGTCTGACGAATAACTGCTGTCAAAACATTGACCGTGTCAGTAGGCAAAGATATTTCAGCATCTCCTTGAACCAAAGAGTAGGTGGCCTGCTCGATGGTCCAGAGGTTTAGCCCGCGGTTAGCCCAGTCCAAGAACAACAAATTTAAGGACCGACGAGCCGAGTTAAGCTGATAGCCTGCAGTCATCTGCATGCCGCAGCGCTCAAACGCCTCTTCTACGAGGTCGTCTATCGCCAGATTAAAGTTTGTAGTCCCTGAGGTCGCCATCTATTTACCCCAACTATCCCGCGCTTTTTTCTGTGCGGGTTTGGATAAGTCACTGTAATGGTAAAGCTTTTTAGACGTTTTTGACATGTTTTTGCCTGTCATAATAGTTCCATCGGGGTGCTTATGGGTGCCTCCCCGATGGACCTTTCCGTCTTTAAAGTAATGCTTTACGCCGGCTGCCATTACTTATAGCCCATGCCGCCTTTGCGGTATTTCTTAATCATGCCGCCGCCCATTTTCTTCTGGACACCACGGCCCATAAGAACGTCAGCCTTAGAAACTTTTCCATCCTTGTTCAGGTCAGGAAAGCCTTTCTTTTTGCTGTTGGCCATGCCGCCTTTGTTCATCATCACAGGACCAGTAGTCTTGCTTGTTTCTTTGATGACCTTATTGCGTGGGCCAGAACCAACGCATCCACCACCCTTAGTGGCCATACCCATTCCACGTCCTGCCATTTGGATCACCTCACTTTTCGATGTCGTTTGACTTGAGAAGCAATTTTCTTTGGCTGTTCTGAAAACTGCTTCCCTTTCGCTGTATCCGCCCGCTTCTTGCGGGTGGTGGCTGCGTACTGTTTACTACTCATCGATTTTATTGCCTTCTCAGGCAAGTATCGTTCTCCAGTAGCTTTGGGTCCTTGCGTCGATGGCTTGCCGCTTTTGGTTCGCCATTTCTGCTGAGTCCATGCCTTTAATGATCTTTGGGGCTTCTTTAATCCGGCCATTAGCTTCTATAGCCCCCACCTTTGGCCTTGTATTCTTTTGCTAGCATTTGAGCCTTTCGAGCAGACCATTGGCCCGGCTTACCGCCTTTGCCTCCAGACTTTATTTGCTCAAAAAGCCTTTTACGCATTGTAGGCTTGGTATAGTTACCCGCCTCATTGACCCTAGATTTAGTAGCCGAGCCACCTGTAGACATTTTACGAACAGGCTTTTTTGCTGCGGGCTTCTTCATCTGCATCTCCAACGCTTGCGTGCTTGTCGTAAGCGGCTGTTAGGGTCTTTAGCAGCCTTTGGAAACTGTTTCATCTGTCCTTCAGATCGCGCACAAAAGGACTTACGTCTTTTTGCCCTAGCCCCCGAAGGATTCTTTTCGGTAACTGCGGTCTTTAGCTTGCTGCCGGGATTGGCTTTCCGATAGGCTTTTACACCCTTCTCGGTCATCCCCGCCCCCTTCTTAGTCGGGCGAAAATTGCCCGACTTGACGGAGGTTTTGATGCCCATTCCCTTTTTGCTAGCCATTAGGCCGCAGCTCCGCCCTCAAACAAGAGGGTCACACTAGTTATATTGACGTCATTGACGTCGATGTAAATACCATCCTCAAACAAAATGCCCATATCTGGGATCATTAGGTCCTGAGCTCCTGCAACAGCAGGGGTATTGATGGTTAACTTAGCGGTGCCAGAGCCTGTAGTGCCATCCTTCAAAGCAAAAGATGACGCGGTGGCTGTATTAGTGAAATACACCCCCACCAGACGAGTACGGCCTGTGACGGCTGAGGCATCCGCCGTCTTAGTGACGGATTGAATATTGCTGAAACTCATGGGTCACCCCCTTAATTAGGATGGAGTTACAGTAGCAGAACCGTCGGCAACCGCCCAATTCGATGTAGCATCCGCGCCCAAGGCAACCATAATACGAGAGTTAGTAGTGTCTAGAACGATAGTGCCCGCTACTTTGTTTGCGGTGTTAATTGCGTCGGCTGCGTCTGCAATCGCTGTTGCTGCTACCGCATTGATTTGCACATATGCGCTTGTAGCGTCAACTCCGCCTGTAACATTGCCAGTTACGTTGCCAGTAGTAGAGCCTTGGAAGCCGTTGGTCGAGATGACCGGACCTGAGAAGGTGGTATTAGCCATTTGAGAATCCTCACATGCGAGTTAATTTTGGGGTGCATCTGTCTGCATGTCGTCAGCCGGGACTGTCAGATACACCGGATGACCCCGGTACACTTGAATATTACATTATTTTACGACGAATGGAAGAGGGTTATTCAGTCATTTTTTCATGTATGTTTTTGACCCACCAAAGAAACATGTCTTGGCTAAGGGTGTGTTTCATAGTATTTACTCGAGTAGCTACCAACTGCACATTGTCTCGAGTATAGGGCCCAGAAGGATTTATCCTGTCTATTGAAGCATTAAACTCTTTTCTCGTTCGGTCTCCGTAGCTCCCATCCCGTTGATGCGTCATGAGGACGCCAGAAAGAGCACACCGACCATTTTGTGCTTCCCAAATTTCTATTAACTCGTCGGAGGAAAGATCGTACTGAATGCCTTGTTTGATCCTTCCAGATTTAAGCTGAGTGTTTACTACGCGAAGATAAGCTTCGGGAGTGGCAGATACTTTACGAGCGCGTTGAAGGATGACGCATTTCTGACAAACACCACGCACCTGCCCGTCTTTGAAGTGTTCAAACTGAGACAAGAGCCTGACTTTGTTGCAAGATGTGCAAAGGCGAGAGCCTTGCGAGGGCTCTTTTTTTACTTTGGGTTGTCTTGGCATTTTTTTCTTCCATAAAAAAAGGGCCCCGAAGGGCCCTTTCCTTTGCATCAACTAGCTTACGGAGTACCCGGTGAGCCGAAGATACCACGTGGATCGCTGAAGCCAAAGCTGTAGCGCTCACGTGCCTTGTAGCGGACGTTACCAGTTTCGAAGTCGCCTTCGAAGCCAGTCTTGATAGCTACACGTTGGAACATCTTCATGCCGTTAGGCGCATCAGTCATGATGAAGAATGCGTCAGGGTCAGTCAGATAGTGGTTGACTGAGTAGCCCTGAGGCACCATTCCCATGTTGCGAACGGCGTTGATGTCGTTGTCTGCAGTACCAACACGCAGAGTAGACTTCAGGATGCGGTCGGCTGTGAACTGGAGCTCCTTAGGGATAACCAGTTTGAGGCCTTGGACAGCAATCTTCAGTCCACGCTCATCAGTGAACGCAGCAATGTCGATCAGAGCCTGCTCGAGAGAAGTCTCTGAAAGGTCAGCAGCTACTGACAGCTCGTTGCGGAGATCAGGACCACTCAGAGTGGGGTGATCTGTCGCACACAATGGCTTGCCGTCACCGCCTGTAGAGGTAGTGAATGCGCCGTTGAGGATAGCTGCAGCTTTGATCTGCTTAGTAGTAGCCATTGAACGAGCAAGAGCCTTAGTATAACGAGCCGCAAGGCGGTCATACAGGTTGTCTTCAATCGCTTCTTCCGTCAATGAGAACGCAAGAGCGATTGTCTCGTGAGTGTAGCGAGCAGTGTAGACTTCCTGCGCTTGGTCGTATGCAACGCCTGCGCCTTCAGACTTAACTGGGGCCTCGCCAAACCCGGAAAGCATCACTTCTTCTTCGAAGGCACGGTCAGAAGACTCGGTTTCGTAGATTTCAGCATGCTCGTTTTCGTAGTTCTTGTACTCCAGACCAAACAAGGCGTTTAGACCGGGCTCAAGCTCTTTTACTAGTTGTGAACGTGAAATAGCCATGGTTTAAGCTCCTTGTCCTGCAACACCTGCACTACCGTAGAGGTGTTCGTTGATCTTAACAACCACAACAGCGTTTGCGCCCACAGCATTGTTAGGAACGTCCCAAAGACCTACGATCTTCACGTTCAACGCTGCAGTTTTTGCAATAGTGGATGTGTCGAGTTCCATACCAGAAACACCAGTAGTGGTGCTGCCAGTGCCCATTACTACATCAGCGTTCTTACCATAGTTAGCGACAGCAGATGTGCCGTCGTTCTGGATGATGAACAACTGATTAGGATCGTCAAGCACGTCAGCAATGATCTTGCCTTGAGTGATGTTGACTGAACCGGGGTAGTAGTTTTTCCAAGTTGGCTTGCCAGTAGTAGGATCAATGTAGTTACAACCATTGAAAACACCAACCGCAGCAGTGTGAGTGCTAGGGTCAAACTGGACGAGGTAGCCGTCATATACTGTTACCAAGTCGCCTTGGTAAATTGCGCCGGCCTGATTGTCCGCAATCTCATAGCCGAACTGCTTCTGTGAACCAGAGGCAGAAAGGTTACCGAGCGGACGCATACCGAAAGCTTTATCTACATTAGCCATGATAAATGTCCTTTAAATGGGTTATTCGGTGTCCGTACGAGGACCACCGAGACTTACGCGGGACTGGCGTTCTGGCGTGTTGATCTTCATAGACGAGTGTGCATTCGTCTTCAACAGGTCATTATCGACAGCCCTTAGCTGATCATGGGTTCGTGAAGAATAGTACGCTCGACGCTCTTCTGCTGTTTCATCAGGTATACGGGCTAATACTAGCGAGCCTACGCTCACTACGCCTGCATGCTTGCCATCATCAGCAGAGCTTGTCTCGTAATCTGGATATTCGTCTGCACGAACAAGCTCATACCCCTCGCGGAGTTTGCCTGCTACGTTAATACGATCATCCTGACCACCAGATTCCGCCCTGATCCAACGATGTCTATAACCATCTGGAGCAGGAGGAGCATCCAATCGAGAAGGAGGAGCCCAAGGCTTACGGCGCGCAGTCTTTTCGCGGCTTTCAGTTCCGCGGGCACTGCGATTAAGTTTTGGCACGTTGCTTTCGTTACTCATGTGTTACTCCTTCACGTATTTTGCGTATTCTTCAAGTGGAACCCCAAGTTTCTTTGCTATGGCTACCTGACTCGGCTTTAACCGAACGGAGCGGCGTGCTGAATTATTTATTCCCGACGAGCGGTTTGCAGGGGCCACCGTCTGCACGGGACGGCTATTCCTGTTAGTTTGTTGCGCGGGGGCTTCATCTATTTGAAACTCCTGCGGAAATAGGGTACGCATTCTACGGTCTATTTCATCATAATACTCATTACTGGTTGGGTCAAACCCTTCTTTCTGTATTAAGTCTTTATGTAACCCCCATACAGCGTGAGTCATTACTGTATTTTGACCAAACCAAGGGTTGTTTTCCGCCCACTCTTCTGCTCTTGGGTCAGGCGCTGCCCGACGAGGCTGCAGTATTTCAGGGACTTCTCTCGGCTGCTGCGGCTGTTTTGAGGCTAACTCACGCTCTTGAAGCGTTTGGGCTAAACGCTGTTGCTCCCAGACTATAGTCGTAAGTCTTTGTTGTGCCTCAGTTTCTGTGTCAATGTCGCCCTCTTCACGGGCTTTCTTAATAATATGCTTAAGCGCTGTAACCTGTGTTTCTACGCGGTTCTTGGCTTCACCAAGTCTTTCAGTGTCTGTCCTAGTGTATTTTTGCTGAAGCTCTTCATTTGCCTGTTGAACACTTTTAGCATACTCAATAGCGGCTTCTTCACGACGCTGAGTCTCGCGGAGACGAGCAGTAAGCTTATCAATACGCTTTTTTACTTTGTCCGAATAGTTATCAAGCTCTTCTGACTTGGGCGCCTCAACTTCTTGCTCAACAATAGGTGTTTCGTCGGCAGCCTCTAGCTTAGCGTCGCTGCCATCTTCATTCATTTCAACAGTAGCTTCTTGCTCATCGTCGCCAATGTTAAATTCTAATTCTTCGTTCTTAGGTTCGCTCATTCCATCTCTCCTTACATGTGAATAATGTCGTCAGGATCATTCACGATCCCAAGAATTTCATCGTCATTGAGTAGACGAATCTCGCCGCCGTCTATCTGAATCCGAGAACCGGCGTACCGGCCAAAGATTACCCAATCCCCTTCCTTGCACCACGCTCCGTGGGGAAACTTAGACTCGTCTGCATACGCAAGTTCGCCCATCTTCAGGACATAACCGACGTTAGTAGCTAACTGGGTCTGTTTCTGCGTTTCAGGAGCAAGAACAATGCCGCCCTTAGTGGTTTTAGCACCGCGGAAAGGAAGAATGGCTATACGCCATCCTGTAGGTTTGGGGATAAGATCAAGCACAGACTGGGACAGCCCCTCGTCTGCTACTTTCCCCTCTTGGGTATACGCATCGTCAAGAGTGGTTTTCTTAGGCTTTTCTGCCTCGGCTTTCCACTTTTCTTCGAGAGGCGTTAACTTCTTCTCGGCTTCCATATAGGCTCCTTTGGTTGGTTATTCTTCTGAATACTTACCCAACTGGTGTCGGATAATTTCATCCACAAGTTTTATACCTTCCAAACGGCCCATCATGAAACGGTAGCGCTCCATGTCAGAGATAGAACCATTAAGAATAATGGTTTCTGAATCTTTCTCTAGCTTTCTGACTTCGCGCAGCACGCTTTCTGCGAACTCAAGCATGGTCGTGTTTCCATGTAAGCAGACGGTTTAGTGCCACCATCTGGAAGGCTTGCGTTAATAAATCTTAACGGGTCTGTTACCGTCACGCTTCTTGACGGTTCTAACCGCAGGCCTCTTCACAGAGCCTCCGGCTTTTTTCTTAACAGGATTGCTCTTGCCTGCAGTATTTAAGGCGATTGCAATCGCCTGCTTTCTAGGTTTACCCGCGGCCATCTCAGTACGGATATTGCTAGAAATAGTTTTTTGGCTAGAACCCTTTTTCAAAGGCATTAGCGGCCTCCTTGTTTGGGCGCATAGATTCGCTCCATGGCAACGGCTGCGCGCTGATCAGCAATGTCTTTCTGGCCTTGAATACGCGCTTCGTTGGCCTGCTGATTAGCAGCAATACGTTGTTGATCTAGCTTCAGGCTTTCTTGTTTGGCCTGAATGTCTGCTTGGTCCTTAACGGCGCGTTGCTGAAGCTCTTGTGCTTTTAGCGCCACAACTGGGTCTTCGCCTTGGCCTTCTCCAGAAAGCTGACCTTGCACAGACTTCATCTCGATCATGTACTCGGCGACCTTAATAGAGATCATTGCCTCACGCTGCAAGTCAGAAATCATTTTGTCTGGGTCTTCACCGTACTCCATAAACAATTCTGCCTCAGTGGCTTCTTCCGCTTTCAAGCGAATGTGCTGCATGATGTGCTTTTGCAGTTCTGCCGCAGCTAAAGGATTAGCCTGAAGAAGAGGTGATAACCCCATCATCAAGTGAGAAGCAATGTGGGCGTCATGCTGTTGACCGGCAAAAGCCTTGAGCTCTTTGCCATCCGCCACTTCAATATTTTCGCTAGCAGGGTCCTTAGGCATCTGATTAGTCTGAACCTTAAGAATGCCGTCGATGTCACGCACGTTCATTGCCTGATAGACGCGGTAATACGCCTCATACATGTTGTGCATCTGCGGCGCACTTTGCGCTAGCTGCAGTTGAGTCTGTGCAAGAGTAATGCGTTGAGCAGCAGAGAATACATTGGGGTCCGCTACGGGCAATACAGCGACCATGTGGGAAAAATCTGCCTTTTTTACACATCTAGACGCGCCGGGCACGTCATATGGGTAATTATCGGGTAAATATTGCCCAAATCCATGCGCCAACATCTCAAATTCTTGCGTCTGGGCGTAGTAAAGGCGCTTATGGACCGCTGACATAACCATAGAGCCGCGCTCAAGCAAAGCCAGTGTAGTACCAACAGCAGCCTGTTGGTTGCCATCACCTACCTGCATATCAGCTATGCCTGCAAGGCGTCTTCCTGCGTCTACAGTGAAGCCAAGGAGGGTAAATAACGTCTGAGAAGGCTCCTTATACGGCAAGGGCAGCAAAGAAGACGACAATTCGGCGCCGCCGGCGTCAATATCACGCCATTCGCCCGGCTGAATAGGCCCATCCTCATCTGCAATGCGCGCTCCCTTGGCTTTAAAACCCGCAGGGAGGTTAGCTAGCGTGCCTGCGTCAAGAAGTTGACGCAATGCAGAGGTTGCGGTCTTAGAAAGGCCGCCAATTAGGTGTACAAAGCCCAAACCGTAGGCTCCGGGCCCTTCTACAAGCACATAATGCACGAAATACTCGCGTCGACACTTGTATTCGTCGTCTTCTAGCCAGTTACGGCGGACGCTGACTACTTGACCGCTGTTTTCGTCCAATGTAACGACGTAAGGCACCTTAATTCCAGTCGGTTCGCCGCTTTCATCGGTGTCTTCAAAGCCCAAAATGTCCAAATCTATTTGGAACTCAAGCAAAAATACCTCTTCGGGCTCGCCTGTCTCGACTAAACCGGTGACTTTGTCAATAGAATAGCGGATTTGGTCGCCACCAAGCGGATTTTCGCTTGGTTCAACAGTCACATCGCGGTATTCGCCGGCCACAACACGCTTTCTGAACTCATTTGAGTCCATAGAAATGCGGTGGGTAATTCTTGGGCACTGAGAAATGACGCTCGAGCCGTTGTAAGGGATATAAAGATCGTCAGGAAGAACCAAACGACTGACCATACGGCCCAGTTGTTCATCGTAATAAACCTTTTTAAACGCAGAACCGCCGTATCCGACGTAGAAAAGTAGCTGATCGAACTCCGGCGTGTATTCTTTCATGACCGAAGTGATCTGATAGTTCATAAAATCCTGAACACGCGACGCCTGTTGGACCTTATCTAGCGTTTCTTTGCCCAAAGTTTGCGTGCGGACAGGACCGCCGGCGGGCATCAGCTCTTTAAATGCCTGCGCTTGGAATTGAACGATAGACTCTGTAAGCATCGGATGGACCGCGCCTGCAGCACCACGGAACGGACGTGTGCGGTCTTCGATCTTAAGACCCAGAAGCTCCATACCTTTGGAGTACATGTCTTCCCAGTCAGAACGCGAAGACTTATCCGCCTCGAATAACGCCAAAAGGTCCAGAGAAATCTGGTTTAGCTCGTCTTCGTCGATAACCTCGGCAAGGTTGCTGTAAAAATCAACGTCATCATCTTCACTTATTTCAACGACAGCGCTACCATCATCCTCAAGAATGACCTCGATGTCCGTCTCATCCCCCATCATTTCGTTGATGTCGGTTACCGGAGCTAGATTTACAACCTTGTCTATTGGCATAACACTATCCGTTTTATTGTCTTTTATTCGTGAAGTATATTAAAATACACCCTGAATAAAAGAAAGGAGAATTAAATGTTTAACATTACTCACTATTTTGAGTGGAACAATACAGCCGCAGTTGTTGGTAATGTCAACGATACTGAGGCTACAGGGTTCTTTTTAAATACCAAAGGCGAATGGAGCAGGGCTACGCCTCTTGGCATCCTTGAGTTCTTTAATGCCGGTAGTGAAATGGACAAAGACACCTTTGAGAAAAACTTTGGTGTAATTGGTCAAGACTTACCTGCTTTGCCTACTTTAGCTACGTAGCCTCCCTTTTTAAACTTAGGGATAAGCTCTTCTACTATCTTAGGATCGGCCTGATCCGCAACGCCTCCGTAAAGTTGGCGTTGCGCTTCTTGCATGTTTTCAAATCGGCGAATATGAGTTTGAGGAATGTTTTCTTTTCCTCCATACCTTTCAATTAACTTTCGCTCAACTTCGTACAACCTATGGCCTTGTCCTTCAGATGCTCTAACCATTTCTGGTGTGACAATCTGAATTTCGCCTATCAGACGCTCACCGTTAGGTCCTGTGTACATTACATTAAGTTTTCTATCAAAGTAACCATTGCCGGGAATAACTTGGAAACCTCTGTCTACAGTAGGCATCTTGTCCGCAATCATTCGTGCAGCGTTTTCGGCTTCTTCTGCAGTGTTAATTAAGATTCGAGTACGGATAGGGTCGGTAATAGTTTCTAGCTCGTAATTTCGGTTAAGTTTATCGTTAAGGCTCTTCAGCCCCTTAACTCCAAACGTCTCTATCTTCTCAAGACCTAATTGATTCGTTATCTCACGAATCTGATCTTGGAAGCTTGGACCTATCCTTTCTGCCCTAGCCACCATTTCTTCAGGGGTTTTAATATCCCCTTGGTGAGGGTAGATGCCTTTGTAGACTTGTTTGAATTTACCTGAGCGGTCTTCTAAGTTTACAAATTCTTGAGCTTTTACAGGTGCTCCTGACTCTGGGACTCTTACAGGAGATTCTGGCACTTGGGCCGTGGCAGTAGGCATGTCTGGCATAGCCACCATGTTTACTGAAGAATTTTCATCAATAAGTCTGTAGGTATCCTCTAGCGTTAGGTTAGGGTCTCCGTAAGGACGGTGCCCAAGGTCATACGCGTTTTTTGCCGCATACTTTGAAGAGGTTTGAGAGAATAGGTAGGGGTGACGCTCTAGTGCATGTTGTTGCAGCCGCTTGGCTACTCCTTGTCTCCTACTTTCTTCTGGAACTAAAATTTCAATTACGGAAGCAGCTTGGCCCTCTGGGCGTTCCACAATCTCAATTACTCCACCAGTTTCTTCGTCTATATACTTAATGCGACTGGTTCCGGGTCCAAATACGTCTTCAGATGGTTCTCTAATTTCTTTTATTTTTGGCGCTTGGGCCGTGGTCGGCGCTATCTCATCCAACATGCGTGCAGACTGAGTCGCGGCTGTTTCTGCCGCTTCGATGCCTGCCTTAGCAGTGCGCTTAGCTGCTCGAGCTCCCATGCCGGCTAACGGCACTGCACCCGCCGCGGACAACGCGACTATCTGCTCGTACATCCTAGCAGATTCCGTGTCCCCCGCAGCGCGAGCCTGATCAGCAAGATCAGAATACTTATCGACGTCCATGCCTGAACGTATCTCACCTATCACTGGCGCCATGTCCAATAGGAAGCCTATGGGATCATCGCCAACGCTTTCTTTTACGGCTTTTCCCATGCTGAGCGCATCAAGACCTAATTGTGTAGTAGCTCCTACCGGAGACTCAATTAGTCTTTCGCCATAGCCATAAATGCTCGAGGGTATTTCTTTAACGCCGCGAAGCAAGTTCGCTAGCATGCCTGCACTTTCAGTGTCGCCCTCGGCAGTAAGTTCTTCACTGCCCTCAGGCTTTTTTACTTCGCCACCCTCCGCGTAAGGTCTGCCGTACCTAAAGTCGACTGGCTTCACGGTCATCGGGTCGTTCAGCGAACCTGTTGAAACATTAACGCCTCGCATGTCCTCAGCGTACATAGGCACTTCCGCGGCAATCTCACTGTAGCCCGTGGTCCCCGCAGGGCGGGCCCCGAACCGCGTACCGAACTGTTGGTAGTTAGCTGCTTCCTGTTGCCCTTGCTGATTCGCCTGCTGTTGCATCAGTGCAAAAAGTTGTGAGCGTGACAGGCCACCACCGTAGCTGCCTGTTTGAGACAGGAGTGGCGCAAACGCTTGGTACGCTTCTTCATTACCTCCAACCAACTGACGCAGGTCCTGCGCTGCACGGCCTTGGGTATAACGGCCTAGCGTGCCAGTATCCATGAGCGAACGAGGTCGGCCAGTGACTGTAGGCGGTGTCCAACTGAATCCTGATCCGGTGGCCGAGAGCAACTTAGCAGCAGGCGTGTAGTCAAAACCAACAAGGTTGCCATACTGATCAAGGACCTCGGTCCGTGGTGGGCTGTCCCTGAACGCACGGTCAAGTGACTCTTCGCCGGGAGCAAACACGCTTGGATCAAAGTCAATCGGCTGATAGACCGTGGGCGGTACGTATTCGGTTTGAGTTTGAGGGAATATAACAGGCCTTTCAGGGTCAACAATAATTGGTGGGTCCGGCTCCTTTGCAGGAAGCACGTTGAACAGGATACTCGGATCAACGCCCGCCGCTAACATGTCTTGGAAGGTTGCGCCCTGTTGTGTGGCAACAGTCTGGAGCTCACGTCGCTCTGCCTCGTCTATTACACCGTCTTCCATGAGCCCCGCGACGTAGTTCTGCGCGCCGGTTCTAATCTGTTCCATAGACTGTCCAGAATAGATAGGTGATTCAAACGCAGACTCTACAGTGCGAGGAGTAGAAAACGCAGTGACAGGAAGCGGAGCTCCCGAGGTGAAGATTGCGTCAATAGTGGATTGCTTTACACCTGCCGCTAACGCGTCGTCAACAGTAACGCCTGATTCCAAAATGGCATTGTAGGCCTTGGCCGGGTCCCACGAAGAAGGGTCCTCGGCGATTTCGCCAAGAATACGCTCTTCAGCAGCCAAGAGGTCGGCTGCAGTGGCGCCCTTGCCGTAGGTTGGAACAATATTATTGAGTGCTGAAGTGGCGACTCCTATGGAACCGCCATTGGCCATACGGACAGGAAGCCGTGAAAGCATTTCTCGTGCAGATTGGTTGGCCATGCGGAGGCCCTCGAAAAAGAGTTATTGTTTCGCTAGTTTAGGGCTAATAATACTCAGGCACAAGCCCTTCAGTTTCATCATCTTCATCCTCGTCGTCATGCAACTGAATGAAGTTCCCCGCACGAAATCGCATCAACGCCTGAGTGGTACTATCCACTAAGTCATCGTTGTCGCCATTTGGGAATGCCGCGCACTCTTCGATGAGCTCTTCCGCCCACTGCGTTTCAGGTGCCCAGACCATGCCAGACTCGAGAATAGGTGCAACAGAGTTGGCCCGTGAGACTTTGTCCTGACCTGCACGGCGCCCGCCGGGTGAATACATGGTGACAGGAATACCTAGCCTACGCAGTTCTTGCTGAAGTGTGATACCTGTCGCCTTTGCCTCAATCAACACATTATCCGGCTGCCAGTAGTCATACTGGTCCTTGGCAATACGTTTGAGTTCAGGAAAATCCCAACGGCCCTTTCGCACATCAATCAACAAGATGCTTGGTCCGTCGTCCTCGGTCGGATAGAAAACGCCCCACGTCGTAATGACAGAGAAGTCCGCCGTCTCCTTTTTAGAATAAGCAGTATCATAAGATTGGATGATGTACTCGAGCCGCGGCATGTAGTCCTTTTCCCAGACACGCCACCACTCACGTTTCAGGATTGCCCCTTCATCCGCCGTGGGCCGCTGTTGATACATCGCGTTCCACTTCTGAATGGACATAGAAGCACGGACCGCGCGCAACTCGTCAAGTTGCCAGAAGCTCGGCCAAAGGGCACGTTCGTTAGGTTCGCCCTCATCGAAGACGGCAGGAAACTCGATAACCTCCCACTGGTCCGCATTGCTGTTAGACTGAGCTTTGAGTAGTCGGGCCGTTAGGTCCTTAGTTCCCCACCTAGTCATCACAATAACAATAGCGCCGCCCGGCTGCAATCGAGTTCTAGGGCCAGAGGTATACCAGTCCCACGCATTGTCCAGAGCTAGCTGAGACGCCGCGTCCTGCTCAGAGTGGGGGTCGTCGATGATCAACATATCCGCACCGCGGCCCGTCATTGCACCACCGACGCCCACGGCAAAATATTCACCACCATCGTTAGTGTCCCACCTTCCGGCGGCTTTACTATCAGCCTTCAAGGCAACTTCAGGAAATACTTCTTTGTATTTATCAAGGTCCATGAGGTTACGCACTTTACGGCCGAAGCGGACAGCGAGCTCGCCGGTGTGCGTTGCCTGAATGATCTTGGTGCTTGGACGACGGCCCATGATGTAGGCCGGAAGCAAGTAGGATGCAAATTCAGATTTCGTGTGTCGAGGCGGCATGTTGATAATCAAGCGCTTCAACGTCCCGTCGGCAATACGGTCAAACGCCGCGGCCATCTTTTCGTGGTGGCTAGACAGGATGGCTTCAGGCCATACATAGCGTGAAAAACCAAGAAAAGTATTTTGTGCTTTCTCTTGGCCCTCTAGCATAGCTAGACGGTACTCTAATCGAAGACGTTCGGCTTCGATGTCCTCAGGGGCAGCGTTAGGTAGCATGTGGTTCCTGTTCTTCTTTCTGTTTGACTATGCTTAGTATAGCAGCTTCTTGCTCTTCTTCCTCATAGGTCTCGATAAAGGCCACGGTTTCCATGACCTCTTCTACGGTATACCGGCCTCGAGTGTATTTCAGTATTGCCAGTATTAACTGGGTGTAGTTGTACTCTTCCATACAAAACCCATTTTCAAAAAATTTGCAAAAAATTTTTAAGCGATTTGATTCTTAAACAAAAGGGGGTGGGTTGCAAGGATGTTCCACGTGAAACAAAAAGGGCAAAACTGTTTTGGGCCAAACTATTTATACGAAATCGGGCTAAAGAGGCGCCGCCACGCGCCGCGGCCGAGATTCGCGCCCCCCGCCGAGCGAGCGTTCGTTCGGCAATCCGAATCGGCACCAAGGGACCCGCTAATTCCGGTAATCATAATTACCGGAATTAGTGATTCGTTTAAAATCAAGCACTTAGCTGTTTACGAGGCCCGCGAACCGCGCCAATCACTACATCTTGTGTTCGCCATGGTTCGGGGATGGTCACCCTCGGGTCATGGCCCACTGGCCGGGGGGCGAGGTCCGGGGTCGCGGGGGCCGAAATCCATCGGGGCCGGCCCTGCCCGAGCCCCCTTTCCTAGTTTACGTACAGGGCGCTCACGTCACGTTCTCTCCGAGGCAGTGGGTAAGGAAGGCTCACGCCTAGCGTCGCTCCTGCGAGCTCTCAGCCATCATACGATGCAGGTGGCGAGATTTACCAATAGTTGGCGAAATTCGCCACTCGTGACACAAAAAAGGCCCGGCGTGTGGGCGCCGGGCCAATACGTTACTTCTCAAGGGAGTTACATACGCGACAACTGCTCGCGTAACGCC
>Ga0208162_1000520_pt1 | contig 22205 bp, 16 predicted proteins | sample CB_VirMetaG_4_FD_184539 | JGI IMG/M metagenome (GOLD analysis project Ga0208162, IMG submission 184539) | Freshwater to marine saline gradient viral communities from Chesapeake Bay - CB_1508_1M Viral MetaG (SPAdes) (version 4) | ecosystem: Environmental > Aquatic > Marine > Coastal | place: USA... | reverse complement strand
ATATAGAATATCAAGACAAATGGCCAAAATTCGCTAGAGATTTAAAAACTATATTAGACGCTGGTAAAGATAATATAACATTACTTTTTGAAGGTTCAGCTAGTTCTGTAGCGGCAAGTAGTTATAATGAAAATCTTTCAAAAAGAAGGATAGATTCTGTAAGGAATATGTTCAAAGAGTATCAAATTGATGGTAAAAACGCATTTTCAACTTATATAGATAACGGTAATTTAAAAATAGCTCAAGACCCAAAAGGTGAATCCTTGTGTCAAAACACTGGTGAAGCGGGTGAAGTTGGTTCAGTGTACTCTGCACCAGCTGCGGATTGTAGGTATGTTAGAATTTCTTCAATAACCCCAGAACCTATACCACAACCAGAACCTGAACCCGAACCAAAACCACCTGTTGATAGAAAAAGAATTAGACCTATCCAACAACAAAATCAATTAAATATTGAGAAAGATAGGAATACAAGAAGAGAAATAGCTAACAAAATATTACAAAAAATGGTTACTGAATGTAACTATTTTGACATGATACAAGCAAATCAAGAAAAGAAAGATAAATTTATTTATGATTCTTTAAAAGAAAAATTTAAATTTTTTCATCCTGGTTTTCATAGTATAACACCTGAAGGTTTAAACAGTAGGTTAACATTCTTGAATCAATGTGTTAGACCTGGTGCTACCATACCCACAGTTGTTGATGAAGGAGGAACTTTAAACACTTCTGTTGATGCAAAGAATACTTCATTTGGGGCACCACCAATATGTGTGTTAAGAGTAGGAGATTTCTACCATACAAAAATAGCTATAGACCAAGTTTCATTCACTTACGATGAAAACTTATTGGATTTAAATCCAGAAGGTATAGGTGTACAACCTATGATTGCTAGTGTTAGTATTACTTTTAAATATATTGGTGGACAAGGTTTAAAAGAACCCGTTAATCAATTACAAAACGCATTATCTTTTAATTTCTTCGCCAATACTGAAATGTATGACGAAAGAGCTGTATTTACTGTCACTGACGACGACCCAGATGAACAAAAATGGATACAAGATAATAGTGAATTGATAAATAATACTGGTTTAAATGACCCAGAAGGTGAAGCTGATAAAGTAGATGAAAATGATACGTCAGATAATGATGGACTCACTATTGGTGATAGGACAAATTCTTCTGAAGGTGTTAGTGGACAAACTGGAACTATAAATTATAAAAATAATTGGAATGATTTAAGTAGTTCAGCCTATGATTATATTTTAAGCACCAACAGTGATTTATTTGATTTCACTAGAAGTAATAACTACGCTAGTGTACCATTATTCTTTTCTAAAAAACAATTATTTGAAGGAAAATATTATAGTGCTACATCCACTTCTTTTGATGAAAATGATGGTAAACTTATAGGGGCTTCGTTAGATTGGGAAATTAGACTTAAAGAGTTAGGGGACTCATATACCTCAAACATTGAAAATGGTGCGACATATATACAAAGTATTGCTGATGGATTATTACCAATACAAGAAGAAAGTTTGAAAGAATTTTTACTAGACGAATTAAGTATGTCTTTAGCTAATTTTGAACAAATATTTACACAATTAAATTCAGATTTAAGAGATACTACTTTAAATTATGTTAAAAATGTGAATGCACTTAATGTAGTCAATAGACGAGCTGATGGGTATGGTGAAAATGGTAAATGGACAACATTTAATTTAAGTGGTGGTACTGGAACTTATGGAACAACTAGTGGTGATACTTTACAAGAATTAGGACTAGATTACAAGTACTTAACTAATTTATTAACTTTTTATAGTAGTCTATATAATGGTGATAGTGGTAATATTCAAATACAAGCTTCAAATACGTTCACCGCAGTTTTGGCCGCAACACTAAATATAGCTGTAAGTTCTGAATTAACAAAATCCGATAATTTTGAGATAACAGGATTTCCAATATCACCAACAGTAACAAATAATTTTAAATCACAAACAAGTTCATTACTTGAACCATTTATAATGGAATATATTTTATTCGGTAAAGATTTAATTGATAAGTCTACTGTTGATTCCTTGGTTTCTGATAATATAACACCATTTAAAGAAAATAATACAAATTATAGTAATGGAACAGCTAGTTTTATAACTAGGATGGTACAAGCTATATACCCAATAACACCAATACCAGAACCTCCTTGGGTTACTAAATTTAGAAATGACACATCTAAAGCTATTAGTTTAAATGAAAATTATTATTTAAATAGTTTATTAGCTATACAACAAGCTTTTGTGGACGTAGTTATACCAGAAAGTGTAAGTACCTTACCACAAGGTTTGACAACTTTGACGTATGGAACTGGTCTAACTGATTTAAAAGATGATAAACCACGCGAGATGACATATGAAGAAGTTGTAGACCCACAACTTGAAAAATATATAAGAGAAAACGCTAGTAACAAAAATCAAGGAGACCCAAGTAGTTTTAATTTAAAATTCGATTAATATGGCAAGATATTACAACAGATATACCGATTTCAATGTTAACGGACAAAACTTAACTGTTCCATTTATAAAATTACCTTCTTTGTCTACGGATAAAAAATTTATATATAAAGTTGGTAAGTCTAGATTAGATAAAGTTAGTGAACAATATTATGGTACACCTTATTTTGGTTGGTTAATTTTACAAGCAAATCCACAAGTTGGTGGATTAGAATGGGATATTAAAGACGGACAAGTATTGATTGTTCCGTTTCCTTTAGTAGCTTCTTTACAAAATTATAAACAAGCTGTAGATGATTACTTCTTTTTTTATGGTAAAAATTTACCATTAAAAGAATACCCAGTACCAAATGTTGGTACAAAAAATATGTTTAATAATGGTAACGGAAGTACTTCTGTATCAACATTTTAATTTAGAAGTTAAATATGCCAGATGGAATTAGTAATAGTGACAATATTTTAGTAGAGTTTTCAGAAAATAACATTTTATTAGTTGACCCTAATAGGGTTTTTGAAAGTGGACAAATAAAAGATAGGTTAGTCAAGTCTGAAGAACTTGTTATTTATGCCAGTTTAAAAGCTAGGGTAGTACCTAGAAGTAAACTAATAACTGGCGCGGGCGTGGATAACCAAACCCCAGAAGCTTTTGTTGATGTTTTCGAAGGTGAGATAAATTTCTTAAAACCAGGGAATAAAGATTATTTAACTACCGATTGGACTGACGTTCAAACTGGTAAAGGATTTGCTACCGCGGGAGGAGCACTCAACCAAAGAGTTCAAAATACATTTACAGACCCAAGAACGGGTGAAGTAAGTGTTAGAGAAGAAATTTTAAATAAAACAGAATCAGAATCTTTTGGTATTAATAGTATTTCAGTAACTTTAAACAGAGCTTTTACACCGATAGTCACTATAACTTTTACTGATGTTAGGGGTCAAACACTTTTTGAACAAGGACCTAATTCACCGTATGCTGCTTTTTTCCAACTACCTTATCCACTATTTAAATTAAAATTAAAAGGGTACTATGGTAAAGCTGTGGAATACCAACTAATGTTGGAAAAATTTAACGCATCTTTCGATGCAAGTACTGGTAACTACAATGTTACTTGTAATTTTAAAGGTAGGGTTACCGCTTTATTGGCGGATTTAACATTACAGGAATTGAGGGTTGCTCCATATATGTTCGCTAGGTCATATGAAATAGAAAGTGATGAAGATGGGACTAAAGAGACTTTTTTAAACAGTAAAGGTAGACAAATTTTGAGTCAAGTATATGAATCCTATAAATCAAGAGGTTTAATAAGTGATTCGTTACCAGATTTAACAATAGATGATTTAATAAGTAAATTAAAAGAGTTAGAGACTGAAATAGAAAAAAAATTAAAGAGTTATAATTTAAATTCTTTAGATGATATTGAGAAATATGATAAGTTTGTAACGTTATATAGAAATAAGGTGTTAACTTCTGGTGGTTGGAGAAGTAGGTATATTGATACTGACATAAATTCTGTTACAGGTCCACAAGTTGATACAGAAACAGGTGTAGCTTTCTACCAATTTAAAAAAGTCTACAGAGAAGACCCAGTTAAACAAAAAGAAGCTTTTGAAAATTTAAAAAAAATAGTAGATGAAGGTAATAAGTCTTTATTGAATAATAATACGTTTGGTCAGAGTGGTAAACAATCTATACCAGTAGATATAAAAGTAGAAGATTTACAATCAGCACCACCAAAAGGTTTTGAAGATAGTACAGCCAATTGGTTTGTTTTTAATATATTTGATGAAAAAATAGGTAAAATAATAACTGTTTTTAATACTAAAAGAACTGAAATAGAATCACAATTAACTACAGCTATAAATTCCGTAGTTATAGAATCTTTAGGTTTTACACCAACAGTTAGAAATATATTCGCAATATTCATATCACATGCGGATACTTTTTTACGGTTGATGGATGAGACACATTCACAAGCTTTTAGTGTTAGGGATGAAATAGATAGGTTAAACGCTGTTAAAGGACCTAATAACCCAAGTAGTGAAGATGAGGATACTTTAGTTTATCCTTGGCCACATTATTACCTACAAGAAACTGACGAAAATGGACCACAATATGTTAGTACGTATCCTGGAGCTATTAAAGTTTTAGGTGAAACAAAAGCTTATGATTCTAATTTGTGGCCAGAGGTAAATTTTGTGGAAGAATTTTTTAAAGCTCAAGTTATTAGTAATTCCGATAATAGACCAGAGTTTGAGTTAAATAGTGTTGGTGGTAATTGGATTCCAATAACTTCTTTTGAACTTGGTGAAGAACAGGTTTATGTTAATAAATCTATAGTACCGTTCAACTATGAAATTTGGGATAGGTCTGTTGTTTTCACTGTATTTTCAGGTTTGTCTACTAGACTTAAAGAAAACGTTAGTCAAAATACATATTATGAATTATCTAAAATAGAAGCAGCCAATATAAAAGAATATTTAACTGGACTATTAGATTTAAATGAATTGTTAAAAAATCAAAACTTTAACTATAATACGTTTTTAACTTACCTAGAAGAAATATCACCTTTAAATAACTACCAGTTATTAATCAGAGAACAATTTAGTACACCATATATTAGAACTAAAACAAACGACTCAAGATTTTCTTTAACACCTTACAACACATTTAAAAATTTAACATATCAATTAAATGATGGTGAAATAGAAAGTTCTTTAAGTAGTTTGAATGAAGTTTTATCTAGTGGTAATTTAGTCAATAGTAACGTTTTGGAAACTTACCCATTTTCACATTTTGTTAGGGAAAATCCGTTACAATCTTGGACTGTAAATAATTTAGCTGGTGGAAATTCAATATCTAGTTATGAAGATTTAAACAAAATAGAAGATAGTGTAAATTATAAAATTGACCAAAAAGTCTTTGCGTCAATAATAAGTGATAATACAACAACTTCTACAGTTGAAAATATACAATTTTATACTGATGGCGATTGGGCAGAAAAAACAGCTATAACAGATTTTTCAAACAAAATAGAAAATAGGTTCATAAATATCCAAAATAGTAATAGTTCTTGGGAAGTATTTTACGAAAATGTACAAGAACCAAATAATAATTTACTAATCACAAATGAAAATTTATTAACGACTGAAGGTAGTTTAGATTATGGTGAAGACTACGGTGGAAATATAACAAATAAACAAATAACTTCATTAATAAACACACCATACTTTATAAACAGTTTATTAGAAGGTGTAAAAAATGAAATAAATGAGGTAACCAACCCCTATAAAAAAGCGGCTTATTTATTTTTAAATTCTTTACCGTTACCTACTTTAAGGGAAAAAACTTTAACATCAAATCAACCAACATATAATTTATATGGTGACTATATTGGTAAGGTATTAAATCAAGTTTCTGCTGTACACCCATTACCTAGTGCTTGGATATTGAAATATGGTTCTATATGGCATAGATATAAAGAATTTGTGAATAATGGTACTGATATATTATCATCAGTTTGGGATAATTTTGACGCTAACACATATTTTAATAATGAAAATGGTTTAGCTCATGTTTATAACTTAAATGTTGGTACAAATGGTACTTTAACAAATTTTGGAGGACAATTTTCTCCAGCACCAGCATCTGACCAACTTAACTTAGGTTTTTACCCAGAATTGAATAATTATTTATATTATTTTGTCACTGGTGAATTATTATATGACGGTTCAGATATTAGTGGGTTCCCAATAACTGATAATCAATTAAATCAGTTGATTATACAAGAAGCTTTATATTTAAAAAATAATGAAGAACTTACAATAACATCTTCACCATTAGTAGACCCTATAGATACAAAAGCTAACCTATGGTTTAGTTATTATGATTTAACAAGAGAATCATATTTAAGTGGTTACACCACACAACAGTATTTATTATTCCCATGTGAGGGTGGTATGAAAAAATCACAGTTGGAGTTTGAAGTTAAATCACCTTATTTTTTAACTAACAATCCTAACGTTACTAACGGTGCTGTCAGATTAATTTGGGCACTATCTAATTATGGTTATTTTGAACACGACATAAATACGTTACCTAGCCCAACTCAATATTTAAAACAAATAAAAACAGAACAAAGTGAACAACTTTCGTTTGACATAACAAATAATGAAAATTATTCTTCAATTGAAGAATTATTTGATATTTTTACACCAGATATATTAGACTCTTTTGAACAATATTTCTTGAATTTTAGTAATACATTTAATGCACAGTTAAATGTGACCACAGATGAAGAAGATATCACATCTTTAAATTTCCAAAATATATTTAGAGAATTTTTAAAGATAGAACAGGATAAAGTTAAAGAATCTCAGAGTAATACACAATTGAGTTATAATTTAGGACAAACTCAATTAAATAAAATTAATGTTACTTTAAGGGAGTTCTTATCACACCAAACAGCGTTTAATTTTTACAATCCAAAAGATGTTAATATTTTAACATTCAAAAGTCTTGTTTCTCCTGGTACTGGAACTACAACAAGTATCACATTTGAACCATACAAAAGTACTTTACCACCAAATATAACTTTAACGGAATCAATGAATTTGTACCCAAATGAGTGGAAAACATTAAAAACTGAAGTTGGTTTTTATGGTGATTCTTTAGGTACTGCATACACACTTAATCTAATTTATAATGATAGTGGTAACTATGTCACTGAATTTTTTAGAGAGTTTAATATAGACTTCAATTCTTCTAATATAAAGACACTAAGAAAAATTATAAGAATGTATGTTACAGCAAGAATAGAAGCTGGAGCTACAGAAAATATAGACAATCGTAAATTTTTACAAAGAATATTAACTGAAGTTGTAGAAGCTTGGGAATTTGGACAATTCGATTTTTTAAACCAACTATTCATACAACTTAAAAAAGTTTTACCCGAAACAACTGAAACTCAAATAGATGATTTTTCAGAAAAATCAACTTACCAAACTGATGAACATAAATTAGAACAATACCAAGTATTTAAGACACTTAATGACAAGTGGATTTCTGGTGAAGAATTTGGTAATAAATTTCTTTTCGATGATTTTTTATTTTACGATGTAGCAAATAGAGATATTGGTGATAAAGCAATTATAAGTACCGATGTTATAAAAGGTTTTGATAGCCCTAACAACGCTAACAAAAGTTTACTCACCATAATTGGTTCTTTATTACAAGGTAATTTCTTTAATTTTATGGGAATGCCTAGTTATATAAATTTTTATGGTATAACATCACAAGGTGACACACAAATACCTAAATATAGTACACAACAAGAAGCTGACGCTATTTTTGGTACACACTTAGAAGTAAACACTTTAGATTCAGGACCAAAATTTCTATGTCAATATGTAGGACCACCATCGACACAGTTGGGAGGTGAATTGACTAAAAGAACTAAATACCAAAACGATTCATTTTTGTTAGGTAGAACTGCACAAAATCCGTTATTGTCCACAAACTACGACCCAAATAAAAACAATAAGGTAGTTGCGTTTGTTGTTGATTTTGGAATACAAAGTCAAGGGGTATTTAAAGGGATTAGTTTAGACCAAAGTGAATTCAAAAACACTTCAGAATCTTTTGTTGTCACAGAATCTATGGCACAATCAGCAAATGATAAAAGTATCATAACTCAGGGATTGAGTTTATTTAATATTTACAAAAGTAGGTCATATACTTGTAAAATAGAAGCTATGGGTAATGTTTGTATACAACCAACAATGTATTTTTCACTTAGACACGTACCTATGTTTAGTGGACCTTATTTAATTTTAGATGTTGAACATAATATACAACCTAATACTATGACAACTAGTTTTACAGGTGTTAGAGTACCTTTCCACAAAATGCCAGAAATATCTCAGTTGGTAGCTAAAGTAAATCAAACATATTTAAATAAAATACGTAAAAAAGTTAGACAAGAACAAGCTATAGCAAGACAAGGTGGTTTTGAAGCAGAAAGTTCAACCGAAGCGGATTCAGTTAAAAAAGGTAATTATAATTTTAGAACTAGAAATAATGATAAATTAGAATATATCGTGATACACGTAACCGCTGGAATAAATTATGGCAATGAGCCAGTACTTAATATAAATCAACAACATTTAAATAGGGGTTTTGCTGGTTTCGGTTATCATTATCTAATATCTAGAGGTACTGGGGGTAGTAAACCAGATGGTTCATTATATGGTGGTAGACCAGATGATAAAAGTGGTGCTCACGTATTGGGTAACAATTATAAATCTTTAGGTGTTAGTATGATAGCTAATTGTTCTAAAACGGGAACCTACCGTAGTTCACCTAGTGAGGATTACGCGACAGAAAAACAAAAAGACACTTTAGAATGGACATTACTTTGGTTATTATTCAGATGGGGTCTATTTAAAATGGGTGATAATAAATCTTTGATTGTAAAAACAAATGACGGTGAAGTTACTGTAGAAAATCCAAGAAAATTAACCCCCAATGAAGGTGTTGCACCAGATTTATGGAGAAGTGTATTGAAAGGACATAATCAATTTTCTAATAAAAGATGTCCTTGTTTTAAAGTTCAGGATGAGTTAAGTGAAGGTAAATTATTTAATTTAAATTTAAGAACAAAATTATCAACTGCAATATTAGATAGTGGTGGTACACAAGAAGAGATTATAAAATATTTAGAAACTGAAGCTAAGAGGAAAGGTTGGATACCAAGTCCATGGAGTACAGCTACTGGGGAATTTGGCGGTAGAGATATAGTAAATTAGATATTTACCACTATTGTAATATTTATATATAAAACACACAATTATGAAAAACATAGAAAAAAATTTAGATAATTTTTTGGGAAACAAAATTAATACTAAAAATGTTAAATTAGAAGAAGACGGTTTTGAAGAGGTTTGTGATATGAAAACTGGAGAATGTAAAACAATAAAAACAAAAGACGGACTCATTGAGAGAGTCAATAAAAGAATGATTACCGAAGATGGTAGAAATTTATTAATGGGTTAAAATGGCTAAAAAGAAAACATTAGAAACAATTTTAAACGAAGACCTAAAAAGATTTAATGAGATAGGTAATTATGTTAAAAATTTAGATGAACAATTCTTAGGTTTTGCCTCTAGTAATAGATTTGATTTGTCAGAACAAGATGAAGAACCTGCAGATGAAGAAACTCCAATAGAAGAACCTGCAGATGAAGAAGTTCCAGCAGAAGAACAAACTGATGATTTAGAATTAGATTTGGGAGACACACCAACAGAAGAATCTCCTGAAGGTGATTTAGATTTGGGTGCTGATTTAGGTGGCTCAGATGAAAATACTGAGGAAATCGATGTTACCGATATTGTCACTATGACAAAAGAGACTGGAAAAAAGACTGAAGAATTGGGTGGTACTATAGAAAAACAAAATAGTAGTATAGATTCTTTAATATCTAAATTAGATGACTTAGAAGTTAAATTAAATGATATGGATAAAATGATGGCTTCTATAAGTAATTTGGAAAATAAAATAGAAGAATATCGTCCACAAACTCCAGAAGAAAAATTAGAATTACGTTATTTGGATAGTGGTCCATTTAATCAATCACCAAAAAAATATTGGGAAGAAAAACAAGGTAAACTTAAACAACAAAAAGATAAACACGATTATGTTCTAACCTCTGATGAAGTAGATGATTATAACGAAAGTGATATTAAAAATAGTTGGGTTTACAACCCAGAAGAGGAAGATAATTAGGCATTATAAAATATAAATATTGTTTGGGGAGGTCATTGACTTCCCCATTTTTTTTAGTATTATTTGGTCATAAATATTTTAATTAAAAAACAAAAAAATAACAATGACTAGTTTAGACGCGATTTTAAAACAATATGAAGATGGACAATCAAAAAGTTCATCACCAAAAGCAAACCTTAGCAGAGAAGACAGACTTAAAAAATATTTCGCAACTTACCTACCTAAAGGTGAGATTGATGGTGAAAAAACAATTAGAATTTTACCAACAAGTGACGGCAGTTCACCATTTAAAGAGGTTTATTTCCACGAAGTTCAAGTAGATGGTAAATGGGTTAAATTAATGGACCCAGGTAAGAATCCAGATGGTTCACCAACAGGTGAGAGAAGTCCACTCAATGAAGTTGAGGAGGCTTTAAAACTGACTGGCAATCAAAAAGACAAGGAAATCGCTAGACAATATCGTTCTAAGAAATTTTACATCGTTAAGGTTATTGACCGTGACGCTGAAGAAGATGGTGTTAAGTTTTGGAGGTTTAAATGGAATTATAAAGGAGATGGTGTTATGGATAAAATTATACCAATCTTCCAAAAAAGAGGTGATGTTACAGATGCTAAAACTGGTAGAGATTTAACTTTAATGTTAAAGTCGGTACCATTACCAAATGGTAGGGGTAGTTACACAGCAGTTTCTATGGTAATGGCTGAAGACCCAACACCACTTTCATCTGACGAATCAAATGTAAAAGAATGGTTATCCAATACCGAAACATATAAAGATGTTTATTCACAAAAACCTGTGGAGTATTTAGAGGCTATCGCAAGAGGTGAAACACCAGAGTGGGACAGTAATCTTAAAAAATACGTGTATGGTGATACTGAAACAACAATTAACATGGGTTCAGAAAATAATAACAATAATCAAAAACCAGTTGACCCACAAGCGGGTTTGGAAACTGATACTGATTTACCATTTTAATTAAAAACTAATGGCTATAAAGAAAAAAAGTTTTAAAGACATTAAAAGTAAGTTTTCTAAGAAGGCTTCTTTCAAATCTGACAGGTTCTTTGACTTGGGAGAAGCGTTTTTAGACGCTACTGGGATACCCGGTCCATCTATGGGTCACATAAATATGTTTTTAGGTCATAGTGATACTGGTAAGACAACAGCTTTAGTTAAAACAGCTGTAGATGCACAAAAAAAAGGTATTTTACCGGTATTCATTATAACTGAACAAAAGTGGGATTTTGACCACGCTAAGTTGATGGGTCTTGATTGTGATTTAACCGAGGAAGGTGAATGGGATGGTTTCTTCTTATTCAACAATGATTTCCAATACATTGAACAAATTACTGATTACATAAACGATTTATTAGATGCTCAAGAAAAAGGTGAACTAGAATATGATTTAGTGTTCCTTTGGGATTCTGTGGGGTCTGTACCTTGTAAAATGACATACGATGGTAAAGGTGGTAAACAACACAACGCTAGTGTATTATCAGATAAAATTGGTATGGGTATAAATCAAAGAATTACTGGTTCTAGAAAAACTAGTTCTCCATATTTAAATAGTTTGATTACAGTCAACCAACCTTGGGTTGAATTACCAGACAATCCATTCTCACAACCTAAAATTAAAGCTAAGGGCGGAGAATCACTTTGGTTAAATTCAACGTTGGTATTCTTATTTGGTAACCAAAAAAATGCTGGAACTTCTAAGATAACAGCTACAAAAGATAAAAGAAAAGTAAAATTTGCTACACGTACTAAAATATCTATAATGAAAAATCACGTTAATGGTTTGGGTTATGAAGATGGTAAGATATTAGTCACACCTCATGGATTTTTAAAAGGTAAAGACGCTAGTGAAGAGAAAAAATCTATCGAAGCTTACAAAGCTGAAAATTCAAATTATTGGAAAGATATAATTGGTTCTGACGGTGATTATAATTTAGCTGTTGAGGAAACTGGAGAATTATTTTAAATTATAAAAATTAAAAAAATAAAATGGCAAAAGTAGAAAAAGGAAACAAAATTAAAGTACACTATGTTGGTACATTACAAAACGGTGAAAAATTTGATAGTTCATACGATAGAGGACAAACTTTAGATTTTGAAGTTGGTTCTGGTCAAATGATAAAAGGTTTTGATGATGGTGTTTTGGGCATGGAAGTAGGTGATACAAAAACATTAGAAATAAAACCAGAAGATGCTTATGGTCTAAGAAATGAAGAAGCCAAAACTGAAGTCCCAAAAGAGGCTTTACCACCAAACTTTAATCCACAAATTGGTGAAACTGTTGAAGGTAGAACAATAGATGGTAGACCAATAGTAGCTAAAGTTAAGGAGTTGTTAGAAGATAAAGTTATCTTGGATTTAAACCATCCTTTAGCTGGTGAACAATTGAATTTTAAAGTTGATTTAGTAGAGATAGAAGAATAGTTTGTTAACCCCATAAAAAAACAAAATGTTAAAAACATTACTTGTAGATGGTAACAGCATACTACAAACAGGTTTTCACGGAGTAAAAGATTTTTACCACAACGATAAACATTTCGGAGCGATATTTTATTTTTTGAATACGCTAAAAAGAAATTTGGAAAGACAACCATATGATAAGATAGTTGTTTTTTGGGATGGTAAAAAAAATTATAAATACCGTAGAGACCTATACCCACCATATAAATTAAATCGTAAAAATAAGATAAGTAAGGATAAACTTGACGATATGTTTCGTCAAAAAAATCGTATAGCCCAATATCTAGAAGAATTTTTCGTAAGACAAGGTAGTTATGAAAACTGTGAAGCTGATGACTGTATAGCGTACTATTGTAAAATGTCACCTAACGAAGAAAAAACAATTTTAACAAACGATAAAGATTTATTACAATTAGTTAATAGAAAAGTATCTGTGATTATTACTAGGACGGATACTTTAGTTTCAAATAACGACAAAATAAAAGTTGGCAAGACACCAATGATGGTACCACCTTGTAATATTCCCATAGTTAAAATTTTACTTGGTGATAAAAGTGACAATATAAAAGGAATTAAGTATTTTGGTGAAAAGTCGTTAATTAAATATTTCCCAGAAGTTGAAAAAAGTAAGTTAAATGTTAATCAGATTTTAACTATAGCTGAAGAAAAACTTAAGGAGTCTAAACAGAGGAAAAACACTGGACTCTCAAATTTAATAAATGGGATATCAGCTGATGGAAGAAAAGGGAATGAATTTTTTGAAATAAATGAAAAAATAATAGACTTAACTAATACTTTTCTAACTGAAGAATCTAGAGAAGAAATAATAGAATTAATAAATGAACCATTAGACCCAGAGGGTAGAGAAAATAGGAATGTGGTACAAATGATGAAAGAAGATGGTTTATTCACTGTGTTACCAAAAAAAGATGATAATTGGACGGAGTTTATATACCCAATAACACAAATAAGAAATAAAGAAATAAAATATTTTAAATCACAAAAAAACCAAAAATGAAAGATAAGAAGATAACAAAGTTTGAATTTTTACTAACATTAGAAGACCACATTATTTGTCAAAGATTTTTTAACGTAAAAGGATTTAGACCATCTAATATAAAATCTTTGGACCTATATGATGTCGTAAATAATATAAAAAGTGAAATAAATGATTCATTAAAAGAAAAAGCTTCAGACTATTTAATGTCATTATATAACACCTACAATAAGACTATAAATCTACCAGAACAAGACAGAAATAATGAAAGTAATGAAAATTTCTATATCTATATAAAATTAAACAATAGGGTAGTCACACAAAGAGTTTTTCCAGCTTGGATTTACCCTGGAAAGATAAGATACACAGTTGATGTTAGACCTTTTATTTCTAGTTTTCTTAAAGACTTATCTGACACATTGTCAGCTAGAAAAGTTGAAAGAAAGTACTTAGAAACAACACTTTAATAGTATTTATTAATTACCTTAAAAGATTTGACATAGATGAAAGAAAGTAAAAGTTTTGGATACTTGGGGCATACGTTCCAAGTCAAACTTATCAACCAGTTAATTACTGATAAAAAATTTGCAAATAACATTATTGAAGTCATAGACCCAAAATATTTTGACAATCAATACTTTAAGTTGATTAGTCAAATGACAAAAGAATATTTTGAGAAATACAACACAAGCCCAACTTTCGATGTTTTAGACCAAATGACAAGATTGGAAGTTTCTTCCGAAATGGCTAGAACAAATATATTTGATATGTTGGTAGAAATACGTGATTGTAATGTTGAAGACCATTTATGGATACAAGAAAAGGCTTTAAAGTTTTGCAAACAACAAGAATTGAAAAAAGCTATTGTCAAAGTTAATAAAATAATAGAGAAAGGTGACTTTGAATCGTATGATAAGTGTGAAGAATACATTAGAAAGGCTACACAAATAGGTGAAGTAAGTGATGCAGCTATGGATGTGTTCCAAGATTTGGAAGAAGCTTTGATAGACGATTTTAGAGACCCAATACCTTTAGGTATTAATGGAATTGATAATATACTAGATGGTGGATTGGCTAAAGGTGAGATTGGTGTATTTTTAGCACCAACTGGGGTTGGTAAAACAACGGTATTAACTAGAGTAGCTAACACCGCTTACAATTTAGGGTTTAATGTTTTACAAATATTTTTTGAAGATAATCCTAAAGTAATTCAACGAAAACACATAACATGTTGGTCTAAAATACCAGCACAAGAACAATCATCTAGAAGAGAAGAGGTTTTAGAAAAAATAGCACCATACAAACAAGGTAGGGGTAAATTAATTTTAGAAAAGTTACCTTCAGATAGAATAACTATTAGTTCTATAAAAAATAGGATAAGAAAATTAGTTGCTGAAGGTAATAAATTTGACATGATTGTTCTAGACTATATCGATTGTATTTTACCAGATAAACATTTTAACGAAGTTTGGCAAGGTGAAGGTTTGGTTATGAGACAATTTGAAAGTATGTGTAATGAGTTGGATGTAGCGGGTTGGACAGCAGCACAAGGAAATAGGTCGTCTATTAGTTCTGAAGTTGTTACAACAGATATGATGGGTGGTTCTATTAAAAAAGCTCAAGTTGGTCACGTAATAATTACGGTAGCTAAAACATTACAACAAAAAGAAATGGGATTAGCTACAATAGCGATAACCAAATCAAGGGTTGGACAAGATGGGATTGTATTTGAAAATTGTAAATTTGATAACGCAACTTTAGAAATTGATACTGAACAATCACAAACCCTTTTAGGACTAGAACAAGATAGAGAAAGGAGAAATGCTGAAAGAGTTAGAGCGGCATTGGCTAGAAGAAATCAACAATTAAATCAAGGTTAAAATTAAAAACATGAATAGTATTACAAAATTATTTGAGGAAAGAGTAGCGTATAAACCATTCGAATATCCAGAATATTACACAGACGGGTGGTTGAAACAGGCACAAGCATTTTGGCTTCACACAGAAATTTCAATGCAAGGTGATGTTAAAGATTGGAAAGAAAAACTTAATGATTCTGAAAAGAATCTTGTTGGTAATATACTTTTGGGTTTCGCACAAACCGAATGTGCTGTTAGTGATTATTGGACAAATATGGTAACAACATGGTTCCCAAAACATGAAATTAGACAAATGGCAATGATGTTTGGTAGTCAAGAAACTATTCACGCTGTAGCTTATTCATATCTTAATGAAACATTAGGTTTAGAAGATTTTGAAGCATTTTTACATGAAGAAGCTATTTCTAAAAAGTTTGAATTATTAATGAATACTAGTGCTGACTACACCCATGATGATTTGAGTGAAAATTCTAACGCTAGAAAAGAAGTAGCTAGGAGTTTAGCGATATTTTCCGCGTTCGCTGAAGGAGTTAGTCTTTACAGTTCCTTTGCTGTGTTGTACAGTTTTCAACTAAGAAATTTACTAAAAGGTATTGGACAACAAATGAAATGGTCAGTAAGAGATGAATCATTACATTCAAGAATGGGATGTAAATTATTCAACCATATGTGTGAAGAATACCCAGAACTTAGAGAGGAAAGTAAAGAAGATATTTACTCAGCAGCTAAAATGATAATTTCACTTGAAGAAAAGTTTATTGATAAAATGTTCGAAATGGGTGATTTGGAAAACCTTTCATCTAAAGATTTGAAAAATTTTATCATTAAAAGAACTAATGAAAAATTGGTTGAACTTGGATATCAAAATAATTTTGATTATGATGAAGAATCCGCTAGTAATCTTGATTGGTTTTATCATTTGACTGGTGGTGTTACACACACGGATTTTTTCGCTATTAGACCTACAGATTATAGTAAAGCTGGTGAAGATGATGATTGGGATGAAGATTCCCTTTTTTAATAAAAAAAAATTAAAATATGATATTATGTCAAATGAAATATATACTGATTTAGAAAATAAATATGTTGGAATTAAACACGAAGCATTAAGAATGGAAACTATTGAGTTTTTAGTTGAAAAATATTCAGACGATAAAGAACTTGGTGAAAAAGTAAGAGAATTTGTTAAAGTAAAAGAAGAAAAATGAAAAATTACGCTGAACATTTAGGTTGGGAGGTTGACGTGGACTTCCCAAGTTGGGCAAATACACACGTATATATACAAACTATTTCTAATGGTTATTTATTACCAGGTGAAAAACCTAAAGATGCTTATTGGAGAGTTTGTGCTACAGTAGCGAAAAGATTGGGTAAACCACAAATGGCTACTAAATTTTTTGATTATATTTGGAAAGGTTGGTTATGTCTAGCTACACCAGTTTTATCAAACACTGGTACAGAAAGAGGATTACCAATCTCTTGTTTTGGAATTGATGTTGCAGATTCAATACAAGACATTGGGACAAAAAATCTTGAGATGATGTTACTAGCAAAACACGGTGGTGGTGTTGGTATAGGGATTAATCAAATAAGACCATCTGGTTCTTTAATTACCGATAACGGTACTAGTGATGGTGTAGTTCCTTTTTGTAAAATTTATGACTCTACAATTCTTGCTACAAATCAAGGAGCTGTAAGAAGAGGTGCTGCGTCAGTTAATCTTAATATAGAACATGGTGACTTTGATGAATGGTTGGAGATTCGTGAACCAAAAGGTGATGTTAATAGACAATCACTTAATTTACATCAATGTGCTATCGTAGGTGATAAATTTATGAGGAAACTTGAGGCTGGTGATAAAGAGTCTAGAAAAAGATGGGTGAATCTATTAAAAAAACGTAGACAAACTGGTGAACCTTACATTATGTACAAAGGTAATGTTAATAAACAAAACCCAGAATCCTACAAGAAAAACGGACTTAAAGTTTTTATGACTAACATTTGTTCAGAAATCGTTTTACATACAGACGAATCACATTCATTTGTTTGTTGTTTATCATCACTAAACCTTTCTAAATATGATGAGTGGAAGGATACTGATTTGATTTATACGGCAACTTGGTTTTTAGATGGTGTACTTGAAGAATTCATTCAAAAAGCAAAATATAGAAAAGGTTTTGAAAATGCTGTTAGAAGTGCTGAAAAGGGAAGAGCACTAGGTTTGGGTGTACTTGGTTGGCATACTTACTTACAACAAAAAGGAATCCCATTTGAGGGTTTACAAGCACAGTTTGAAACTAGAAGAATTTTTGGACAAATACAAACTGAGTCTGAACAAGCTTCTAGAGATTTAGCTACAGAATATGGGGAACCACTATGGTGTGTTGGTAGTGGATTTAGAAACACACATTTGAGAGCTGTCGCACCAACAGTATCTAACTCAAAATTAGCTGGTGGGGTTTCAAGTGGAATTGAACCTATCCCAGCAAATGTATACACAGAACAAAGTGCAAAAGGTACTTTTATTAGAAAGAATAAAGAGTTAGTTAAAGTTTTTAGAAAGGTAGGTATAAATAACAAAGAAACTTGGGATAAAATTCTTGCTGATGGTGGTAGCGTACAGGATATTGATGAATTAGATAATTGGTGTTATTACAACGGTAAATTATCCAATATTAATGACTTACCAGTAGAAGGTTTTCATGGTCCTTTGGAGTACGATAAAGTTAAGGATGTGTTCAAAACATTTAAAGAAATTAACCAACTTGAGTTAGTCAAACAAGCTGGGGTCAGACAACAATATGTTGACCAAGCTGTTAGTTTAAATTTGGCTTTCCCTAAAGAGGCAACACCAAAATGGATAAACCAAGTGCATTTAGAAGCTTGGAGGCAAGGTGTTAAAACATTATATTATGTTAGAACTGAATCTGTTCTTCGTGGAGATATAGCTATAAAAGCAATGCAAGAGTGTGTTAGTTGTGAAGGTTAATATTTATATGTTATGTGTTTAAAATTTAAGAAATACCCTTACACTTAAATATGAACATTAATAATATAAATGATAAAGAAAAAAAAATGCAAACCTTAGACCTACATGGTTATAAAATTGAAGAAACTTATGATGTTGTAGATAGTTTTTTATATGACCACAAATTATACCACACTAAAACATTAGAAATAATAACTGGGGATAGTAAAGTACTTAAGTCCGTAGTTTCCGAATTGGCGGAAAACTACGGATTTTTATGCAAACCACATTTTTACAATAAAGAAGTTGTGACTCTTTTAGATGAGAATTATAAAACCTAATATTTATAAATAAAACTAATGGCAGAAAGAGAAACATTTGGTATTGATTTTCCTTTTCAGGATAGTGTTTTTGGTGATTACTTAAAAATGACTGAAACACCAGAAGATGAAATTAAAGCTAATTTAATTCACTTACTATTAACTAGAAAGGGTAGTAGGTATTTTTTACCAGATTTTGGTACTTCACTGTACGAGTACATCTTTGAACCATTAGATTCACCAACGTTTTCATCTATTGAGGGTGAGATTAGAGAGCAAGTTATAAAATATATACCTAATCTTAGAATAACTAATATAATAGTAGAAAGTGCTTTAGAAACTGAGGAAACACCAGGTACTATTGTGGCAGATAACGACCCAAGAGTTTATAGGGTTGCGGGACAAGGAACTAAAGAACACACCGCAAAAGTTAAAGTAGAATTTACCATAACCAGTGATGCTTTTGAAACAAGGGACTTTGTAATAATTAATATTTAATATGGCAAACAATAAAATATCGTATTCTGAAAGAGATTTTGTTAGTTTAAGAGGTGAACTTTTAACCTATGTAAAAGACCAATACCCAGATTTAATACAAAACGCTAATGACGCTTCGTTATTTTCTGTGTTTTTAGATTTAAATGCTGCTGTTGCAGATAATTTAAACTACCATATAGATAGGAGTTTACAAGAAACAGTTTTACAATATGCGAATCAAAGGTCTTCATTATTTAATATAGCTAGGACATATGGTTTAAAAATACCTGGTAATAGACCTTCAGTATCTGTTTGTGATTTTAGTATCACAGTACCCGTGTTACAAGCTTCTGGTGGTGGAGACAAAGAAGATTTTAGATATTTGGGTACCCTAAGAAGGGGTTCACAAATTAGAGGTGCTGGACAAGTTTTCGAAAATATATACGATATTGATTTTTCAGTCCCATTCGACGCGACTGGATTTCCAAATAGAACAAAAATACCTAATTTTAACAATAGTGGTAATATTGTTAGTTACACCATAACAAAAAGAGAAGTTGTAATTAATGGTATAACCAAAGTGTTTAAAAGAGTTATTGGTAATACTGATGTGGTACCTTTCTTAAAGATTTTCTTACCAGAAAAAAATATACTTGGGGTTACTGGTGTAATTCAAAAAGACGGTACTAACATACAAGCTGTACCAAAAGCTACAGAATTTTTAACTTCACAAAATAAATGGTATGAGGTAGATGCTTTAGCACAAGATAAAGTTTTTATTGTTGACACTACTAAACCTTCTGATTTACCTGGTGTTAAAGTTGGTAAATGGGAAACAGTAAACCAAAGGTTTGTTACCGAATACACACCAGAAGGTTTCTTCTTTTTAACTCTAGGTGGTGGAACTAGTAGTTCACAAGCAACATTAGACGATTTCACGAATCAAAATTTTACGATGGATTTAAGTAGGTATATGAACAACCTATCTTTAGGTATTACACCTAGAGCTAATACCACATTGTTCATCCAATATAGAGTTGGTGGTGGTAGAGCTACAAATATTGGTCCAAATACTTTAAATACATTTGGCACCATCGATTTTATAATCAATGGACCAAATATAAATGTTAATAGGTCTGTTAGTTCATCGTTAAGTGTAAATAATGTTACAGCAGCAATTGGTGGTGCCAACCAACCGACAGTTGAAGAAATTAGAAATTATATTGGATTTAATTTCTCAGCTCAAAAAAGAGCGGTTACATTATCAGATTATAAGGTATTGATAGAGACGATGCCAGCTGTTTTTGGTGCTCCAGCAAAATGTGGTGTTATGGAAGTTGAAAATAAAGTAATGGTTAAATTATTATCATTCAATCCAGACGGTTCCCTAACATCAAACGTTAGTACCACACTAATGAATAATATTAGTGAATATCTATCAGATTATAGAATGTTAAATGACTATATCGTTGTACAACCAGCTGAGATTATTGATTTGGCATTAGAAATAGATTTATTAATTGACCCATCATTCAATAGTGGAGTTATAATAACTAACGTAATTAATATAACCAACCAATTCTTTGCCCCAGCAAACAGAGAGATGGGTACAGACATTTTCGTAGGTCAGTTAGTGAAAGATTTGGCATCACAAGATGGTGTTATAAATTTAATCGATTTGAGGATGTTTAATAGAGTTGGTGGCGAATATTCAAGTAACGAAGTATCACAAAGTTATTCCGACCCAGCAACAAAACAAATTCAATTGATTGATGGTATTATATTTGCACAACCAACACAATCATACCAAGTTAGGTACCCAACCAAAGATATTGTGGTTAGAGTTAAGACAACAAGTCAAACAACAATTTCTTAATTCGTTTACATATTTAATTAAGTTATTAAATTTGATTTTAAGTAAATAACTATTTATTTTATAAAGAATTAAGTATGCCGAAATCATATAGGATTAAAGTAAAACCTAATCAAGACAAAAATATTTTTGTTAATTTAGAACAAGACTTTGACCAACTAGAAATCCTAAGTTTAAAAATAGTAAAATCAGATGTTTATTCTAGAACATGTGCAGATTACGGTGTTATAGTTGGTAGGGCACAAGCTAATGGTGGGTTCGGTATACCTAACGCTAAAATTTCAATATTTGTACCGATAACTGATGAAGATGCTGAGGATGAAGTTATTTCACAGTTATACCCATATAGACAAATAACGGATAAGAATGAAGAAGGTTATAGGTATAATCTATTGCCTAAAACTTCAGAAAGTTGTAATCATGTAGCTACTGGTAATTTCTTCACACCAGAAGAAGTAATTAACAACCCTGTTATTTTAGAAGTATTTGAAAAGTATTATAAATACACCACCAAGACTAATGATAGTGGTGATTATATGTTGTGGGGTGTTCCTTTAGGTAATCAAACTATTCACGCTAGTATCGATGTTAGTGACATAGGGTGTTACTCCATGAGACCCTATCAATTTATTAGAAATGGTGAAAGTCCATCGAGGTTTGAAAATTCTTTAACTTTTAAAAGTTCTGAAAATTTAGATACTTTACCACAAATAGCTTTACAAAATAAAGCTGTTCAGGTTGTACCTTTTTGGGGTGATGAGACATTATGTGGTGTAGGTATAACCAGAGTTGATTTTGATTTGAGAGATTCGGGTATAGAAATAGAACCTAGTGCTACGTTTATGGGTTCTATCATAACAGATGATGATAATAACTATGTGTCAACTAGTGGTGTACCTAGTAAACAACAAGGACAATTATGTAAC
>Ga0208162_1000519_pt1 | contig 22206 bp, 23 predicted proteins | sample CB_VirMetaG_4_FD_184539 | JGI IMG/M metagenome (GOLD analysis project Ga0208162, IMG submission 184539) | Freshwater to marine saline gradient viral communities from Chesapeake Bay - CB_1508_1M Viral MetaG (SPAdes) (version 4) | ecosystem: Environmental > Aquatic > Marine > Coastal | place: USA... | reverse complement strand
AGTTTCAATAGTAATGTTTACACGGATGAGTTCTCGTCCAAGTTGAGCACATGCTTGCTCCACCGAGAACGTTTTACCATTTCCCGAAAGACCCGTGATGAAAGTAGGGTAGAACATCCCAGACTTGATAATCTTTTTCACATCAGAGAAGTTACCAAAAGAAACAAAGTTGGCATCTTTCTGAGGAATCAGGTTTTGTTCAAATGCAGGTTGCACAGAGGGAGAAGCAAAGGATTTTTCGATTTGTTTGATATCTTCGGTAGTCACTTCAAGATTCCAACGACCACGAGAAGTCTTGAACTGTTCGAGTTTACGAGTCACAGTCGGATAAGAAATATCATTAGCAGCACAATACCCCTTGATGTCAGCAGTAGTCAGTTCCGTTCCGTAGAGAGTGGTCAGGTCTTCGATCAGTTGTTCAGGGTTCACACGAGTCATGGTTTGGGTGTTTGTGTATGAATGTATTATAGGGGTCTTTGAGACCCCAGTAAAGGGGAAGTGGACAGTTCCTCAAGCGACCAGTTCAATGAACTGACTAAGAATTTTCTTGTTTGTTTTCTTAGCACCAAGAGATTTCTTGAATGCACTGCGAATCTGTGCTTTTGTAGCATCATCTTCAACCTTAAACTCAGAGTCTTCAGACAAAGCACTGGATGAAAGAGTAAAGTATGCTTTATAAGAAGAGTTTGGAATAGAAACTGCCTTCTCTTTCTTCCATTGTTTGATTATCTTTTCCTCAAGGGAATGATTATACCATCCAATGTAACGACGAAGATGTGTATTAAACTCCCGACCTTCACAGACACGGATTCCAATCAGATTTTCAGTTGGAAAACGTTCAGATAGATTACGGAGAAGGCACTGTGTCACTGAAGTAGAGTCACAATCATTTTGCCCATACAGATCATAGGTGGTTCCAAGTTTACGATCTCGGAGCATAGAACCATATGGAATAGATCCATATCCAATAAAAGATTCTGCTTCCCAGTGACGCTTAATCTCACGATGACGAGAAAGATGATTTGACTCACCATCAGTCAAGATCACAACATTAACTTTTTCGGCAGAAGTCTTAGTTTTAAAGTTAGGGATAATTTTGAAGAGAGAAATGATCGCCTCATTCAAAGGAGTTCCGCAAAGGTGGAGAAAATCTGGAATCGGAGCAGCATAGTAACGAGCACTATAATGAGTTGCAACTCTCCAGATACTATTCAGTTGCTTATCAAACTCTCGATTAGAAATCTCACTTGTCAGAATCTGCAGCATATTGAACTGTTCATGAATAGCTAAGAGATTCTCTTTCTTTTCATAGTGCTTAGTTGGAAACTGTGGTACACCATTCTTGTTGTGTGGTGTAGACCACCACTCTGTGGTGAAAGCATAAACTTCAAAAGGAATCTGAACCTTTTTACAGAACCAAACAAGTTGGAACATCTGTTTGATAGTATCAAGCAGAACATTACCCATTGATCCAGACCAATCACAAACAAAGATCAGACCATGATTCTTTCCATCAGGAAGAACTGTCACTTTCTTGAAGAGATCTTCATTAAACTTGTAAGTGTGAAGTTTGGCACAGTCCAGAACACCAGTACGACTAGTGGTTGCACGAGCGTATGAACTTGCAGACTTGCGACACTCAAACTCCTTGACCAGATAGTTAACTTCTTTCTGAGCAGACTTCTTAAACTTATTGAATAAGTCATCAGAGTTTTGATAGATATCTGGCATTTGTTCAATCATGTCTGCATAGAACTTATCACACTCTTGATGAATATCTTTGTTTGGAATCACAATGGTGTCAAGATTCACTTGAGGAACCTCAAGATATACAGTCTCTTCAAAGTTTGAAGCACTATTCAGTTCTTTCAGATTACTCTCAAGAGTGGCTTCAGTTTTGATATCAATGTCATCATCAACACCATTCTCTAGAGAAGATTGATCTACCTTTCCACCTCCACCAGCAGATGGAGTTTGATTAGTTTCAGTTTCTTCACTTTCTCCTTCATCATTTTCCCCCTCCTCAGATTCTTGAGGTTGCTCAGAAATCTGACCACCACTGCCACTTGTTTGATTCTTGATATCCAGATTGTCTAGTTCAGGAACTTTAGTTTTTTCCGACTCTTCCTTACAGTAGGCATACAGAGCTTCTGCAGCGTCCAAGACATCTTCAAAGGTGTCAGTGGAAGCGATCTGGTCAACAATCTTTTGCTCCTCCTCAGTGAAAGTGATGGGAAGGAAATTTCCAATTTTGTAAAACAGATTAACACGATCAGCAAGATTGTAAGTAGAGATATCATCGTCAACCTCAAAAAAGTTCATATCATTAAGTTCTTTGTATCCCTTGTAAAAAGTCTTAGGGAGACCAAGATACTTGCGCTTCATAAGTTTCTCAATACGAACATCTTCAACAACGTTCACAAACTGAGGGGGAATCTTACGTTCTTTAATCCAATCAACATCTGGAGTAAACAGTGCGTGACCAACTTCATGACCCACAAGAAGGTCATAGACATCATTACTTGCTTTATCCCAGTTAGGAAGAGTCAGAACACGAGTGTGGACATTGAAACTAGCAGTTTGGACTTTCTTGTGCTCAACCACCAGGTCCTCAGTGGCAAGCAGTTTAGCAAGTTGAGATTTGATTTCGTGCTTGAGCATTGATTTGTTGCGTATGAACGTATCATACAAAAGAACCCCGCCTTTTGGGCGAGGTCATGTGACTCTTTTTGAACTGTCTAAGCCTCGCCTTCGCTTGGCGGAGAGCTTGTGGTTTCAGTTTTCTCTTCTGATCCTTCTTGGAGTGGTGTTGCCAGTTTGGGGTGTTCATTGCCCTGAATAATTTGATTTAATACTGTATCATACCATAGCGTGTTTTCGTCTTGCATGGTCTGTGCTGTGTGACACTATTTATTTTGGTATAGCGTATTATAGTCTTTTGCGTAGAGACGTTTAACATTTTGTATGATTTTAGGTCTTCTCTGCACTTTATTAGACTCATCAGTAGTCAATGATGAGTATTTTAGTTTTTCAATCTTAAAATCAATACCAAGAATAGAAGTCATCCAATCAGAGAAATCTTGTTGAAATCCATTCTCATATTTCCATACATGAGTTTCTTCTCCAATAAAATCAACTTGTGGTCTAAACCAGTTCATTGATTGTGGAAGAGGAAAGTTTTCTATCATTGAAAAGAAAGTATTTTCATCTTCCAGTAACTGTTCAATATCATTTCCATACATTCGTTTTAAAAATATTGAAGTAGAGAAAAATCTATCTACAGGATCCCTAACAATGGTTATGTGAGGTACTCCAGAAACATTGAGAAATTTCATATAAAGTTCTTTGTGAAAGTGAGCAATCTCCACTCCACACTCACTTTTCCAAATCTTTTTTTGTTCACATTCAAATTCGTTAATAAGAATGTTTTCCTCTATAAATCTTCCAGCAGTTCTAGGAATATGAACGAATAAAAATCTGGTGCCTGTATTCTTATGACGATAAGTGGGCATCAGATCGTTGAGAAAATATCAACTGTTGGAAACCAACCAATACTCTTCATGATAGATATGTCCGCAACATTATCTTGTCTTTCTCCAGGCGTATCTTCAAGAACTGGAAGATGACCTTGACCGAATGCTTTCGCAAGATCTTTCACCGCTACAGATTCACCAGTTCCAATCGTCACAGGTCCAGTCACATCACTTGATGCAAGATACCGAATGGCACGGCACACATCTTTCACATGAATCCAATCTCTCTTATGATTGGTGACATAACTTGCTTTCTTGTCTTTGAGCAGATCATACATCATATTACCACGACCACCAGGACCATAAACTGTGGTAAATCTCATACCAACAGAGTTAGGTGGTGCCATCTGTTCGTTAATCCACTTGGTCATTGCATATGGATTGCCCCAGTATCCCTCTTCTACGGCGCTAGAAGAGGCGTAAAGGAGTCTCGTATTAGTTTCCCTACACCACTCAAACAAAGGTCTTACAGAGGCAACATTGTTCTCATAGTACTTCTCTGGATTCTCTTGACTATCACGAATGTCTGCATATGCTGCCAGATGAATCACAAGATCATAATCACCACCAGAAAAATCTCTAACATCATCTGGTCGATCCAATCCAGTTACCCATCCACCATGAGTTTCTTGCCAGTCAGCAAATACATGCTGCCCAATAAAACCTTTATGTCCAGTGATTAAAACTTTTTGTGCCATCTTAAATCATCCTACTAAATCCTTTAACTTTTTCAAATCGAATCACATTATCAAACTTATCTTGTAATCCATCCTTGTGAGAGATTACAAAGATATTTGCATCTTTGATGACGAACCTAATGATTTTCAAGAAGTCGTCCGTTCCAAATCCATCCAGAGACGAATCAAAAACTTCGTCCATGATTAAGAGATTTGTATTAACTGAGTTCTTATACTTTGCGACCTCTCTCCAAGTAAACAAGAGAGCAAGGTCAATACGCATCTTCTCTCCTTCGCTGAATGATGCGTATGAAAAATCTTCGTGAATGGGAGACTGGACGGTTTCGTTAAACTCTTCATCTAAACTGAAGTTGATGTAAAAGTCCATCATTTGCAAGAAACGATTGACTTGCTGATTGATCAGCGGTAGATACTTCTTGATGATTTGAGATTTAACTCCACCGTCTTTAAGCAGTCCGTAAGAGAAATCGTAGTATCGGAATGAATCTTTTTTAGATTCTAGTTCGGTTTCAGTGTTATTCAGTTTTTGTTTAAAAGATTCTAACTTCTCATGCTCAGAATTTCTGTTTGCAAGTCTCTCGGTAATAGTTTGAATTTCATGTTCAAGATCTCTTGACTGTCTTTGAAGTCCAGAAATCTTAGTATTGTTTTGAGAAATTCCATAAGTTAGTTTCGTAATCTCCTTTGAGAGGTCGTTGAAAAGACGCTCTCGCTCCTCTTCCTCGTTAATTGCTTTTCTGAGTTCGTTAAACCCATCTTGCAACTCATTTGCTTTATTTTGAGCGTCCTCTATCTTATTTAACCGAAATGATTCTTCAATAGTTTGAGTACAAGTTGGGCAAACCGTATTCTCTTTGAAAAACTTATGTTCGGCAGTAATAGTTGATACCTTTTGAGAGATTTTGCCTTTTAAGTTACCAAGTTTTTTGAGTTTATCTGCAGCTCCAGTATATTTCTCTAAGTCTTTTTGTTTCGATTCAACAACATTTTGAATCTCATTGTTTGTTTCAATCAGACCATCAACCTCGGATTGCAGTTCTCCGATTTTACCTTCATTAGAAGCAATCTGACTTTTACCATTATTTTCAAGAGTCAAAATAAAGTTTTCCTGCATTGCAACTTTATCTGATACAGACTCTCTTGCAAGATCAAGAGTTCTCACTTCATCTTTCAACTGACGAAGTTTTTCTTTGATAATCGAATTCATTGAAGAAAAGATCTTAATATCAAGAAGATCTTCAATCACTTCACGACGATTTGCAGCAGTTAGTTGCATAAATGGAACAAAACTACTACTACCAAGAATCACAATCTGAGTGAATGACTTGTAGTTCATCTTAAGAACAACTTGTTCCAACCACTTTTGCTGATCTACAGCAGAAGAACTTTGATCAAGCAACTTGCCGTTACGATAGATCTCAAAGATATTAGGTTTGATTCCTCTCCGAACTTTCCACTCAATACTTCCAATAGAAAACTCAACCTCCGCCACACAGTCTTTTTCGTTGACTGTGTTTGGAAGTTGAGGTTTGTTGATCTTACGAAATGGTTTTCCAAACAAGGAAAATGTTAACGCATCAAGAACTGTTGACTTACCTGCGCCATTGGTTCCAATAATAAGAGTTGTAGTATTTTGAGTTAGATTGAACTCAGTGAACTGGTTACCAGTTGACAGGAAATTTTTAAACCTGATCGTCTTGAACAGTATCATTATCTTGTTTCGGAGGGATTACAAAGTCATTCTTAGTTATTATTGTATACTGATACTCGTGTATTTCGCAAGTTTTCAGCAACACTTCGTCTTCAACTTCAAGGACATTCATTTCTGGATATCCATCGTCTTCTAACATCATGGCAAAACGAATGGCATCATCTTCCTCTTCCCAGATGTAAAGGATTTTTTCTCCCAGTTCATCTGCAACGGAATATGCTCCCTCTTCTTCTTGTCCTTCGATTGTTAGAATGTGCATGTTTAGACCATCTCGCAAGCTTCTTGATAAACTTCTTGCATTACGCTCTGAATAATCGATTTATCCAGGTCAATCTCTGCTTCTTGTATATATCTATTCAGGATTGACATTGTATCTTCTGATTCCAGAGATTCAACTTCGGACTCTAAAAAGTATCCACCAAAGTCAGTATTTTCTACAACTTTGAGTTCTGCAATATTAGAGGTATAAAGTTTATCAACAAACTTATCAAACTTTTTATTATCAGATTTTTTTCTAACAATAAGTTTTAAGATCTTACCTTCATACTTAGTTGCATCAAAGGTTTGATATGGAGTGTCCTCATAATAAACTTTATGGAACATTTTATAGGGGTTGTTTATAGTCTCCAGATCTAGAGTTTCTGTATCAAAGATATGAAATCCTCGATCATCATCAACATCAGTCCAGTAAATCTCATAAGGATTTCCTAGATACCGAATGTTTTCTTTTTGGCTTCTAGTGTGATAGTGTCCCGAGAAGACAAGTTTGAACTTCTCAAATAGTTTGCTTTCATAACCATGCTCCATGACGCAGAATCGATTAGCATTAAATCCTCTGAGTTCAAGGTGCCCCATCGCAACCTTGCAAGATGTCTTTTCAATAATGTCATGAGTTTCTTTTTCATTTTCTTGATTAATCCAAGGAACAAATAATACTTTAAGATTGCCAACCTTAAGTTCTTCTGGTCGTGATATAACTTTCACATTTGAATATTCTCTTAGAAGCAAATCAATCGCATTTACTTCATTTGTATTCTTGTAATATGCTGTATGATTACCCACCACAGTAATCACTGTAACTCCCATCTCTTGAAGACGGTCATAGTAGTGTTTCTTTGCCCAAGAAAGTGCAGCAAAATCAATGCCTTTTCTTGAATCAAAAGTGTCACCCATATCAATGACAGTCTTGATGTTTTCCCGCTTCAGAGCGGGAAAGAATACATCGTTATAAAATTGTAAGAAATAATCGTGAAACAACTTTGAGTTCTTACGGCATCCAAAGTGTTGATCAGTAATAATCGCAGTTTTCATTAATAACGGAGTTTGGAGTGAACAGCGTCCTTAATGGAATTATAGTCGGAATAGTTGCTGCCGTCAATGGTATTATTGTCCACAAACACTTCTTCATAACCAGTTTTCTCAAGAATCTTGTTCTTGATTTCCAGTTGCTTCTTTTCTTTTTGAATACGTCTCAGAAAAGCGTAGTGAATGATCTGAGTAAAATACGCAAATGGATTTGAAGACTTATTGGGATCAAAGTTATGAATATAAAGAACACAGTTCTCAATACCATCACAAACCATATCATCTTTGAACATATAGTTCACAAAGTTTGGTTTGAACGACAGGTGAGTGGCAATCTTAAGAAAGCATTCTCCAAGATAGTTTGTAATCCTTGGTTTAGGAAGTCCCTTTGCCTCTGCGATGGCAATCCTCTCTTTATACTCAATGAGAGCAGCAAGGAACTCCTTATTGTTAACGTAGTGTTCTGACCTTTTTCTACGTGGCATTGCTCCTGGTGTGGTAATCATTAGCATATCTGATTTATTATGTAGTCATTATACCAAGATTACCAATGCTTGACAAGGGTGCCCAAATGTCACTATAATACCTTTGTTAGGGTTGATAAGGAAGCTTTAAGTTCTTTAGCTACTCTTAAATAACTTCTCCAACTTCTTCTTGGTTTCATCAATGTTACCCAGAAGACCCATCTCTCTTGAGAGTTTCGATGACGCTACGGGATTATCATCTCTCACAGAGTCTCTTACAAACCTTTGATACAGATTAATCATCTCCATATCTGTGGTTTCGGAAATAGTCAAAACTTTATCCATAGTGATGACGAATAAATCGTCCTTGGTTGTTTTCAACCAAGGCTCTACCTTATATCCGATAACTCCCATTCTATTTTTGATCTCACCGATGGTGATAGGACTTGATAACAGTAATACTGTTCTATCCTCTTCTTCTGATGCTGCAACTCTTGCAAATATTTCTTCACCTGAAACTAACTTAATAGTTGCATAAAAATCGTCTTCTATTCCCATAGGAACTCTCCTAATCCTTTAAGTTGATTGTAATAATGTCATAGTTGAAATTTTCTTCATTGTAGATTTTGATTCTTTCAATCAGATGGTTCAGAGTGTAGTTCTTTCTTGAGTTATATGTACAATCATCACCAATATCATACAATATTGCTTTTGTTTTGTTTTTACCTTTTCTGAGGACTCTCCCGATTGATTGAAGATTTCTTATCCTAGATTTACTTGGAGAGGCAAATATAACGTTATGCAGGTTTTTAATATTAACACCAGTTGAAAAGGTTCCGTATGAAGCGACAATAATAGCGTTGGATTCTCTTTCAGTGATTTCCCGAACTAGTTCTCGATCCTCTGCATCAACGCCACCGTGAACGAAAAATACTTTACGATCGTCGCCCTTCAATTTATTTATCATTTCAAAAAGTGGTTCTCCATGTGCGGCAACCCGACTGAAGAGAACCAAAGTATTTCCTTTTAGATCAAGAGTTAGATTTGTAATGAACTTGTTTCTTTGAGTATGAGAAATCAGATACTCGATCTCATCATTATACGTTTCAAATTTTCTTGGAGTGTGCTTCAAAACAAGGCAGTTAATATCTAACTTTGAGAGATGTCCTTGTTGCATTAACTCTGAAGTTCTGGTAACCTTGTATGACGGTCCAAAGAGTCCCTCTAACACCCATTTATGCGTCTGTGTGCCGTCTAAAGTTCCTGTGAACCCAAACCTATACTTTGCATGGTGTAACTTGGTCATAATCGATATGAGGGACTTACTCTTAAATAAATGAGCCTCATCTCCAATCACAACATTAAAGTCCTCAAAGAAAGATCTTTCTAACTTATATACAGATTGCCATGTAGTGATTGTCACTGGCATATCATTTGTTTTTTCTCTTCCTGAATAGATACGGTGGCAATATGAATCAGCATTCCAACCATAATCAAGGAAATCCTTGTACATCTGCTCTACAAGAGATGTCGTCGGAACAACTAGAAGAATTTTTTCGCCTTTATCCACATAATATCTTACAAGGGAATAAATCATCAGTGATTTGCCGCTGGCAGTGGGGCTTATCAATAGTTTTCTATTATGCTTTAGGGCACCATATACTCCCTCAATCTGGTATTTCCTGGGAGTATGGGCACAAATGGAATGCATATAATCCTTGACACCCTCTTCTGAGATGTGTTCATTTTCTTCATATGGAAGACCATAAAACTTATTATCTTTGAAACTATATGTGTATCCACACTGCTCACAAAAGTTGACGACCTTATCCAAGAGACCAACATAGATCTGCTTTGATCTCATGTCAAACAGATGAATTTCTCCATTCCAGTTTCTACCACGATATTGTGGCATAAACTTTGCATTAGGAACTTCAAACTTAAAATGATCTCTCAGTTCATACTCAATATGAGGTTCTGTAGAGATTTTTAAGAAGACTTCGTTTGATTTAGAGATTACAAGATCTGTTGTATTCACATGTTCAATGCATCACATTACTATTTAACAGTTGTAATAAACGAGGTTTCCAGAGATAGAAATACGTTGTTCATCTGAGTTATAGAATGGATAAACACAGTGCCTTAAGGCAGAGGGAAAGAAAAGCATCTTTCCTTCATAAGTTGGATCTAAACGATATCCATAGTTGCGAATGTTGCCAAGAATATCGGTATACTCAAACTCAAAGATAGATGCTTTTTTATCATCTTCTTTAACTCCTTCAAGAAAAGGAAGTTGATTCTGTTCTCTCCAATCAGTTGGAATCTTCATCCAAACAACAAATGAATAAACTCCACCATGATGATGGTAGGGATTAAACTCGTGCTTATTTTGATAGTTTACCCAAAATCTGCCGAGTTGTAGTTTAAAATCGCCGTAGGCATAATCCCGAATCGGATGACCACCATACAGTTGAGTATATGCTTCTACATGAGGAGAAAGAACTTCATTAAAGAAATAGTGATCAGTATCTTCAATCGAATAACTGCCTGCAATATTACCTGCTAGATTTTCTTTAAGACTTTCTTTTTTCTCTTCTATTTTCTGCCAAAGAAACACAATATGGTCTGGTTCAAGTTCAGTTTGAATCCAACCATGATTTGGATAATCAACTTCCTTTCCTTTCATCAACCAAGTCCTGCCTGAAACTTCATAAAGTCAATCGCATTTTTAATCTGATATGTGCGATTTGAAATCTGTCTAAGAATGCTTTCAAGATAGTTTAGCATTACATCATAATATTCAATTTTCAATGCAACCGAAGAAAGTTTTTCATCGGCGTCAAGATATTTTTGCATAGTATCCTTATCCCTGATTTTTTTAGGAAATGGATCCTCCACGTAAACATCAGGATCTGCTTTTCCAGAATAGTATTCATATCGTTCATGACGAATATTTTTCTTTTGTTGCTCTGCTTTCTTTTTTAACAGTTGTATGTTATTGTATAGTTCAAAATACTTAGCATGAAGTGCGTTCGTTTTGAGAGCGGATTCTTCATGAAGATTATCCATATCCATTGCGGAATCTTTAGTCCACATGTTTTGGATCACATCAAGGTCGATCATCTAGGGTGCAGTCTCTTGTTTTCGGTATCGGTTATATGGAATATAGTATACTTGAAAATGACATCTGCTGTAAAGTACTCAATCTCAGTATCTGTAGCATCAAACTGAATCGTTGACAAACTATATGGAAACATTCCTTCAAAGTTAACTTTGAACTCTAAGTTTTGTGTGCTGTTGAGAACCAGAAGAGAGCCATCAGAATAGATGTCCATTCCACCGATTTTTTCTTGGGCGAAGTTCCTTGATTCATTCTTTCTTGCTCTTTCAGTTTGAAGACTGTATATTTCTTGCAGAGATTCTGGAAATCCTAATCCTCTAATCCATGTATAGAGTTCCATGTAGTTCTCAAGATTTTCATCCACAAGAAAACGTAGAGTTAAATCTTCAAACTCAATTTTGTCTCCTGGTGTAGGAATATCTTTCAAATATGTTGGTTGATTAGCAATACCAAGAGTCATTCCTGGAATGTTTGCAGACTGGCAAAAGAAAGAAACTTTTGGAGATCTTTCCAGTGTAAACTTAAATCCAGTTGGTTGTAAAAAGTTTCTATTTTCTATCTGCCTATCAAAGATTGATAATGCCATGTGGTAAAACGCAGGTCTCCATCTGAATATTTAGGACAAAAAAAGAGGGTCCCGAAGGACCCTCTGTATAACCTTGTGAGATTAGATCACATGAGGTTCTTAACTGCAACTCTTCTGTAGTAGCGGTTGCTGTTGACTTGCAGGCGACCCAGACCACCAGTTGTTCCTTCTGCGAAGGGGTTAGCAACAAGACCATAACGGGTCTTGAAGCCGATCTTGGGCTGGAAGCTGTTCTCGCCAACTGCACGAACCATCTGCAGAGGAACGTATGGGCAGTAGAACAGACCTGCATCATAAGGGGAAGAACCCTTATAACCGACAACGTAGTACTGGTTGCCGCTGTTGCTTGCTGCGTTAGCAGCAGTCAGGTTTGCCGAATAAGGATCGATATAAACACGATACTTACCTTGCAGAACACCAGCGAAGGTGTTACCAGTGTCATCAACGTTGAGGTTAGCGTTGAGGGCAGGGGTGTAATCCAGAACACCAGCCATGGTCAGTGCAGAAGCAACGTCTGCAGAGCACATGATGATGTTGCCCTTTCCTCTACGAGTTCTCTGAGCGATTGCGTTCGCATCTCTTTCGATTTGGAACAGCAGACCCTTGAACTTCTCAACAGACCAACGACCGTTGGAGTCGATGTCGAGGTCAAATACACCAGCAGTTGAAGTGTTAGCAACTGCACCTTGCTCAGCAACCTTGTAGATGGTTCTGATAACTTCTCTGTTGATCTCAGCGAGGATCTCAGTGGAGAGAATGTTAGCAAGTTCTGCTTCAGCGTTCAGACCGTGGATTGCCTTCAGGTCCTGAGCAAGCTCAAGGCTGTACTCAGCTTTCAGCGCACGGGACTTAGCAGTTACGGTAACCTTCTCGATGCTGAATGCCATCTGGTTGAAGGCATCATTGCCTGTGCCATCCAGACCTTCAGCAGAGTCGGTACGCATACCCTGACCAACATCGTAGCTGGTTGAGGAAGCGGTGCCAACTGGGTTCAGCAGTGAAGGGTTAGTGCCAGTCTGTGAGGTTGTACCGAGACCTGCGGTAACATCGGAGAAACCGTTAGCATCGTCACGACCCTGAGGCTGACCAGAGAATGCGGTATCTGCTTCGTCGAAGAATGCTTCAGTACCAGACTGATTGACGTAGCGTGAACGCATTGCGAAGATGAGTCCAGTAGGACCACTCATTGGCTGAACGCCTGCGAGGTCATAAGCGACCAGGTTTGGCATCGAACGTCTGATCAGCGAGATCAGAACGGGATCGAAACCAGCGGTAGGACCAGCAGCTGCGGAGCTACCAGTGAAACCACCATTACCAACAGCGTTGGTAGGAGCTTCGGTCAGGAAAGAACCTGACTCAGCGAAAGCATTTTGCTCTCTCTGGAACTTTTCTTGGTTTTCCAGCAGGACAGCGGTTACTGCTCTTCTGTGCGAATCTTTGATTGGATCAAGACCCTCATAGTTGAGGAGAGGTGCCCACTTTTCCTGCAGATGCTCTGATTGGAACATTTGCGTTTACCTTTGGGGAATGTTTACGTTTGATTTAATGTTAAATTCAGGACTTGCTGAAAGAACCCAGTGTCTTCAGATATGCAGACATGGATGGTGAGTATGACTCACTATGTGCAGTGTCTACACCCTCAGACAGTGATTCTGTTTTAGCAGTAGCTGCAACCTTGGAAGAGAAATATGACTCTTTCAGGGTCTCCAGCTTTTCACGATATGTTGTTTCACTTTCAAACTCAACACTTTCGGCAAGTGAAGCGAGCTTCTCTTTCTGGGTCTGTGCAAGACCAGCAGAAACTTGTTCAAAGATACCTTCAGCAACCGACTCAGAGAGGCGCTTGTTTAAAGTGATATTCTTCTCGATCTGCTCGTTGAGTTTTGTCTCCATGTCATCAAGTTTGTCTACCATGCTCTCAAGCACATCATATTTATCTTCAGGGATTGATACATAATGTTCTTCAAAAAGACCTCTCAAACCTTGGAGGAATGATTCGGTCATCTCAGTCTTGAGTGCTTGCTCGATTACGAGTTGGTTCTCAGTGAACCACTCTTCTGCAACATACTCAAGATAAGAATCTACTCGCTCTGCGAGTTCTGCAGTTGTTTCTGCAACTTGCTCAATGAGTTTTTCCTCGTATTGAGCTTCCAGTTGCTCTTTGATTTCTGCAACTTTTGATTTAACAGCGGATTCAAAGATCAGTTTTGCTTTATCTTTGAATTCTTCGGAGAGTTCTTCGTCACCCAGAAGTGCATTGACATCCTCTTCGATGTCATACTCTTCTTCGGAAACTTCTTCAGCAACCTCTTCGGATTCTTCGCTGATTTCGTCAACGATTTCCTCTTCGATGGTTTCTTCTGTCTCCAGTTCTTCTTCTTCCTTCATTTTCTTCATTGATTCTGCTGCTGCAGCTTTTGCATTAACAGCATCCTTCACTGTTTTAAGAGTAGAACCAGGGGTTTTCAAAGCTGCCGAGTTATCGTCGGGCTTATAGTTCTCGGGGGTAGGACCACCAAGATCTTCTACGGAAGCTAACTGTGTTCCAGGATCCATCATTTTTGGCATTGGATCCGCTGGCTTAGCGCCAGAGTTAACAGCAGTTTTGGATTGCTTTGTGCCTGCTTCCATTTCCTGTAATTCGTTACCACGAGACATTTGAACTCTCCGATTTACCTATGTTTAAATCTATATTTATTTATTAAATAAAAGTTTTGCACCTGTATTATCAGATGCTATTTAAGAAATCTTGGAAAAGATTAAGTTTATGCTCATCCAATCTTCTTTGATCAACGAGAGTGTTGATCTGTTTGTAGGTCCTAGATGCTACTCTCTCACGGAGAATACCACCGTCCCAAACCCACTCCTTACCTTCCATGATACCTTCAACGAAAGCATCAGGAGCGGAAGGATCTGCAACAATATCTGCTGCAGTAGCAAGCATGAAGTCATCACCTACAATGTTAACTCCTTCACGGTCTGGTCTCAGTGAACCAATACCACGAGAAGAAACACCAAGTTTCACACCTTCTTTGATAAGAGATTCTGCAATCTTACCCATTGGGGTGCTGAGAATCTTTGCTTTACCAACAAAGTTTGAACCGCTTTCTTTTAAAGAAACGATCTTGTGAGAAACACGATCCAGATTTACTGTTGGTCCATCTGGATGACCGAGTTCCCCAAGTGCTCTACCTGCAATCACATTAGATTCATTGTATCTTGCAACCTCACGGCGAAGAGTTTCCATTGGATACATTCTTCCATTGCGATTTTTAATATCGCCCTGAAGGAATACACCCTCGATATAAAGACTCTTCTTACCGTTGCGTTCTTCAACGATAAAATCTACTGTTTCGATTTCTTCTCTGATTAGTTTCATGAGTTTAATTTGTGAATCCTACTTGAGTTGCAAGAACTGCGCCGTCAGCAAAAATAATATCTGCTCCCAACTTCTCAACATATTCAACAGTACCATCTGGCATACTAAAAGATCCGATACCGATTCCTCCAGTAGGTGCGTCCATAACAGTAACTTTTCTAGTTGCCCCAGAAACGTTAACCAAACGCAAAACTGTTGCCCCATTTACTGAGGTTGCGGTCCCTGCAGAGGTTCCGAGTGTAACCTGTGAGGATCCAGTTCCTACTACTGGATTACGAACTAATCTGACTCTTGCTGCCATTATACTTAAAAAATCATTATTAGTTATTTATTATATTTAAGACTCTTCTTCTTCGTACTCAGCATCTGTTTCTACTTCAGGTAGTCCAAAATGTGAAACAGCAACTGCTGGTTTAACAGCATCTACTTTTTCTGCTGCTTTTGAAAAAAGCATGTCTTTGATTGCATCACTGATTTGAGATGGTGACTCATCAGCAATCATCATATCTAAAAGTTCATCCATGTCCATCTTTATGATTATGTAACATACAGTATTTATTAGATTTCCCCACCTTCGGGTGCTTCAGTTGCTGATCCATCGATTTCTGGTTCAAGTGGAACCTGTCCAAGTTCTCCATTAGTTTGATCTAATGGTTCGCCTGTTTCTGGATCAACTGGTGCATTTGGATCTGGAATGATTCCTGCTTCGATTTCTTTTTGAATCAATTCATCTTGTTCAATGATTTCAACGTCAGTTTGACGAAGAATTCTGCGACGAATATAATCCTGAGAGAAATATTTACCGACGTATGGTTCTGCAGTAGAGACAAGATTCAATCTTTCAGTCATTAACTCTGCTTCTTTGAGTTCAGAGAAATGGTTATCATATAAGAAATCATATTGAATATGCTCACTCATCGTCTCCCAATCTTCAGGAGTGACAATATTTTTTAGCAAAAGTTGAGTTCTAAGCATGTCGTTAAACATGTTTGCGAATCTCTTTCTCAAACGTCCAACAAACTTAGTGAACTTAAGTTCATCTCTTAAGATCTCAGAAGATCTGCCCAGGTTAAACCCACCTTCTCCATCCATTCTTGATGGGGGAACATTAAGCGCACGGAAGAGTTTCTTTTTAAAATACTCAATATCAGTGATTTCTCCAAGGTTTTGTCCTCCAGGGAGAGTTGAGATTTCTGTTCCTCTTCCACCTTCACGTCTTGGAAGCCAGAAATCTTCAAGCATTGCCATGTATTTTTTGTCATCACGGATCTCTCCAGTATTTGCATCATAGACTAACTTGTTGCGATAACGCATCATAACGTCACGCAAATATTGTTCTGCTTTTACTTTTGGAAGATTACCAACGTCAATATAGAAAATACGACGTTCTGGTGCTCTTGATAAACGATAGATTACAAGAGAATCTTCAATCATTCGCAGTTGATTTACTGCTTTGATTGCTTTATGTAAGTATGAAAGTGTTGTTCCTTTAGTTCTATCAACTAAACCAGATGTGCAATATGCAATGGAATCTTTTGACATTTTGATTCCTTTACTATCACTTGCTGCACTTGGATTACCAACTGGATAGCTAGTTTTTGGAGTATAGATGAAATATTCTTCAATCTCTGGAAATGCATATTCCAAAGGATTTTGATTTTGAAGTGCCGAAATATTTGTAAGTCTGTTCTGCCTATCTTCACCACTTTTATTGATGTTTTGGCGAACATAACGCATTTTCATTGCGTCAATATATCTCAGTTCTTTAATACCTTCTTCTGGTTTTTTAAGATCGATGACTTTATGATAATATAATCTTCCGTCAATATACCAGTTTCTGTAAATTTCGTGTGCTTTTTTATCAAAATCCAAAAGATCTAAGATGTGCTTAAACTCTGCACGAATCTTTTTCTTAATACCATCGCTTGCGTTCAGATTTGAAAGTTCAATCTCAACAGGAGAATCATTCGTATCTGAAACGATTGCTTCATTAACAATATCTTCAATAGCACTATCAACTTCTGGATGAAGTGCCATTTCACGATATCTTTTAATCAGATCAAACTCAGTTCTGTAAACACCTTCGATGTCAACATAGCTGCCAAAAAACCCACTGCTTAAGTAATGGTCAACCCCGTCCTCATTATTAGGAGGAACGGGGGAAACCGCAGTGGGTGATTTTGGTTCGTTATCCTCAATCGAGAAACCAAAGAGTTTTGCCATTATATGTTATGGTCCGTAGCTTTCTACTATTTAGAAAGCTACGAAACCAAGAGATTACGAAACAACTTCGTTAGCCTGATCACCTGCAGTTGTCTCAGAACCACTTGCTGCTTCAAGTGATCCACCAACTGTGAAGTAGTTGACCTGAAACTCAACTGTAAACTCTTCGATGGTGTCACCAGTATCATATGAAAGATCAATCTGAGAAATATTCGTTGGGAAAATATCCTTGAAGGTATATGTTCTCAGAGGAGCTTGATCAGAAGTGTTCTCATTGTTTTGAGTTGCTTCTTTGATCTGACCTCTACCAAGTTGTGATACATGAGCATCAACCATGTAGGAATCTGGATTTGTAGCACCAGAGTTGTTGGTCAGTTTGTTAATGGCGTTCATCCAATACTCAAACTGAGTTCTGATGATGAAATCTTCATCGTTGATAACTGTTACAGTCCAGGTATCGAAAGTGCGATCACCTGCAACCTTCATGATGCGTCCTCTGAAAGGAACATCAATAACACCATTGTTTGATGCAGGAAGAGCTGCTGCCTTACACAGGAATCTGAAATCCTCTTGTGCTTCGGAAGTCCAATCAGCACCAGCAGCATTAGCAGCAACTGGGAATGATGGAATATGTACTTCAAAGAGATTGGGGCGAGCGCCGCCGCCCGCCAGTCTTGCCTTAAATTGAGAGATGGTTTTTAAGTTTGCCATTTTTCTTGTTCTCCGTTAAGTTGATTTATTCAATGATCAAAGGCGACCTGCAACTTCATCGAAGCTGACACCAGTTCTGGTGGCAACGAAGGTGAGAGTTACGAAGTTAATCGACTTAGCGGGCTTCAGATAAATGTCCGCTCTGAACTCATTATTATCAATGATATCGGGGGTGTTGTTCGTCTCGTCGCAGACTACGAGGAAATCATAAAGACCTCTCTTCGCTTGAACATCGCGAAGGTAAGGTGCAACAATGTTAACAAAGTTTGCTCTTGTGATGTCATCGTTGAGTTCAAAGAGTTGTGCTTTAGCAGCTCTTTGCAGTGCTTGCTCAACGGTGAGGAACAGACGGCGAACATTGATTCTATCAAATGCAGATGCATAACCGAGAGCAGTCTTATCACCAAAGAGAAGGATGCCAACACCAGGATCATTAACGATTGCGTTGATTCTCTTAGGATAGAGGCGATCTCTTTGTGCCTTGGTTGGGTTGTATGCCAACTTAATTGCACCGTTCAGAATACCTCTTTGCTGTCCAGCAGGTGAGAACCAAGGATAAGCAAAGATTGAAGTTCTAACCATCAGACCTGCAACATCACCGTTTGTTGGGACATAACGGAACTTGTTGTTGAAGCGGTCATATGTGTACTTATAACCAGTATCAAAGACTGCATAAGAAGACGATGACAGTGGGCTATAGAACTCAATAACATTATCAGTTGCTGTGTTGCTATTAGTTACATTAACAACATCAGATCTGTGTGGAGAAAGAACTGCCATGCAATCTTTTCTCTGGTTAGCAATACCAATCAGGTAGTTTGCTTTTGCTTGTGATTCTGACTTCTTGGAAAGACCAGGACCCATCAGCAGATAGTCAACCTCAACACCTTCAGTATCATTGAAGATTTCATATGCAGTGGTCAAATCTCCAAGAGTTGCGGTTGCACCACCAGCAGAAGAGTAGTCAACGCCACCGATCAGTCTGAAGTTTTTGTTACCAACAACCGAGAATGTAACATCTTGTGCTGGTTGACCCCAGAGACCATCTGCGAGTGATACTCCAGAATAAGTTCCTGCAGTGGTAAATCCAGAATGAGTTGGATAGATTTGAGGAACATCGGAACCAACTGCTTCAATGAAAGCAGATGACTGGTTACGACCGTAGAAGATATACTCTGAGTTATCCTTGATGTAATCCTTGAAGTAGATTGATCTTTGATCTCTTACAGCATCGCTTGCTTTCGAGAGATTCAGGTGTGTCTCAAGAATATTTGCAGTAACACCTGTAACTTCACCAAGGTCATCAACAACTGCAATGTGAATCGCATCGTTCTTACCACCACGATCAGTTACAAAGTTGTTTGAAACTGGTTTTGGTGCAAGTGACTTCCAGTACAGAGTGCTGTTGGTCAGACCCAGTGTTTGCTCATCATACCAATCTTGCAGAATAGTAGATGTTTGAACTGCAACTGTTGTTCCAGTCGTGTCAGTAACATTAATAGTTACGCTCTTACCGACACCAGTCAGTGCAAATGCTCTGGTAGGATCTCCTTCTGAATAAGAGATGGACTGGAAGGTTGTTCCACCACCAACTTGAATGATTCTTTCTGTAACTCTAACATCAACGCTTGACTTGGATCCATCGGTTGAGTTGGTATTAACACCAACGATTACACCTTTCAGGATTGCGTTGCTTGCTGAAGTTGTTCCAACTCCGATCAATGCAGTTCCGCCAGGAATCTGTGCAGTAACAGCAAAACCAACGGTCATTCCGATACCGCCAAGGTTTGTGCTATTAAAGAACAGTCTTTGATCTGCAAAGTCGTCAATCTGACAAACTTTCAGAGTGTCTGCCCATGAACCAGGGTTCTTTGCTGCAACAAAGAACTGTACGCTATCGTCGTCAAAGTTAATTTCATAATCATCAACACTCTTAATGTTGATGTTTGTGCTAGCGATTCCAACACCAGCGTTTGCTGATCTGAGATCTGTATCATTACATCTTACAACTTTCAGAACTCCACCGTAAGAAAGGAATGATGATGCGGTCATCCAGTATTCAAACTGGTTATCGGTGGAAAGAGGCTTACCAAAATACTTGATAAGTTCTGCCTCTGTAGTAATATCAACAATATCTTCAACGGGACCTTGTGGAAAAGGGCCAGCAATAGCGCCAATGTTATCAAGAACATTATCCGCTCTTCCTACAGTTAAGTCAACTTCCCTCGTAAGTACTCCAGGGGATAATTGAGGAGTTGCCATGATTGTCTCCAGTGTTCAGATTATCTAAGAAATATTTATTAAAATGTGAAGTTTAAAGGGGGAAACATGACGAAAACACTACCAATCTGGATATTCCCAACGATCAAAAATCCTAGTGGTCATCCTGTTAGTGACAACTCTTTTTATAGCACACTCTTTACATTCGTAAGAATAAGATGATGCCACTGCTCCTCTGTCCTTTCTTGTCCTATAAAATGACTCAATCAGATTTTTAGTTTCTCCACACACTCTACATCTTCTATCGCTTAGAAGTAGATGTCCTAATTTTATTTGACCGTCTAAGTCCATTACATGTACTCCCACATATAAGATCTATCACCATATTCATCAGCAAACCATCTATCACCATCAGCATCTACAAATGTTGTACTATCTAGACCATCAGATACAAATCCAAAAGGTGCCATGTCCTGTTCGATTTGATCTCTTTGATCTTCATATAATCTTTTGCGAACATCCTGGTCTGTCAGTTCTTTAAAGTAGTCTTGTGCAACTAACCATGCATAGATTACCAAGCACATTGCAAGGTCATCATTACAACCTTCTTCTGCTTCAAATGAGTTATTTTTCTGAATAAATGTTGTTAACTCTGAGATTACCTCATAATCATTGAGAAATAGTTTATCTTCCTCAATCATTGTCTTAAGGTTAAGTGATCCAACCTTTTTGACAGTTTTACTCATCTTAACGCCAAGTTGAGTTTTCTTACCAGAAAATCCTTGTCCAACAACTTGACCCGCTCTTCCTCTCATAGAGCACATAAGAAGATTTTGGTATTCAAGATCATATTGCAAAATAGATGCCACTTGATCACCAACATCATTAACTTCGCATAATATGAACGCATTATTGTATGACTTTGCCACTTCCCAAATCACATTAGGAAATAGCATTGGTTTGATTTCATTATTTCTATACTTTGCAACTAACTTGTGAGGAAAACTTGTAATATCTACAACTGTAAATGCTGAATAGTCACTTCCAACACCACGGGCAACATCAACAGTGATTAGATAATCGTGATTTTTTTCTGGATCTTCATAAACATCTAATCCAGCATTTCTTTTCTTCGGATCTTCATATACTAAAGACCGTAACTTACTGGGAGCAATCAGTGTATCAACAGATCCTAAGAACTCGCACTCAAACTCAACCTTAAACTGTTGTTCTGATGTGTTTGAAATAGTTTGTCGTTTCCACTCAGCATCCCTACCAGGAACTTCTGACCAATGAACATCAGTAGGAACATATTCATTTGAACCTTTCTCCGCATCATGCCACATGCGGTAGAAGTGATTCATACCATGCGGTGTTGAAACTATGATGACTTTTGTGCTTTTACCAGAAGAAATAGTAGGATAAACAGATGCAAAGAATTGGTCTGCAATATGGTTTGGAATGAAGGCGAACTCGTCGAGGAAGATGACATTATACGAACCGCCTCGGACAGCAGACGCAGATGTAGAAGCTGCCAATATCTTACTGCCATTTTCTAACTCCAGAGATCCTTTGTTCCATGACAAGATACCTTGTTGCATCCACTTGGGCAAGTTTTCGTAAGCAAGTTGTAACCTACTTAAAAGATCTCTTGCAGTGGATGCTTTGTTTGCAAGAATAGCTATATTAATATTGTCGTTAAAGACGGCATAGTGTAACAAATATGAAACACATGTTGTGGATTTGCCAGTCTGTCGTGGCATTTTACAGATATTAAATCTGTGATCATGGAAGTTACGGATTAACTTCTCTTGAAATGGATACATTTTAAATGGTTGTAATCCATGATCAAGAGTCACGATCTTTACATAGTTTTTTGCAAAATAAACAGGGTCATTTTTACAGCGAACAAACTCAAGGATTTGTTCTTCTGTAAACTCAATCGCAGTATTAGCTTTTTTTAGATTGGGATTACCAAGATAGATTCCATTTTCGGACATAATCTAAACCTCCAATTAATAATTACCTTTGTTCAATCCAGTTTAATACTGCAAGTGCTGCTTTGTTGGTGTTAGGAGAGGCACAAGCAAGAGTATAAGTATCGCTGATTGTACCAATACCAGTTCTTCCAAGTTGCAGTGCTGCTCTATCATCAACATCAACCAAAGAGGCACCACCAGAAATCGTAAATCCTGAAAGAAGTACTTGGCCTCCAGTGAGTGCAGTTGCTGTAGTATCATATTGCATAAAGGAGT
>Ga0208162_1000518_pt1 | contig 22237 bp, 11 predicted proteins | sample CB_VirMetaG_4_FD_184539 | JGI IMG/M metagenome (GOLD analysis project Ga0208162, IMG submission 184539) | Freshwater to marine saline gradient viral communities from Chesapeake Bay - CB_1508_1M Viral MetaG (SPAdes) (version 4) | ecosystem: Environmental > Aquatic > Marine > Coastal | place: USA... | reverse complement strand
ATACACTATTTCACCATCGTTAAACATGTTAGCAACAGAAACACTACTTATCTGTGCGTTTTCATTTAATTTTAATTCTATAGCAATATCATTATCTAATATTTTTACAGCTATATCACCTTTTGTTTGTTTAATTTCTTCAATACTAAACCCTTTTCTTCTTAAATAATCTTTTAAAGCTTTTTCATAAGCTTTACCTTTATTTATATTAGCCGCGTTTTGACTAGCTTCTAATAAATATGTTCTTTCATTAAATATAGAATCTAAGAAAAAGTCAATATATTCTGGTTCAATAGCTGGATTATTATTTTTAAACTTAGTAATATAAGATTTAAATGCTTGACTCCAGTTTCCTTTTTGTACTGCATAATCCCAAATATCAGCCGCTTGCTTTTCATTAACTAAATATCTTGAAGCAACTCTACCTCTTTCTAATGCTTCTGAAACTTGTGTAATTGTTCTTTGTGAAAATTTAACAACACCTCTATCGATGTCTTTAGCAATTTCAACCGCAGCATTTTCGCTTAGCCCTTTACCTAATAAATCAGCTTTTTCTTTAAACTCTTGGTATAGTGGACCTTCATTTGTAAAATCAGATTGCATTTTTTCAAATCCACTTTCCGAAGCAATTTGTCTTGCAATTGCTAATCGCGCGTTTGCTTTTACTTTCTTTCTTGTGGGGCCATCGTCATAATGGAAATTAACAAATTCATCCTCACTAATTATATTATCAATGTTAGGATTCCTTTTCATTATAATTGGCCCAGAAGTTAGACCTCTTTGTCCAGCATTATCTCTGTCTATTTTTAATTTTTTACCATTATCATCAACCCAATCATATTTTTTAACACCTGCTTGTTTAGAAATATCTTTAGGTGCAACCCATTTAGGTATAAACATATCTCTACCTTGATTGTCTTTACCCATTTTACCGCCAACACTTTTTAATATACCTTTTTTAAACAAAGGATTTTTAGATAAATATGTTGTAGTATAATTATATAATAATGTTTTTCTATAATCTTTTAGGAATTGTTCATAGCCACCAGGATATTGATCAATTATTTTAGCAACATCTTTATATAAATCTTCAGCTAATCCATTTTTTATATCTTGTATAAAAGGAGTAACTGTTCTATTAGCAGATACTTGTGCATCAATTTTTTTAATAGCTAAAGATATATTTTTTCTTAGTCCATTATTTAATACATTTTCAAAAGTATCATTGCCTATTTTTGTATTTGGATTAATAGCTTCAATAAATGGTTTTACCTTTGGCTTTTCTTTTTGTGCCTTCTCTTGAGTCTCTATAGTACTCTCCGCTGTTTCAGTACCTACAATGTCTTTTCGCTCCGTTACATCAGCTTTTATAGACTCTTCGATACCAAGCCTAGATGCTAAATTATTTGCTCTTAAATTAAGCCTATTGCTTACAAATTTATCTAGGTTTTGTAATCCATTATATTCTCTGTCTACCATTGTGGCAGCTTCGCTGATTAGGCTATCAATAAAATCTTGTCTTGTAACAATTTTCTTTTGGTCTGCAGGAATGGGGTCGTATAATCTTTTTGTAATAGCATTAGTAACACCACCTATTTCTTGTGCAAATGCTGATTTATTAACAGGAAATGTAAGCATATCTGCAATAAGCTTTTTAGCGTTACCGTTATATTTGTCATTAAGCTTACCATCTAAATTTGATCTTTCTGAAGCTTTTATAACTTCTTCTTCTGTCATTACTGGTTTGCTTTCAACTAATTTACCTTTAGCGCCTTCTCTTGCTAATTTTTTAATTCCTTCACCCCATTTACCCTTTTCAAAACTTTTATTATAATCTTGTATAAATTTAACAACATCCGCGCCTGTATCGAATCTTATTTCTTTATTAATTTTGCCGCCGAATAAATTTTGAAAAAACTCTTTAATTTTTTGAATAAATGTTTTGTTAGCTTTAAACGTGCCGTCGCCTAATCCTTCAGCAAATAGTGTTAAGGCTTCTTCCCATGCATTCGCTTGTTGTTTAGCGGTTTTTGCATTAGCTAAATAACCCTCAAGTCTTTGTGCAAATTCTGTATTTCTTATTTGACCGTCAGTTTGTTTTGCTAGCTCAGTATATAAAGCTTGTCCTAAATTAATTTGTGCTTGTTCATTATTTCTAACGGTTTCATATAATACAGCATGCAAAAATTCATGGTCAGCAGTAGTTACTCTTGCGTCTTCTAATGCTACTTCTTTATTTATAAGTATTTCTTGTCTTCCATCTTTTTGAAATATAGTTCCGTATTGCCCCATACTTCTTTTTGTTTGGGCTTTACTTTCACCTTGCTGTTCTAAATATTGCTGTAGTTCCTGTTTAGTGTCAAATGATTTTACGGCTAAATCAATACCTATTGCTCGTTGAGCTTTTTCAAGCATTGATTGTCTTTTATTTATGCCTTTCTTTGTATCTGCTAATACTTTTTCAGTAATGCTTAATGCTTTAAGTTCAGTATTGATTTCAGATATTCTTTCCTGCTCGTAACTAGTCATAGAAGAATCTTTTCCTTCCATGTCTTTAGAAAGCTCTTGTTTTTCTATTAATAAATCTAAAGCCTTTTGTTTTGATTCGGGTGTAAAGTTATTAGGTATCGATGCGTTTGATTTTTTTACATCTTGTATTACGCCAACAGCTTCTTTATATGCAGCTTCTGATATTTCATTATTTTCAAAAGCAGTTTTTAAATCTTTTATTTTATTATTTAAAAATGCTTCGCTACTATTTTTATTTAGTTTACCAGCAATTACTTTATTAATTGTTTTTATTTCTTGAACACTTTGTGTTGCTACATTACCCCCGACACCTAATGTAAAAGCACTAATTGCACCAGTACCACCAGCTTTAAATAATCTTTTAGGATCAATATCTACACCAGTAGCGGCCATTTCAATAGTTTCTTGTAATACTTCAGTTACAGACTCGTAAAAACCTCTTTGTGTATTTCTTATTGTTCCATTAGCAACTTGTTTTAAAAAGTTTTTATAATTACCTCTTAATATAGAGCTAACACCTTTTGTTGCAAACGCGCTAAAAACCTTACCAGCACCTATTCTTTCTAATTGACCACCTATAAATCCACCTCCAACTGTTTTAGCCTCCAAAGCGTCCATAAATTTATCATCTGCTAAAACTTCACTAAGTTGTTCTACATTAGGATATTCATTATCTGGAATATCAAATCTTTTTCTAGCTTCAATATCTATACCGTCTGCATAGATATTTGCACCTATTTGAATACCACTTGATGCACCTAATGTAACTAAAGCTAATGCCATTTGTGGTAATTGTTCGCCTGTTAGCCCAATTGCATTAGATATAACATCTTCTCCACGCATTATTTTATCAAATTCATCTTCATTCCATTGCGCTAGCTTAAGTTCTTTATCTTGTATTTCAGTTATTTTTTTAACAGTTTTAGCAGTTGAATTAGCTGCCCATTTATCATAAGCTTCTTTGAATTCATTAAATGTTCCTTCTTTTACCGCGGCACCACCTGTAATAATTCTCCATGCGGTATCATTATCCGACCCCCATTGTTTTTTGGGTATAAATTTCCAAGACTGTTTAAAATTTTTTTTATCGTCCTCTATCCAAACACCTTCAATATTATTGTCTAAATTATATTCAGCAATTAGTTTTTCATTTCTTTCTAAATCTTTATCTTTTTCTACTTTATTGCCTAAACCAGCCATTACGCCTGCATTATCCAATTTATTACCAACGCTTCTACCCATATTATACATATTCTCAACAAAGGTAAAAAGTGTTTTGGAAACAGGATCAATCTGAGGATTTAACTTAACATAGTCTTCCATTTTTAAAAGGTTTGGGCTATCTTTACCTTTTAAAAATCTTTTATAAGAGGGAGCATCTATGTCTTCTATTTTTGAACTAAATGCTTTTGTTAGTTTATCAAAATCCGAATTTTGTGATAGCTTAGCGCTTAATAATTTATTAAAGTGTTTATCTACCTCATCATAAAGCTTATCTATTTTTTCTTGTGTTATATTTTCGGGATTATCGAGCCCCATTTCTATTTTAAGTTTTTCAGCATATCGTAATACTGTAGGCTCTAGCTGTGAAGTTATTTCAGGAATAATTTCTTCTTGTATAATTTTGTTATTACTAACAAAATCAGAATATGTATTATTATGTATATTAGACCACGTTTCTTCGTCGTCAAAGTTTATTGTGCCAAATTCTGTTTTAGGTGCCTTTTTAAGATTTTTATTATATATATTTGCTATTTCATCATCTAGCTTTGATTTTAAAGATGACTTTTCAATGTCTTCTTTTGTCATAGTAAGATCAGAACCAGGTCTAATTGTTGGCATTTTTACTGCAGTTGATTCTGTAACTCTTTCCGGTAAATTTAATTCTTCAAACTTTTCAACTTCTGTTTTATATTCAGGAATTGTTGGAAGCTCTATATCTAAAAACCACGCACCTGATTTTTCTTCTTTAGGTTCTTGTGAATCCGATAAACCAGTTTCCAATATGGATTCCGAAGCGACTGCTTGTTTTTCTGACCCTACATTTGCAGTCTCCTTTGCAGGGTCTTTTTGCTTTCCCACGCCAAGTAAGCTTGAAAAATCTTCTATATTACCATTATAACCACCATTTTTAAATATACCAAAAGATTCATTCAGTGCCTCTTGATTTGTTTCAAGTAATTTTTTATAGTCTTCTATAGTGCCATTATAGCCACCTTTTACAAAAGCGCTATAGGCATCTTTCAATGCTTCGTTCATAATAATTTTTATTAATTATTGCTATTATACTTTGCGTATGGGTTATTTTCTGCTGTAAGTTGATCCCCAGCAGCTTGGGATAAATATAATTCTTCTGCTAATTGGTCAGAAGTTATTGATCTACTTTTGCTTTTTAATTCATTTCCTTTACTATCATAAGCTAAAAGATATAATTTAGCGTCATTACCTTTTACAATTTGATATGTAATGTCACCGTAATATTGCCCTCCCGCATAAGTAGGGGACTTGTCTCCTTTAAATGACATCTTAAAAAAATCTGTTTTTTCACCAGGAATTAAATTAAAAGCAGTATTGTAAATATTTTTTCTACTTCTATCGTCTAATCCTGTTAAAGCTAAAGCTGTAAGCTCTTTTGTTTCTTTTTTATCGTTTTTATTCTTTTTATCAACTCTAACATATTCTGGCAATTGTGCATTTATGCCTTGCATTGCGCTGTCTAATGTTCCTAAAAAAAACGCTTGTAATTTATCTTGATTTTCTTTTGCATATAATTCATCTGGTATTTCAATATCTTCAAAACCCGGTAATAAATTATCTTGCATTAAAGACAATAATGCAGGTCTACCTCCTTCTTCTACTATTAGTTTAATCTGGTTAGATATTTGTTTTAAAGCAACGTCGTTCTTTTTGTATCTTGAATTATATAATCCATCAACTACATTAAGTATACTGTTTGCAGTATCTGTTGCTTTTAAAGCATAATCAGCTAATTGAGTATATGGTTTAAACTCACCATTAGCATTAAACATTATATTGCCCTGCTGGTCAATTAACATTTCTGCACCGCCCGTATATATATCTGCAAGTACACTTGGGTTATCTTTATCATAATTAGCTTTAGATAATCTATTAGCTTGTGCGTCTTCTAAATATTGTTTTTGATTATCTGCAATTGCTTTTTGTTGAGTAGCAAGGTTAGCTAAATTTCTTTTTACATTATTCATGGTATGCACCGCATCTAAATAGTATGCACCACCTCTCATTTTTCTTTCTGTCTTAGCTCTAAATGCAGCATTAGCATATTCATTACGTTGAGCAACAACATAATCATTTACCATTTGCTTTTGCTCTTGGTTTAAACCCGCTTGAACAGTTCCGCTTTCTGCTAAACTTAAAAACTCTGCTATTTTACCGCGATCCATGCTTAATTTATCACTCATTATATTTTATTTTTTATGAAATACCTAAGCCACTAGCTAAATTACCACCAATATCACCGCTTCCCATTCCAGCTATGCCACCTACAACACCTCCAATACCAGCTAATAAACCTTCTGTCGCGGCATTTCTTGCTTCATTTGCTGCTTGAAGTCTTTGTCCTGACATACCCATAAGTGTAGATACCTTATTAAGTTCTTGATTTCTTGAAATAAGCTCACCTTGTGCTTCTAAATTTTGTAATTGTCCTGCCATTCTTGCTGCAGCTGCTTGGTTACTAGCCTCTTGTCTACCTATTGATGCCGCTGCTCTTTGTGTATTAATAGACTGCTGATTAGCCATAGCTTGTGCTAATGCCGCAATACCAGATCCACCCGCTGCACCCTGCATTGCATCCATAGTATTAGCTAAACCTTGTTGCTGTTGTTGAGCTATAAATTGAGCTTCTTGCTGATTTACAGTTAGATCTTCATATACATTTTCCATATTAGCATATACATTTGAAGTATCTAAATTTTCAAAAGCTGCTTGCCTTCTAGCAAATTCAGCCTGAGCTGCTCTTTGCTCCGCTTTTCTTTTACCGCTGCCGATCATACCGCCAACTATACCAGTCAGCCCCTGAACGACACCTAATGCTGCTCCTATCATAATTTATTCTTTATTATATAATTACACGTTATTAACTACTTATAAATATTTCTGAATTAACTGCAAATAGCTCTTTTTTACTTGTAGAACTAATTTCCATATCAACTTCTGCGTAGTATCCTATGACGCCTGATGTGTTAACTTCAGGGTTTTTTCCAAAAAATATAAAATCACCACTTGTTGGAGGAGGAGTACTTGCAAGAATATCGCATGTTATAGAATTACCACTTATATCTGTACAAGCACCAATACTATAAATATCTTGTGTAGAGCTGTCTTGATAATAAACTATATCTCCAACACCTTCTTGTAAAGAAACATTTAATGGGTTATTAAAATTTAATGTTATACTTGGCATATTATATTTTTAAAATTAACTTTCTATAAATTCTGTTTGGAATAAATCCCATGCTGTTCCAGACGTTGGACCAAATACTTTTAAATAAGCTCTATATGCTGTTGTAGCAGATTTAGTATATACTAAACATATATTACCATCATGATAATCTAAACCAGATGTTCCTGTAGTGTCAGAAGTGCTTGTATAAACTAAATTTTGAACACCAGACTGCGTTCCGGTTGCTGGAGTATCTCTAGAATCCCCGTTAGGATCCCCGTCTGTTCTTGCTCCTGTGTCAGTAGTGACTACTGCATCCGAAACAGTTATGCTTTGATTAGCGTCTCCTGTTTTATTCCATTCAGCACCAGGCTCGCCTGTGCCAGTTGCATCTCCACCGCTTCCTACATATGTATATTCGTCTAAACCTGTTGTTGTTCCGTTCGCAGGTACAGAAGAACTTACACTGTCTCCAACATATAAAGAATCAGCAACAACTTCCATATCAGCTATATCATTAGACGTCCCAGCTGTATCAAATAATATTTGAAATCTATCAGGTACGGATTGAGCATTTAAATGGGCTTTAAATGTACCAGCACCAGTTCCTAATATTACAGGAATTAAATATAAACCTGCCCCACCACTAGTGTTAATACTATCTCCTGCTGATACACCTACTGCAATATTAACAGTCGCTGTATTACTATCTTGATAACCATCATTAGCTTTGTATGTAAACGAGTCCGTAAGATTATTTGAATCATCATGCTCATAATATACTGCTGATCCAGTTATTGAGCTTCCGGCTGTTATTGCTGTGGTTAATCCAGAATCAGAATATAATGTACCATTTGAAGGTAATGAAACTACATAATATGTTATAGTGTCAACACCATCAACTGCATCATTATCAGAATCTGTAGCGACTAATGTAATTGATGTGCTAGCTCCTTTATTAACACTTACGCTTACTGTACTTGAAACAGGCGCTTGGTTTATAGCTAAATACGTATCTAAATCTAATAGTGATGTAACACTTTGCTCTCCTGTTGCTTCAACATCAGCAGTAAATACTCCTGTTATTTCCGTATTAGAAACTCTACTAAATGTAAAAGATTGAACATCTATAGGCGTACCACCGTTAGATATATAATTAGTATTAGTAAATTCTGAAAGAGTTACTGTGTTATCAATAATATTTATTCTGCTAGCTGTTGAAGTACTTATTGTAAAATTATTATCAAAATCAGCCTGAGTTTCATTTAATGATAATTCAGCAGGTAATGTTTTAGACTTATTAGTACTTATAGTAATATCACTGCTAGAATGTGTTAATCCAAATTGTATAACAACATCTAATAATTGTTTTATATTAAATGTTGAATCTTGTCCATTTACAGTATCAAAGTCACTTGAAAGATCACCTGTTAATACAAAATCATATTGATCATTATCTGTTACACTTGGAAAAGTTATATTAAATGAATATTGGCCTGATGCTGGTATTGCTTGATTTGTAAATGATATTATAGATGTGCTGTCTTCATTATCTACAGTTAAGCTAAATTCAGCTCCTTCAGCGCCATATATTGTCATTTCTCTTACTGCTCCTATTGCATCAATATTTGTTTTTATAATACTATAAGCTGTTATTTCTACATTTGGTACATATATTTCAACAGCACTTGCTGTAAAGTCTATATTATCTCCAGATTGGCTTTCATTTGAAAATGTATATTTTATAGTAAAAGCTCTTGCCGTAAGATTACCACTGCCATCAGTAGTGTCAGCATATGTTATATTATATCTTTCCGGGTTTGTTGCTATTAATTTATATGTGGGTGCGTTTTCAAAATAATATCCCGAGCTTGCTGTAAATGTTTTAGTAAATACTGTGACTTGTTGGTTGTAATTACCTGTAGCGGAATAAGCAGTGGCTGTTTCGGATGAGGGCGTTGCATTAGAAACTACAGTATCATAAGTTCCTGCTAAAGTATATTCTATTTCTTGTGCACTACCATCTATATCTATTGTTAATGTAGTATTTGCAGATGGCATTATATATGTATCGTCTAAATCTACGTCAACTAATACAGTGTTCCCAATTTCGCCCGCTGTTCCGCTATCTGAAAGCGAAATACTTGTAATACCTGTAACACTACCTGTATTATCTGTAAAATCTGAAGCAGATACAACATAACCTGTATTAGGCGTAATAATTAATTGAGCATTATCTGATCCTATTGCTGAACCACCTGTTTTTGCAAACGATTGTGAACTTATTGTACAATTAGTTAATGCCATTAGTCGTTATTTTCTTGTATTGTTAATGTAAATTCAGTTTGATTATCATCCCCACTTGTCGATGCTAATATATCAATACCCTGTGTTGAGAACTCTGCGGTATCTAAACTTCCGCTTTGTATAAGATTATTCCAGCTATTTGCTTTACCTTTTATAAAATTATAATATATACCTTCTTTTGGCAAATATGATGGTACTTTCCCATCTTGTAAATCTGTTTGTATTGTTGGTGTTGACCAACCTTCACTGCCTTCATAAGATAATGTTTTAAAGTTTTTAACACTTGAAGGATCTGAATTAAATATTAATTTAACACTTGATTTGTATTGTGTGCCATAAAAAGTATTTCTTGTTTCATTATCATGAGACCATATTTGGCTGCCTTTACATGTATAATATATGTTATTTAAAGATATTGCCATTTCCGGCACAAATGATTTTCTAGTTGGCCAACCTTCTAAACCTTGTTTATAGCTTACTGTTTCATCACTAAAAGATATGTTATAACAATTAGAATAATCATCATAACTACCAATTATTGTGTTTTGTTCTGCTAATTTATCAGAAAAATAATCAGACATTCCTTGAGCTGATATTTCATCTAAACCGTTTCTTGAAAGTCTTAATATTACACCTCTATTTTTATCCGCAAAAAATGCTCTAAATCCATATGAAGCAAAGCTTTCAGGGTTTTTGCTTATACCATATTCACCTATATAAGGTACTGATTGCCCTAGAACAGCATTATTAGATGTTACATTAACATTACCATCTGCATTAAATAAAGCGTCCTTATTTGCTAATATTTTTAAACATTTGTCTTCACATAAAGTAATTAAATCGGTATCTCTAGCATGCAGCTTTTGTATAGAACCATAAATAGGATTTAGATCTTTTGTTATAGGCAATGCTTGTATAAATTGATTTAATCTATTAACACCAGATAAAGAATTAAATATTTGAGAAAAAATTAATCCAGTACCTCTTCTTTCTTCTGCATATGGTTCATCAAGAACAGCAGAAACTTTAACGCCTTTACCAATTCTTACAGCATTAAAATCATCTCTAATTCTATCTGACTCAACACCATTTCCAAAAGAATAACAATTAAACCAAGATAATGTTTTTACCTGAGAAGCCTCCGATATAGGAAAAGCATTAGATGCTTCATAATATATGTCGAGTTCTATGTTTTCTTTTGGCTCCGTTTCAAATATAGCTGGATTAGTAGAAGATAAAATATCGTTACCTGTAGATATTAATTCTTCTAATATCTCAATACCCGTAGCATCACCAAATCCAACTTCAAAGTTTCTATCTAATGTACATCTCACTTGTTTTCTACCATTACTAGGAACTTTTCTTGGCCCTCCAAAAATATCATTCCATCCTCTACTGTGCCATTCAGTTTCTTGTTCTATTATTGTATATACTTCACTTTTATCTCCATTTGCATTTACAAATCTTACTTTTGTATTTACTGAATTTAAATGGTCATCAATTATAGGATGTGTAGGATAACCTGTATCTATTGGGCTAAAATCCCTACCTGTATATCCAGCCCAACCAATTCCAAACCAATTTGATTGTGCTTGAGGTCTTCTTATGTCGTTAATCCAACTGCTAGTATTAGGTGCTTTTGTATCAGTCCACCCAAACCCTTGGTTTGAATTACTTGGCCCATCATTTGCAATAACACTTGGTATATCAGCACTTTCAATAATACCATAGTTTGTGTCCACAGTTCCAAAAGCTTCTATTATATTAGTATTAAATTCTACATCTCTATTAATTTTAACAAAAAATCTACCCTCGAATTCAGGCTTTCTTTCTATTACTTTTTCTTTAATTACTAATTCAAAAACGGTAGTATCTACTATACTGTCTGTAAATGTTTCTTGTATAGCCTCTGCAATACTACATCTATAATTTGTGCCCGTACCTGTTGGACCGCCTGTTACAATTTCATATTCTTTAGTTTGATTAGCTCCTAGTTTAATTACAACTAAATTACCTGATTTAAAAGCTGTATTAAAATCAGGATTAGCATCTGCACTAGGGCCTTCAAATTCAAAAGTTGTAACATCCACACCTGGATTACCTGTTGACAATGCTGTAACATCGGAGGCAGCTATAGCTTTTTTAGATTCCGCAATAAAATCCGGTGCTTCGTTTTTTATATCTAATATTTTATATTTTGGATTTGTTTTAACATGCGTGTCATTATCGTGTTGCTTTTTTAAATACAAATATGTTTCTTCATCTACTTTATTCCTTTCAGATGATGGAAATGATAACCAAACATTACCGTCTTCAGCTAAATAAAATCTATCTAATGCTAAATTATAATATTCATTAGCAGTTTCTTTTATAAAATACTTAAAATGTGTTGCAAAATTAGGTGTTAATGATGTTATTTTTGCTTTTAATGTATTTATTTTATTAGCTTCAGCTCCATCTAATATTAATACTGATTCTTTGCTAGTAAATACAGGAGTTTCTCTTCCGTATTTATCTTTCCAAACTACACCAAGTTGATAATTTCTTATTGTCTTTACAGATTCTTCTGCTGTTTTAGGTGAGCCATGATTAGCACTATTAACATAAAATTGCGTTTCTAAATCATAATCTATATTAAAATTTTGCAAATAATTTGCATATACTATCCTATTGCCTATTATTTCTTGTGCTTTAGCTTTTAAAGGCACATTATCCCATGGCCTAAGTATTTGATTACCCTCTATTACTTTATGTATAAGCTCTGATTCAATTTCTAATTGTTGATTATTAAGAGGTACAGTATCTACGCTATATACTGTTGAATTGTTACTTTCTTTATATAATATTTCAATTTCTTCTACATCATCTGGCTGTGTTTGTAAACCATATACTTTTAAATATCTTATATTATTTGTCATCCCTAAATTATAACCATCTGAAGATAAATACTCAAATTTATTAGGGAAAAACACTGCTTCAGTAAATGGAGAAAATGCAGAATATTGGCCGTCTTTATATTTCCATCTATAAGCAAATCTTGGAAATTTATATTGAAACATTGGCTCATCTTCTTGCAATAAAACTTCCCAAACTAAAATTTCATTAGGTAAATTAGTTGGTATTGCTAATATTGTTGCTGTAATTGATGAAAAACCATTTGACCCTGCTGTTATTTGTACAACAACTTCAAAAACTTCAATATCCCCATTGCCAGCGGAATATTCTGAGGTTAAAACTAAAATATCACCAATTTCATAATTTGGACTTGCGTTCCAAGATAATGTTATTGAAGTGCCTTGTGGTATAGATTCATATTCTGGGCCACTGCCAATAAGTTGTGTTAAATTTTTTTGTGTTGTTATGGGATTAGTACCAGTACCTGGCCCTGTTCTTTTTGAATCTCTTTTTTCAATTAATGGAGCCGTAAGCGGTGATTTTTTAATAACAGTTACATCTTGTTCTATAAAGTCTCTCCCATATATTTCTGTGTGGTTAGCAAATCCATTTGTACTAGTAGCTGATGCCTCTCTAAATCTTTCTATATTAACACATTTAGGCTCACTGTTATCATCTGTAAAAAATAATAATCCATCTATAATGTTTATACCTGTTATTAATTTGCTTTTAGAGAAATTTAAAACGCTGTTTTTATCAACTATAATAGGCGATACAACATCTGTTGTTTGATTATATTCTATAATAGCGTCTGTATCATCAGATGTAACAAACCAATATATACATTCTGTTTTATCATATTTTATTACACCTATTGTTTTTGCCGCACCTGATCCAGTTTTAGCAAAACCATAAGAATCTAATAAGCTAGTCCCTGCATTATAAGAAGTATGTGTTTGAGTTGTTGGGTTATATGAGCTATTATTTTTTACACTATTACCTAATATATTTTCAATAGCACCAACATCCGCACCTTCAGAACTTGATACTTTTATATTTAAGGCATCTCTATACTGATTGTTAGGAATAAGTCTTTCATCTAGGTCTTTATTCATTTTCCCAGATGTAAATAAATTCTTAATTTCAGGCATAATTAGTGTTTAATTTGCTTAGATTTATTACGCATTGTTTGCACAATTTCATTAAGCTTTATATTTGAAAGTCTTAATTTTGCGTTTCTTTTTGTTGCAGATCTTTCTTTTTTAGTTCTTTGTACTAAATATTCAGGAACATTTGCTCTTGTAGATAATATTGCATAAGCTATTTGTTTATATACAGCTTCTTCTGCAAACTTATGTACAACTGTATCTTCATCTTTACCTAAACTATCACTTATATATTTTAATGTAATAATATGTCCAACTAAATTTGCACTAAAATGTATAATGCCTTTTAATGGATCTATATAAAAATTACCATTACTTTGTGTATGTTCGGGTGTTAATCCGTATCTTCTTCCTTGGTGATTTTCTGCTAATATGTCAAAGTTATTATTATTTTCAAGTATTGAATTTCTTGTAGAAGAATTTTTAAACTTTTTCCATGTTTCAGACTCATTAGCTGTTAATATGCTACCATCCTGCTGGTCAAATAAATATTCAAAATCATTATCTTGTAATATTGGTAATGGGTTACTGGTGTCTTTTGTAGGATATATAGTTCTTTCCATTCCCGCATCATCTACCCAGCTTACTTTTACATAATTTACATAATCTTGTGGTAATATCATATTAAGTGATGGCGGAACTTCTATTTCTTGAGATTTACTAGACTTAAAAACATCGTAGCTAAATTCTTGAATAGCTCTTCTTGCGTGAAAAGCCACGTCTGTTCTTTTTATTTTACTAATAATTTTATCCTCACCAACATATCCTATAATAAAATTATTTACAATATTGCTTAAGCTAACAAATTGGTAGTTACCGTAATCTTCGTCATTACTGCTCCAAACGCCGTCTGGGCCGTGATAATATGTATATTGTGTTGTTCCGTCTAGTAATCCCATTTATTATGCTTTTTGTTGTTGTATATCTTTAGTTTCTTCCGCAGATGCTACTTGATACATTCCGACATCTTGTACTAATAATCCTGCTAATGCTAATATTTTAATTACAAGCTCTGTTTCCTCTGAGTTATGTAATTCAAAATTAACCGATCCTGTAGCTGTATATTGCGCATTGCCTAAAACAGTTGTATAATTCCATATAACTTTACTAGGCACTTTAATATAATTGCAAGTAATAGCATTATTATCAGTTATAGTTGCAGCACCTCTTACTTGTATACCGTCTTCGTTTCTAGTATATACCGGAAAAGTATTTGTTGGTTGTGCTATAGGGGAAGAATTAATATATAGCCATTCTTTTTGTGAAATACGTTCAGCTTCAGCATTAGAATATATTACTGAGCCTAATCTGTACATATCTGAAGGTAAATTATAATGATCTGTATCATAATTACCTAAATTAGCAGTTTTTTCAAAAATACCTATTTTTTTATTTAACAAATCAATCATATCAGAATATTCAGTACTATTACCGTGTATTCTGTCAAATTGATTAATATCATAAAAATATTGCTCGAATATATCCATTTGAGCTTGATTTGCAAATAGGTTATACTCTTCTGGTGTTAAATAACCTCTTTGTTCTTTGTTTAATATTGCAAGGACTCTTTGATATACTGTATCTACGCTTACTGCCATTATATTTTTATTTATAGTGATTGAGCCACCGTTAAAGCGGCCCAACCGCTATAAGATGGTTTATAATTTCTTAATTATATGTTTATAAACTTCCATACCTTCATCGGTTTTAAACCACGCTGCTAGTGCAGAGTATGGATGTTCATCAAATGGTACTGTCATAAGTTTTCTATCTGTTTCTCCGTAACTAAATGTTCTTTGATCGCTAGATAACTTAATAATACCTTGTTGAGTAGCTTTAATACCAATATTTCTTAATTCAACATTCTCGTCATTTGCTAATTCAATAAACAACGCAGGGTTTCTTTTTGCAAATACTAATATATCTCTTTTTAACTCGCTACTACTTAAACTATCAACTTTGCTACCATATTCAACTCTTAATATAGCTTCAACTTGCTCAATCTCTAATTGTTTAGCTAAAACTAATGCGTCAATTTCCATATTTATATAATCTAGCTCATTTACAGATTCTTGAACAGGATTATATTCATAATATAATTGATCTTTTAAAGGATGATATAATGATAAAAGTTTTTGTAATGCAATTTCTTCTTTAGCAACAAATAATTGTCCATTTCTAAAAACAATTCTACCTAATGTAGCTTCACCTTTTTGTTCATCAACAAATGGCGAATTCATATTTGTAGCATATCTTAATTCTTTTTGAATTGCATTTTCTTGATCAAACCATAATAATGGTCTTTTTCTACTATGTCTTGCTGGTAATGTAAATATTAAAGGCCTCTTATCACCTTTTAACATATATACTCTATCTCTAATTTCCCAGCTTGGTTTAATTGGTTTTTCAATTACTTTTGTTTTTTGCTGAGGTGCAACCTCAACTATTTCTTCTGCTTTAGCTTTTTTTGCCATGATATAATATAATAAAAATGTTATAAAGAGTAATAACTACCCCTGATATTACACAGGGGTAATTACTACATTATTAATTTACTTATGAAGTTTTCTTCAATAGTACGAAGTTGTTAGCTCCTTGTACACATAGTGCTCTTTCAGATAAGAAATGAACATTCATTTCATCTGTAGCGCTTGTGTAGTTTCCACCAACTGATCCAGTGATCCAAGACTTCATTTTTCTATCATCAGCTTCAGAAGCTCTATATCTTACATGTAAGAAAGGTCTCTGAATGTTTTTACCTAATTGCTGATCATATACTGTTGAAACCCCAGCTGGAATAATAACACCTTCTACATCGCCAATTAAGCCTCTTGTAGTGCTGTCATTTAAGTATTTCCAGTCAGTTTTATAGAAGTCATAAGAACCTCTTCTAAATCCGTTAAATCCAAGATTTAATGCCATATCCTCACTGTTTTCGAATACTCCATAAGAAGTTCCTCCACCGTAAGGTGCATTTTGTGAAGCTAACATATTATCGATTGAAAGAGCAGTATTTCTATCTAAGAAAAGCATATTTTCTTCAATAGCACCTTGCTTATCAAGTTCTTTTAATATATCATCAAATTCACCTAATCCTGTAGGAGCATAAGGTGCAGTACCAGCTACAGCATCAAAATCAGCGTCGTTATATACGATACCTCTTGATTCAATAGCAGCAAATAAACCTTCAGATCCTTCAAAGTTAGAAGCTCCAGCAGATCCAGAAGTTGATCCCGTATCTTTTACAGCTTCAATCATTGCCATCTCTAATTGGTCTTCAAATCTTAATCTTGCTTCGTGCTCAGACTTTAAATACCATAAGTATCCAGAAGTTCCAGCTTCAGTAGTTACTTCAACCCACCCGATTTGAGCAACGTCAGAACCATTTACATTATACTTATCTCTAAGAATAATTGGCTTGTTATCAAACTGAGTAAATTTAGCGTCAATTGAATTTCCTACATCTCCGCTTCCTTTTAAGAATTCAGAACCATATACAAATAGTGATACAGCAGTTAAAGCACCTGAACCTAATGCGTTTAGGTTACCAGCACCATAAGGAGCTACTGTAATTGTTCCATCACCAGGAGCTGTAGCTACTCTAGCTTTTACAACGTTAATACCTTTAGCGATAATAACAGTCATACCAACACCTAATAATTTTGACTTTGCAACACCTGTGTCTCCACCTGATGTATTAACAAAAGTTACTGTAGTTGTAGCTGAAGAGTTATCAACAGTACAATCATCGAATGCAATATGCAATCTTCCTTGCTCACTCCATACAATTCTATCAGAAGCCATAGGCATTTCAGCGCCTACCATTCTTAAAAATCCGCTGACAGTTCTGTTTCCATATCTCTCAACTTCTTTTTCGTATACTTCTGGCAAAAATTGTTGTGTAAAGTCTAAATCTGCCAAAGACAGATAGTTATCTCCAAAAAGACCTTTTACAGGTCTCGGGGTTAAGTGATTTAACTCAGCCCCTGTTCCAGCTAATGCCATAATTTTAAATTTTTAGTTTTGTTACTTTTTAATTTTAACTCTAAGTTTGGAAGTGTCTTGCCCGTCAATAGCTCTAACCGTCCAGCCGTTTGAAGATGTGACTTTTTCATGAGTCCCTCTTGGAGCCATATCAACATTCTTCGTTCTAGCCATACTATCTTTTATCGCATCAGCTTTGCCTTGCTCATAAAAGTGTTTTGCTACCGCGTCAGCGTTCATAGCTGTAAAAAGTGATTTGTGATAACCCACAGCATCTGACATTTCATTATTTTCATTTAAGAACTTCTTAACAAAATTATTAATGTCGCTTTGAGTTTCTTTAATCTCAGAAGGGTTTTTAATATTAAACCTATATTTTTTGTCTCCAACTTGATAATCAAAACCTTTGAAATCATTTGAAAAAACATTATTGGTTTGATTTAAAAACACTTTTTTCTGTTTTTCAACTACTTTTGACGTCTCTTCCGATTCTTTATTATACCTATTAAAAAAATCAACAGCCTTTTGTTGATCAGGTGTTAACCTAGATCCAGCTTTAATTTCTTCATAGTATTTTGTTTTCATGCCTTCCAAGTGTGATTTTGCTTTAGCAACCTCTTCTTTAAAAGCAATTTTAGCTTTTCTAATTTCTTTTTCGTCGTCTAATGATTCATCATACGAAAAATCTTCCATTAAAAGCTCAATATCTTCTTTATCTAAATGTGGTTTTGTTGTTTCATAATATTCTCGAAGCAACTGTGTTTCATTTAGTTTTGTATAATCTTGATTTAACCTTACGTAATCTTCAAGACTTCCACCTGTATCATTCATAAAGTCAACAACTTTTTGAATATTTTCAGGTAATTCAACTCCCGTTTCTTTTTGTTCTTCTACCGCATCAGCAATATCATTTGCTAAATCTTCAGCTTTTTCTTCTACTTCTTTTGTTTCTTCAGGAGTTTCGTTTTCTTTTATTTCTTCAAGAATGGGTGTTTCTTCTTGTTCGGTGTCCCGTACTTCTTCAACCACTTTTTCGCTACCTTCCTCGTTTCCGGATTGTCCGACAACATCATTGCTGTCATCTGTGCTTTGCTCTTGAATGGCATCTTCTTTTATTTTTCTTAAATCTAATTTAACCACACTGTCATCCTCGGACACTAGTTTTTTAGGTCTCTTTGGTTTTGCTGGTTCTTCTTGCTGAGCTTCATTTTTTGGCTGTTCTTGTGTTTCTTCAACAACTTGCTCAACTTTTTGTTCTTCTACAGCCTCTTTTTCTGTGTTTTCCATGATAAAATATTATATAATTACTTTACTATTATTATTACTTGGGTTCAAAAGAACCTAAGTCAAAATCACCGCTTAATATATCGTTACCCGCGGATTCAAAATTTTTGGGTGGTAAATTGTTTTTTCTTTGATCTATTAATTCGCTTTGTTGCGATGCTTCCATTTTAGATCTTTTATCTTTTCTATCTTCTTTAAAAGATTCTTTATTTTTATAAGCATCAGCCTCTATGCCCTTAAGCTGCATATTCATTTGGAACTCTAAGCTCATTAATTCTTTTTTCAAAGCAGCTTCTCTTTCAAGCTTTTTCATATCAATTTCAGCTTTAATTTGTTCTAACTGTGCTTTTTGTTGTGTTATAGCGCCTTGCTTTTGAACTTCAGCCTGTGCAGCAACTTGCTGTGCTTGAGCATTTGCTTGAGCTTGTGACTGAATATTTGCTTGTTGTTTTTGCTGATCTCTTTCTCCTTTTTTCTTTCTTCTTAATTTTAATACCTGATTTGCTAATTTAATATTTTTAATTTCTCTAATGTCAATAGCATCTTCTAAATCAATAAGCCCTGCTGACAATGCTGTTTGTATGTTGTTTTCTAGCATTTGTTTTTCCTCGTCATCTGGTGCTAATTCTAAAAATATACCAAAATCATATAAATGTAATTCTGACATTTCTTCTAAAGTAGCAACATTATGGCCGCCTATTTTTTGTACAAACGCTTCCGTTGTATCACCAAACTCAAGTATATCGGATATTCTTAAAGATATACATTCGGCAGTTTCAGCTGTTATAAATAACCCTGAATTAAGAATATGCCTTGTAGCTGTATTTGAATTTGCCGCTGCAATTTTTTGTATACCTACTAAAGCTCTGCTGTCAGGTGCGCTTGCGTCTCTAGCTTCATTTAACCCCGTGGTATCTCTTATCATTTGTAAATAATAATTATATGTATTTACAAGCTGAGGTATTTTATTGCCACCGCTTCCGCTAGTAATTTCTTGAATAGGCACTTTACCAGGATTCATATCGCCCTCCTGCGTAAATGATCTACCAATAACAGAACCCGTTTGGAAAAACATATTTAATGCTTCTTGCGGATTATAGTTTGTTCCATTACCTAAATCAATTTCAGCTAATCCATCAGCATCTAAATATACACCATCCGGTACCATTCTTGATAATACTTGTTGTAATTTTAGATGTGTTAATTGAATCATATCAGCAAAACCCGTAATTCTGCTAACTAAAGATTCAATTTTACCTTTATACATTCTTGGTGCGCATATACTATAATTCATTTTAACTTTAGTATAATCACTTTTGGGTCTTAGCATGTTCTTAGCTAACTCCCATTTAAGTAATATATCAGTACCTAAAATTAAAACACCTTCATATAATCCCTCTAAAGATCTTGATAATTTACCAAATTGTTGCTCTAATACTTCAACAGGCGGATCAAATTGATCATCCCTAACTAATATCTTTGTAGCACCTGTAGCGGTTTCTTTTACTTTATAAACTTCGTTCATATATGTTTTATAATTAAAATATAAAACTTGAACAGTATTAGAATCAGATTCGTCGTAATTTGTTAAAGTTCTGTCATAAAAACCATTTCTTCTATGGCTTTGCTTAGATATTTTTTCTAAAGTATCTTCTTCTAAATCAGGAAATTGCTTTTTTAATTCATTAATTGGAACAGCTTTTATTTCTCCAACATAATATATATCATCAAAATAAGGCGACTCAGTATAAGAATATACTAAATTAGCAGGATCAACGTATTCTACTTTAACACCTTCTGATTTATTAAATGTATTTTTTACAGCACCAATCCCAATTGTTGTTAAATCATATATTACTCTTTTCTTTGTTAAATCGTAATTATTGCCTTTTAAAATTGTTTGTATTGCTTGCTCCTCTGCTATTTCAACACCTTGCTTATAAGACAGCTGCATATGTATTTCAAGCTCTTCTTTTGTTTCTGGTAATTCTTCAATTTCATTTTCATTTATTGCAATACCAAAATTCTCTTCAACAAACTCACTTAAGTCTTGAGTATACATGTCTCTCAACACACTTTCCATATATTCTGTACGTTTTGAAACGCCATATGGGTCTTGTGAATAAGCTTTAATATCAAAAGCTCTTTCTGATATACCGTTAACTACTATGTCTACAAACTTAGGTATAATAGGAACTGGCTTCCAGTCTAAGTTTAAATAAGATAAATCACCATTAATTGATAATTCATCTTTATATTTTTGAATTCCTTGCTCCCCACGAGCATATAATCTTAATCTATGAAATGAATGTTGATTACTTTTATATCTAGTGGTGCCGGTGTCCATTTTAAACCATTCGTCTTGAATAGCTTTAGCAACTTTAAGCCCATACTCTGTGCTCATCTTCTCTTGGTCGCTAGCTATTTGACTAGGAAAAAAACTTTTTACAACTGACTCAGCCATACTTATTTTATTATTTTTGAAAATGTTCCGCTATTTGAATATCTAGCGATTTTTATATTTAATGGTTGCTTTTCTATTTTTTGCACTGGACGATATAAATGTCTATTGCAAGCCATAACTGCTAAGCCTGAGCTAATAGCAGCATCATATTTTGTTCTATTATTTAGTTCAAATCTTGACCAATCATTTAAAGTTTGGTTAAAGTACATAGTTCCATATTCTCCATCTCCTTTAACACCAACGTGATTATTTATATAAGTCTCTATTGCAGCTGCGTGAGCTTGCTTAACATCCTCACTTGAGTTTGGTATACCACCAATTTCTTTTTCTGCTGTTGACAATTTGTTCCAAATTTTATCAGGTCTATTCATTGAATAACCTCTATAACCTCTTCTTTTTAAATAATATAACAATCTTGGCTTATTATTTTCTGCAAGTAACGGCATCCCATAAAATACTAATGCCATTAATACATCTTCAAAAAATGTTTCTGCAGTTTGAGGTCTAGCTATATATTCTAAAAAAAATGTATTGGCAGGCGCATCTTCCATACTAAATACAGTTAAACCATGTAAAGCACCTTTAGAACCTTGCCCGCCTACCGTTCCTGATATGTCGTAGCTATCACAACCAAAAGCACCAATGTGCTCATTACCAGGATATTTAATTCCATTTTTTATAATTTGTTTATTTTGTAAATTTACAGATGGAACCCAAGTTATATTAAATCTTCCGTTTGGGTTTGGTGTAAATACTACATTGCTATCTTTTATACCATTTTCCCAGCTAAAACTACCTTTTGTTATTACATTTGAATCTCTTAAGTTTTCATTGTAATCTATTTGTTCGTATATTTTAGCTAAATTAAATAAACTATTTTTAGTTTCGTCTCTAAACGCATGTTCTTCTGTTCTTGGAAACTGTCTATAAAACTCATTTAAAGCGTCCTGATCGCCTTTTAATCCGTCAACCTCATTATCCCAATGATCAATTACTCCGATGTCTATAAGGTCGCCGTGTGGGTCCTCAACAGGCTCATTTGGCGTGTTGAATACAGGTAATCCATAAGAATCAATGAATCCTTCGAAGTTCCATTCCATAGGTATGAACAAACTATATAATCCTGAGCGAGTCTGTCCATTGCGGTTTCTTTTTGTAACATCTGAGTCATTATATAATTTTTTA
>Ga0208162_1000517_pt1 | contig 22248 bp, 30 predicted proteins | sample CB_VirMetaG_4_FD_184539 | JGI IMG/M metagenome (GOLD analysis project Ga0208162, IMG submission 184539) | Freshwater to marine saline gradient viral communities from Chesapeake Bay - CB_1508_1M Viral MetaG (SPAdes) (version 4) | ecosystem: Environmental > Aquatic > Marine > Coastal | place: USA... | reverse complement strand
GATCCTGACAACCCCGACTGCCGTGAAGAATCCGCATACCCCGCTAACCCCGACTCCGAATACGGATGGGAAAAACTATTCTCTGAGCGACTTTATTTTGCATACCATAGGAATTATGGTATTCCTGTTCGTGTTACCAGGTATCATAATATTTTTGGCCCAGAAGGAACCTGGGACGGTGGAAGAGAGAAGGCACCAGCTGCAATCTGCCGTAAAGTCGCTTACCTCCCGATCGAAGGTGGATCCATTGAGGTGTGGGGAGACGGTCTACAAACTCGTTCCTTCCTGTACATTGACGAATGCATTGAAGCGTCTAGACGATTGATGGATTCTGATTTTATCGGACCCGTGAACATTGGTTCTGAAGAAATGGTTACCATTAATCAACTCGTAGATACTGCTGCCCGTGTTGCTGGTAAGTATGTTGAGAAAAATCATATCGATGGTCCTCTTGGTGTTCGTGGACGTAATTCCAACAACGATGTAATCCGCAGAGAACTCGGTTGGGATTATTCTCAAAGTCTTGAGGAAGGTATCCGTAAAACTTACAATTGGATCAATGGACAGATCCAAAAAACTAATGAACTAATGACAATTCACGAATGAATATTCTGAGTCTATATGGATCTCACGATTCTTCGGCAACTTTTCTTGACAAGAATCGTGAGTTGGTGGTTCTGGAGTATGAGAGAATCGCAAAGCAAAGATACGCTGCCTTTAATAAAGGAGCACAGGTGTTTGAGCATGTCGGAACTACAGATCAACAAAGAAAAGAGTTCCTTGATTATATTGATAGTGTAATTATTTCCGAACCAAACTTGGTTCTACACAATCAAATGTGTGAAGATGATATTGCACAATTTAAAACATATTGGCCAAATGCAGAATATCGTGAGGTAAGTTGGCACCATATCAGTCATGCTGCATGTGGATATTTCCAATCACCTTTTGATGATGCCTTGATTATTTCTGCCGATGGTGGTGGTGTTGATGAGGGTATTTCTACAACCACAAAAGTTTTTAGTGGAACTGGAAATGAGATCAAACCAGTATCTCATATTCGTATTGACTTTGGTGCTGCTTACGGAAAGATTGGATTTCCTATCAAAGAGATTTCTAAGAAAGGTGCCAATCTTGCCATAGCAGGTAAGGTGATGGGTCTTTGTGCATATGGTAATGTTATTCCAGAATGGGTAGAACCCCTCAGAATGTATTATGTGCATGATACACATTCACTACCAAAATTAAGTCAGAGACTTGGGTTTGATGTTCATACTCATGATGTTCTTTCTGGACAAAAGGCATATGATCTTGCCGCAACATCTCAGTATGTCTTTGAGAGATTGATGTTTGAAATCGTCAAACAACATTATGAACCCAATCCAAGGAATTTAGTGTTTACTGGTGGGTGTGCTCTAAATGTACTGTTTAATCAAATCTTGACTGAGTATGTTGAGAGTAAAGGTTTTAAACTTTATGTTCCACCAAATCCAAATGATTGTGGTCTTTCTCTTGGGCAGTACCTAAATGAAACTTGTGAGAAGATTAAACCAGTTGTATATAATAACTTTGATATTCTTGATAAAGATAAAATCCAAGATTATAAAGACGACTATAAGTTCTCACCAATTACTGTAGAAAAAATTGTCGAACTTATTTCTGAAGGTAAGATTGGTGGAATTATCCAGGGAAAATCTGAAGTTGGTCCTCGTGCTCTAGGTAACCGTAGCATTATTTGTGATCCATCTTTCCCTGATATGAAAGATGTTCTGAATGCAAAAGTGAAATTCAGAGAATGGTTTCGTCCTTTTGCTCCAGTATGCAAATATGAGCACAGAGATTTTTATTTTGAGGATGCAACCGAATCGGAATACATGAGTTATGCTCCTGTTGTTCGTAAAGAATATAGGGAAAAATTGGTATCAATTACTCATGCCGATGCTACTTCTAGACTGCAAACTGTTCGTAAAGATCAACATAAATTATTTTATGATATCTTGACTGTACTTGAAGAAGTTGGTAAAATTCCTGTTATCCTAAACACATCGTTTAATATCAAAGGAAAACCAATTCTTACTACCTATGAAGATGCATTCCATGTTTTAAAAGAAACTGAATTGGACTTTCTTGTTACTGAAGAGTTTATTGTAGAAAAATGAAAAAATTTAAATTAGTTGATAACACGTTCAGTTATACTGGAACGTGTGACTTGGGAAAGCAAAACGGATATCTTGCACTTAATAGATTTCCAAAACACGTTGAGTGGGTCCATGAAGGATTCAACAATCATATGGAAACTTTCCGTAAATTGGAATCAACTGATGAGACTTTCTATACAGAACGATTGATCCAACTTGGACTAGACGATCGTATTAGTGCTAAGAAGTATGGGTGGTTGATTGAACCTCGTTGGTACAATCCAATGACTGCTGAGATTAAAAGAAATCCAGCACCTTATATCAAAGCATATGATGCAATCTTTACACACGATAAAGAACTTTTAGATCTTGACCCAACGTTTAAATTTGTGTTTGGGCAGGGAAGTATTATCGAAGAAGTTGGTATCTTTGAGAAAACCAAGTTGGTTTCTTGTGTTGTATCTGATCTTCAGATGAGTGATGGTCATAGATTCCGTTTGGAATTAGCAAAACAAATTGCTGATAGTGGTGAAGTTGATATGTATGGAAAGGCATTTAACTTTATTCCTCACAAAGTTGATGCCCTTAAAGATTATATGTTCTCATTTGCAATGGAGAACTCTTGCTATGAATCTTATTTCACAGAAAAACTTCACGATTGTCTTTTGACTGGAACAATCCCAGTTTACTTGGGTGCTCCAGATATTGGTAATTTTTACAATCTTGATGGTATCATTGTCATGGATCGTGATGATGAGGGTAATGTTATTTTTGATTCAGAAATTCTAACCGAAGAATACTATTATGATCATCTAGATGCCGTAAAGGATAATTACAATCGAGTTCTGGAAACTCAAACTGCCGAAGATTTTATGTACATTAATTATTTCCAATGAATAGAATTAAAGACTATAAAGAACTGGAAACAAGAATTGTAACTTGGATTACTAACTATGTAAATAAAAATAATTTACGTGGGTTGGTGGTAGGTGTTTCTGGTGGAATTGATTCTGCAGTAGTTTCTACATTGTGTGCAAAGACTGGACTTCCAACGTATGTTCTTTCTATGCCACTAAATTCTAGTACAACTAATGATAATCTTTCGGATTCTTACAGTGATTATCTGGAAGATAATTATGCCAATGTAACTAAGATTCGGGTTGATCTTTCTCCTGTGTATGAAAAGTTTATCGATGGTATAAACTTTTGGGCGGGTGATGGTGAGTTTACTTCTAATAATCTCGCAAATGCTAATACTAAATCCCGTATGAGGATGGTAACTCTTTATCAAATTGCTGGATCTGTTGGTGGTATTGTTGTTGGTACTGGTAACAAAGTAGAAGATTATGGAATTGGTTTTTATACTAAGTATGGTGACGGTGGCGTTGACATTGCTCCGATTGCTGATCTTTATAAAACAGAAGTTTGGGAACTAGGAAAGCATCTTGGAGTAGATCAGCGTATCATTGATGCACCTCCAACCGATGGTCTTTGGGATGATAGTAGAACTGATCAAGATCAAATTGGTGCTACCTATGAGGATCTTGAGCACGCTATGGAGTATGGAACTGGACCTGCGGTGAGGATCCTTCATAATCTTAATGCTGCTAATAAGCACAAGATGATTCCTATTCCAACCTTTACGTTATGAATTACGTACTCACGAATTTTCCATGGAAGCATGGATATTCTGAAAACTTTGTAGATCAAAAAATAGCAAATCAATTGCGATCTGATTTTCCAGAATGGGATTCTGAATTATGGGATACACATGGAAAAGTGTTTAAGTCTGAGTACGGACATAAAAAAGAATTAACAGATAAATCTGCAATGCCTCAGAGTATTGTGGATTTTATTTTTGATTTGGAAAGTGATCAGTTCATTGAAAGAGTTAGTGCTGCCACAGGAATCAATAATTTATTCATTGATGATGGAATGTATGGAGGTGGATTAAACATCTATCCTCCAGGTAGTCATTTGACAACACACATAGACTTCAATTATAATAATGACTTAAAAGCATATCGTTCGGTAAACTTATTGTATTATCTGAACGATGATTGGAAACCTAATTCTGGTGGATGTTTTGAGTTGTTTGATACTGACTTAAACAAGTGCAAAATAGTAAGACCAAAATTAAACACCTGCATCTTTTTTGCCACAAACGATGGCACTTATCATGGTGTAAGTGAAACACAAAATAATTTCTATAGAAAGTCAATTTCTATTTGGTACTATACAAAAGAACCAACAGAAAATCTTTCGAAAGAACCACACAAAACACTTTGGGTAAAATGACAGTTACTATAGAAGAAGTAAAAAAGTTTTGGAATGATCGTCCATGTAATGTTCGCCATTCCAGTAAAGAGATAGGTACACCTGAATACTTTAATGAAGTATCAAATAAGAAGTTTTTTGTAGAACCTCATATTATTGACTTCACCGATTTTACATCCTGGAGGTGTAAGAAAGTTCTTGAGGTTGGATGTGGTCTTGCCACTGCTGGTATTGAGTTTGCGAGAGCTGGTGCAGACTATACTGGTGTGGAACTTTCCGAGGAGAGTCTTGCCCTCGCCAGAAAAAGATTTAGAGTTTGTTCTAGAACTGGTAAGTTTTATTCTGGTAATGCAGAGGAACTTTCTTCGTTTGTTCCTGTTGAAACTTATGATTTAATCTATTCCTTCGGTGTGATTCATCATAGTCCACATCCAGAAAAGATTCTTTCTGAAATCAAAAAGTATATGAATGAGAATAGTATTCTCAAGATTATGCTTTATGCAAAGGATTCTTGGAAGAACTATATGATTGAGGCGGGACTAGATCAACCTGAGGCACAGTATGGTTGTCCGATTGCGAATACATATACTAAGCAAGATGTGATAGAATTACTTGATGGGTATGAAGTTCTCTCTATTGAACAAGATCATATCTTCCCATATCAAGTAGAACCTTACAAGAATGGTGAATATGTGAAGCAACCATGGTTTGCTGAAATGCCACCTGAAATGTTTAGGACTCTAGAAAAAAATCTTGGTTGGCATTTACTTATTACAGCAAAACTGAAATGAAAATAGGATTGTTGGGAACAGGAAGATTGGGTATTTGTTTTGCCCTTCTTCTAGAACAGGCAGGGTATGAAGTTGTTGCTTCTGACTTAAGGGAAGATTATATTAAAAATCTTCAGCAGGGAGTTATTAATACTAACGAACCAAACGTACAAGATCTTCTATCTAAAGCAGAAAACATTACCTTTAAAGTTGGTAATGCAGAAGTTATCGAAGAGTGTGACATTATCTACACGCTTGTTGCCACACCATCTCTTCCTGATGGAAGTTATGATGTGAGTTCTGTGAGACAGGTTATCAAAGATGTTAAGGCATGTCCTAATGTTGCTGGTAAATCTCTTGTTATTGGATGCACCACAAATCCTGGAGATTGTGAAGACTTCCAAAATCACCTGAAACCTTATGGTGTGGATGTTTATTATAATCCAGAGTTTATTGCTCAAGGATCAATCATCAAAGATCTCAGAAATGCAGATATGGTTTTGATTGGTGGTGAAGGTAAACATCTTAATGATCTTCATGACATTTATCATAGTATTCAGGACATCGAACCAAAAGTATATACTATGAGTACAACTGCTGCCGAACTTGTAAAGTTGGCAGTAAATTGTTTTCTCACAACTAAAATTAGTTATGCCAATATGGTTGGTGAAGTAATGGCACTTAGTGGGAAAGAAGATGAAATTGAAACTGTCTTGAGTGCTATTGGTTCTGATAGTAGAGTTGGTAAAAAGTTTCTAAACTTTGGGTATGGATACGGTGGTCCTTGCCTACCAAGAGACAATAGATCTTTTGCTGCATATGCAAAGAAGTTGGGACTCGAATATAATTTGGGCACAACGACTGATAATTTTAATGAGCAGCATCTTAATTTCTTAGTTGATTGGTTAGTTCAGAAAAATCCAAATGAATTGCCATTTGCTTTTCCATCTGTTGCATATAAGAATGGAACTGATATTCTTACAGAAAGTCAACAATACAGGTTGTGTTGCATACTCTTAGATTTGCAATATAAGGTATATGTTGTTGATGATATTGTAAAGGATCAATGTGATAGTAGAATTACTTGGGGTGAACCCACTGAAGAAGTTTATTGGATTGATCTATGAAATACTGTATTGATCAACCAGGATCTCTTGGAGATATTCTTTTTAGTATTAAGATTGCTGAAGAACTTGCTAAGAAAGGAGAAGTGTACTGGTACATTGCCCCCTGCTTCTGGGAGAGTGGTGTAAGTAGAATTAAGGTTTCTGATAACGTTCACCTTGGACCAGATGTTCCTAGGTATGTCTCCGGAGCAGAAACAATTAAGTTGACCGATTTGACTGAACGACATGATCCAGATCTCATGGTTAAAAAGTATGAGGTTGCTGGTGTTGAATGGGAAGATTGGGTCGATTATCTGAAATATGATCGTGATCCAGAAACTGAAAAAGATCTAAAAGAATTTCTGGGGATTGAGGATGGTGACAGATACATTCTGATGAATCAAATTTATGGTAGTAATCAAATACACCTTGGCGTAAAGAGAGATCTTCCAAAGGATTATCCTGGAAAGATTATTGAGATGCAAGTCTTTAATGAGTCCACAATTTTTGATTGGTGTGGTATATTTGAGAATGCTGAAGAAATTCATACCGTAGATACTTCTATTCAGTATGTCATTGAAAGTTTAGATACTAAAGCAAAGTTGGTTGTTCATCCCAGACATTATAATACTCCACCCATTGTATCTAAACTGTTTAAAAAACCATGGGAGTGGATCAATCATGATCGCGATACATGGAGAAAGTTAGCGCCACAGGAGGCAGAATAATGAACGTAGTTGAGTACGGTGGTGATGTATACCCACACTTCCAAACGATAGGAAATGCATCACAGTTTGCAATTCCATTTGCCAAGCACGTCTGTATCGGTAGTGGATATGATATTGGATGTATGAAACAGGAATGGGCATTTCCTGGTGCTACTGCTATTGATCTAAATTTTGATGATCCTTGGCACGCTGATAATTTACCAGAAGAATCAGTTGATTATATCTTTTCTAGTCACTGTTTGGAGCATGTTCCTCACTGGGTAAATACTATGGATTATTGGTATGATAAACTGAAGGATGGTGGAGTTCTATTTCTCTATCTTCCCGATTACAGTCAAAAGTATTGGAGACCCTGGAATAACAGGCAGCACAATCATGTGTTTACTCCTAATATTATTCGTGATTATATGGACCACAAAGGATACAAGAACTTGTTTGTATCTGGAGTTGATTTAAATAATGCCTTCATGGCTATGGGAGAGAAATGAATTTAACATCTTATTCACAATCGGCACAAGATTTATTTGTTCTAACTGTTCTTGATCGAAAAGAAAAAGGAAAGTATTGGGAGATCGGATCCTCTGTTCCCACAGACAATAATAATACTTATCTTCTAGAATCAAAGTTTGGATGGAAGGGTGTTTCTTACGAACTTGACGAAGAAAAGAATGATGAGTTTAGAAAGGTAAGAAGTAATCCTGTTATTGGTGGAGATGCCACTACACAGGATTTTACTGCTGTATCCAAACAGTATAGACTCGGAGCAGTTATTGATTATCTTCAAGTCGATGTTGATCCATATTGGAACACCTTAACGTGTTTAAAGAATATTGATTTTGAGAGATATAAATTTGCAACGATCACATATGAACATGACCAGTGGTGTGGTGGTGATGAGGCAAGAAGAGAATCTAGAGAAATTCTCGAAGGTCATGGATATACTCGCGTTGTATCTGATCTTTGTGATGGTAGTTTACCATATGAAGACTGGTATGTAAGGGAAGATCTGATGCCTTCTGATACATGGAAACAGTTTGTCGGAAGCAATGTTCCTGCACAAAGACTTAGACAAGAACTAATCGAGCATCTTTCTCAGTTCGGTTATGAAATTAATTGGTGGTATGAATCATGAAATACAATTCACATGCAAGAGAGAATCAAGACAGATTTGCACTGGCAGTTCTTGATAGCAAGCAAAACGGAACTTACGTTGAGGTTGGTGGATACCTTCCGATTGAGTGGAGCAATACATTCATGCTCGAAAGAGAGTTCGGATGGACTGGTATTAGTCTGGAACTCTTTGAGAGGTTTAGTTCTCAGTGGAATGGAGTTCGTTCTAATCCTTGTATTACATGTGATGCAACCAAAGTTGATCTGAATGCATTGATCGAAGATAATAACCTTCCTACCGTAATTGATTTTCTTCAGTTAGATATTGATCCTGCATCATCTACCTTTAAGGTTCTTGAGAATATTGATTTTGATAGACACTCTTTCCGTATTATTACGTTTGAGCACGATGTTTATCGTGGTGAAGATACTATTGAGATTAGAGAAAAATCTAGAGAGATTTTGCAGGGACATGGTTATACTCTTCTAATCCCAGATGTAAGTCATGATGATCTTAAGTTTGAGGATTGGTATATTAAAGAGGATCTGATGCCTTCTGATACTTGGAAAAAGTTTATTGGCATTGATTCAACACTGAATACTGCTGGCATGGCAGAGGAAACTAGAAACTTATTTGAAGAGTTGCTATGAAGAATGCTCTGATATTTCTCCCAGGTGGACTGGGAGATATTTTGTTTATGCAAAAATTAGCACATCTGTTTATTGATGATGGGTATAAAGTTACCTGGCCAGTTTTTCATGAGTTTCGTTGGTTAAAGGATTATATCCCAGAGATTGACTGGGTTGTTCTTGAGAATTGGGATATTGGAAAACCACTTCCAGATGTTGATTTTCCTGGAAAAGAATATTACAGTAATAAAACATCAATCTTTCAGACTGATGATTTTCTGTACTATAACGGTCATGGAAATGATGAGTATGGTCCAGAGATGCAGAGAAAGTATAATGTGGTTGATGCAGAATGGAGAGACTGGAGAGATTACATTAAGTTTGAGAGAAACATTGAGAAAGAGAATGAACTCTTTTATAATGTTCTAGGACTGAAAGATGGTGAAGACTATGTCTATGTGAATAAAAACTGGCAAACCAGACCAACGAAAGAAGTATACTCTGGTATATCATCAGATCCAGAAGTATATGGATGTAAGGTTATTGAGCATGGTATAATAGATGGGTTCAGTATTTTTGATTGGTATAAAGTCCTGGAGAATGCAAAAGGATTTTATATGATTGAAACTTCATTAAATTATCTTCTAGAAGTTCCAGATTTATTTGATAAGATCAAAGATAAACCATTACACCTTTGGCATCGTACAGGTGATTGGAGTGTTGTAAGACCATTGCATAATCTTCCTTGGGTGTATCATTGATGAAAAAAGTATTCGTTAATGGAACGTTTGATCTTTTACATGTTGCTCACCTACAACTTCTAAACTATGCCAAGAGTATGGGTGACTATTTACTTGTTGGTATTGATAATGATGTTAGAGTAAAAGAAAAAAAGGGACCAACTCGTCCGATCTATAATCAAGATGAGAGGAAGTTTTTTCTTGAGAATCTGAAAGCAGTTGATGAAGTAGATATCTTTCATGATGATGAAAGTTTATCCGATATGATAAAAAGGTATAAACCTGATATAATGGTAGTGGGATCTGATTGGAAAGGAAAGTCTGTGATAGGATCATACTATGCAGCAGAACTCATATTTTTCGATAGAATAGAAAACTATGCAACAACAAAAACAGTTCAGAGTATTATTGATCGGAGATAGTTGTACCGATGAATATGTTTATGGTGTTTGTGAACGGTTAAATCCCGAGGCACCAGTTCCTATTCTTAAGTATGTTAGAACCGAAAAAGTGAACGGTATGGCATGGAATGTCAGAGAAAATCTCCAATCGTTTGGTATAGAAGTTTATATACTTACCCACGAAGAGAAAATTATAAAACGCAGGTATATCGATCAAAGATACAATCAACAAATGCTGAGAGTTGATGTAGAGGAAAATGTAAAACCATTAGATTGTGATCTGCCTCAAGAACACTTTGATGCTCTTGTTATATCTGATTATGATAAAGGATTTATTACTACCGAAAGAATGTTTGAGTTAGTTGAGTGGTTTGATGGTCCAGTTTTTATTGATAGTAAAAAGACTATTCTTCCTCTTGAGAATGCCTATATCAAAATCAATGAAGATGAATATAAAAAATTAAAAGAAAAAGAGTGTTCTAATCTAATCGTTACTAAAGGATCCAAGGGAGCAGACTATCGGGGTATAAATTATCCAGGAATACAGGTTGGTGTATTTGATGTTTGTGGTGCTGGGGACACTTTCTTAGCAACATTGGTATATTTTTATCTTTTATATGGTACAATAGAAAAAGCGATACCTTATGCGAATAAAGCAGCTGCTATTGCTGTTACACACTTTGGAACTTATGTATTAACTAAAAGGGATATTTATGAGATATGTGATCGACATTGATGGTACGATCTGTATTCCTGGTCCAACTGAAGAGACTAGATATGAGCAGGCACTGCCAATACAGGATCGGATTGACAAAATAAATAAACTGTACGACGAAGGAAATACTATCGTCTACCTTACTGCCAGAGGAATGGGTCGCCATAAAAATAATGCAGACCTGGCAAAGAAAGAGTTTTATGAATTCACTGAAATACAGTTGAGTTTATGGGGATGTAAGTATCACCAACTGTTTCTGGGAAAACCATCTGGTGATTACTACATTGACGACAAAGGGGTACACTCCGATGACTTCTTCACAATCTGATCCTATAAAGTTTGTCCCTAAAGGTTGGGGATATGAGAAATGGATTGTTAATAGTTCTCTTTATTGTGGAAAGATTCTTTGGTTTGCAAAAGGAAAACAGTGTTCCTGGCATTACCATGAGAAGAAGGATGAAGTTTTTTACGTTCACAGTGGAAAACTTCTTGTATACTATAGTTGGGATGATTCATTTGAAACAGCAGATGTAAAATTATTATATGCTGGTGATAAGTTTCATGTTCCTGTTGGCATGAGGCATAGAATGTTTGCATCGGAAGACACAGAAATGTTTGAGTTTTCCACAGAACATTTTGATGATGATAGTATTCGTATTGAAAAAGGAGACTGATGAAAGTTGCTATTTTAGGATCTGCAGGTCAGATCGGCGCATACTTGGAAGAGTATCTTAGTAAGAAGGGTCATGATGTTATTGGTGTTGACATAGTCGATGGTTTGCATAACGACCTTCGAGTAACACCAAATACTTATGTTGAGGGAGTCATTAAGAATGCAGATTTTGTATTCTTCCTTTCATTTGATGTTGGTGGTTCTCGGTATCTGAAGAAATACCAGCATACATTTGAGTTTATCAACAACAATACAAAGATGATGGCAAACACGTTTGCCCTTTTGGATAAGTATAACAAGAGATTTGTATTCGCATCTTCTCAGATGAGTAACATGAGTTACTCTCCGTATGGTGTGATGAAGCGTGTTGGTGAACTTCATACTACTGCACTCAATGGACTTACTGTTAAGTTTTGGAATGTGTATGGTATTGAAAAGGATATGGAGAAAGCACATGTCATTACCGACTTCATTCGTAAGGGATTTGAGGAAGGTGATTTTGAGATGATGACCGATGGTACAGAAGAACGTCAGTTCCTCTATGCCGAAGATTGCTGTGAAGCACTGGAAATGGTAATGGAGAACTTTACGGACTTTAAACCAGAGGATCCTTTACACATTACATCTTTCCGTGGCACTACTATTAGAGAAGTTGCCGATATCATTCAGGGTCAGTTTCATTTAATTGGTATGGATGTAAAGATTAAACCTGGACTTGCAAAAGATAGTGTCCAGATGGATAAAAGAAATGAGGCAAATACTTACATTACTGGTTGGTGGTTGCCAAAAACAAATATGCAGGATGGAATTGCAAAAGTGTTTAGTGAGATGAAGAAAGACTATGTCAATATCGTATAATCGTTTAGGATCAAATGGGCGTTTGGGAAACCAAATGTTCCAGTATGCTGGATTTAGGGGGATTGCCGCTAATCGTGGTTTTGATTGGATAATTCCCCCACCTGATGCAGAATCAACTTGCAACTACGGTTTATTCCAGTGTTTTAAGATGACAAATGTCAAAGAAAAAAACCTGGGATACGGAGCACCAAATTGGAAAACAATTGATACTGGACTGTTTCATTTTGATGAAGATCTTTTTAACAACTGTCCAGATAGTGTAAATCTAAATTCTTATTTTCAAACAGAAAAATATTTTAAAAATATCGAAGATCAAATTAGAGAAGACTTTACTTTTACTGATGAGATTGTATCTAATTGTGAGGAAATTTTAAAAGAAGTTGGTGATGCTATTTTTCTGCACGTTCGTCGTGGTGATTATGTTGCAACACCAGATCACCATCCAGTACAACCAATTGAGTATTATGAGGAAGCACTAAGCAGATTTGATCCCGATATCCCTGTTTTAATTTTCTCTGATACTCTTGATTGGGTTAGAGAACAAAAACTATTTGATAGCGATCGTTTTCTTCTTTCTGAAAATCATGTGAAGTATCCAAACAAAATCAAACTTGGTGATGGATCTATCCAACAATCTTTGATTCCATACTGGGATCTGTGCTTGATGTCTATGTGCAAGGGTGCTATAATTGCTAACAGTAGTATGAGTTGGTGGGGTGCCTGGTTGCAGGATGGTGCAGGAAAAGTTGTTGTGCCTAATCTGTGGTTTGGTAGTGCATATGCTCACTATAATATGAATGATCTTATTCCTGATTCCTGGGAGAAAATTTAATGCTTACGTTTAACAAACTTGGAAAATCTGGTAGACTCGGAAACCAAATGTTCCAGTATGCTGCATTGCGTGGAATTGCTGCTAATCGTGGTTTTGATTGGGCAGTTCCCCCTCCAGGAACCTCTGGTATCGATGAGTTCGGTACTGAAAACAACTACTGCATGTTTGAAACTTTTAAATTGCCTTATGCTACTCCAGAACATCATGGAGTTTCCGAGACTCAACGTTGGGCAGTTTGGAAAGAGTTTCACTTTAACGAAGATCTTTTTAATCACTGTCCAGACAATGTAAACTTGGATGGATACTTCCAAACAGAGAAGTATTTTAAGAACATTGAGGACGAGATTCGTAAGGACTTTGAGTTTCAGGATGATATCTATGGTCCATGTAAGGAGATGATTGACAGTCTTGGTGGAGATCGAATGATCTTTCTCCACATTCGTAGAGGTGATCCTAAACTTCCTTGGGCATATGTAAATCTCCAGAATGCACATCCAGTTCAGACTTGGGAATACTATGAAGAAGCACTGGCACAATTCCCAGATGATATTCCAGTATTGGTATTCTCTGATGTTATTGAGTGGTGCCAAGAACAAGACTTTTTTAAACCCGATCGATTCATCATGTCGGAAACTACTGATGAGTTTGCAGATGGTCAGAGAGTGCCTTGGACCGATCTGTGCCTGATGAGTCTGTGTACAGATGCAATCATTGCTAACTCATCCTATTCTTGGTGGGGTGCCTGGTTGATGGCAAACAAGAATAAGAAAGTGATCGCACCTAAGAATTGGTTTGGTCCACAGTTTGATCATTACAATATGAATGATCTTATTCCTGAGGGTTGGATTGAACTATGAATGATCTAACCTATATTCTTCCTACACGGATTGAGTCAGAAGATCGCCTCAAGAACATCATCACTTCAGTATCTTATCTTCTCAAGAACTTCCCCGAAGCAAAGGTTATTGTAAAGGAGGTAAGTGAAAGGGCAACTTTTAAGTTCAGAGCACTTCCTGAGATTAGAAAGGTTGTTGGTACTGATAATCTTAAATATGTTTTTGAGGAAAGTAATGATTCTTTATTCCACAAAACACGAATACTGAATGATCTGATCATGCTTGCTAAAACAAGTGTGATCTGTAGTCATGATGTAGACGTTGTATATCCAGTATCCAGTCATCAAAATGCATATAAATTGATCAAAGATAATCAGTTTGATGTCGTATACCCATATGGATGTGGTGTATGGCAATATCAAGTTGATTATCCTATGGAAGTTTTCCAACAGTTTTTGACAAGTGGATTTGATATGAATGTCATCCAACCAAAATGTAGAACAGAGTCTTCTACTATTGGGTGGACTCAATTCTATAGTAAAGATGCAGTTCTTAAGGGTGGTTTGTGGAATGAGAATTTTCTCTCCTGGGGTGCCGAAGATTGTGAGTTCTATTTCAGGTACAATACATTAGGTTTCCGCGTTGGAAGAATCAATGATTGGATCTGGCATTTTGAGCACGGTAGAACTCACAACTCTCACTACCACAATCCAAAATTTATGGACAATCATAATTTGTGGCAGTGGTTGAAGAATCAAGATAGGGAAACTATAATCAAATATATGAACGAACAAGAGTACGTGGCACGGAGATTTAAAGATGCTGGCATTTAATCATATAGGACAACTGGGTCGATTGGGCAATCAGATGTTCCAGTATGCCTCTCTAAGGGGCATTGCCGCACGTCGTGGGTATGATTTTGGTATTCCAAATTCTAACTTCTCTGATGAATGGAGAACCCATCAATTGTTTGAGGTATTTGATTTGGTAAATTTACCCAAACAAAACATCCGATATTTGGATGGTGGCAATGCTCCAGTGGCATCAGAAAAACATTTTCACTTTGATCAACAATTATTTGATCAGTGTCCAAATGAAGTTTCTATCTTTGGATTTTTTCAATCCGAAAAATATTTTAAACATATTGAGGAAAGTATCAGAGAAGACTTTACATTCAGAAGTCACATCAAGGAACCATGTGATGAAATGATGGAAAGTTTTGATGAAGTTCTTTCACTACACGTTCGTCGTACAGATTACTTGACAAATAGTGTAAATCATTTTAATCTTGATCTTGATTATTATGAAAAGGCACTCGAACATTTTGATAATCAGCAGGTGATTGTATTCTCTGATGATCCAGAATGGTGTAAAGAACAGAAGTTATTCTCTGATGATCGATTTATGGTATCTGAATCTGAAGACAATAAAATCGATCTGTGTTTGATGTCAATGTGTACTCATCACATTATTGCTAATTCCTCATTTTCTTGGTGGGGTGCTTGGTTGGCAAGAAGTAAAAAGGTCGTTGCACCATCAACATGGTTTGGACCTAATAATGCCGACAAAGATACTAAAGATCTTCTCCCAGAATCCTGGACTGTAATTTAATGGACAAGAACAAAGCAGCATACAAATTAAAAGGTATTCCTCCCATTTACTATATCAATCTGGATGATCAACCAGATAGAGCAAAGTATATGGAAGACCAGTTTAAGTACTGGGGAATAGAAAACTATACCCGTATCTCTGCACATGATGGTAGAGGTGATAGAGATCTCAGTGAAATTCTGAAGGGAAGATATCCAGATCTAATGACCTCTGGTGAGGTTGGGTGTACTACATCTCACCTTAAGGCACTTAAGCACTGGTTGGAAAACTCTGATGATCCATATCTTCTAATGATGGAAGATGATTGTGACATTAGTGTTGCAAAACATTGGCCATTTACATGGAAGGAAGTCCAATCAAAACTTCCATATGATTTTGATGTTGTTCAGTTTGCGGTAATTAACCCAGCACAAGTTTATTTGCAACTACACCGTAGATTTGTGAATGATTTTTCTACTGCTTGCTATCTGATTACTCGCCATCATGCAGAAAAACTTGTTCGTCTTCACTGTCGTGGAGATAAGTATAAACTGGATCAAGGTGTAAAACCCAGAGCAGTTGCTGATGATTTAATCTATAATTCTGGTAATACATTTGCAATGCCTCTCTTCTTGTATAAGATTGAGTTGGGATCATCAATTCATGATATTCATATTGATGTGTTTCATCGTAGCAGTCATGATAGTTTGTGGCAGTTTTGGAGAAATCAATCTGTAGATATCACTGACTGGGATTCTCTGTTTAACTATGATCCATACTTTAATCGGATTCCGCCAGGATTTGAAAACAAATAGGCATTGACAAAACTTTACAATTGCTATATAATTGTGTAACAGTTCTTTACAAAAGTCAATGACCGTAACAACTAACGAATATGGGCAGCAAAATATGTTTGCTGTTGAACCTGCAATGTATATGACTGATGAAGACCGCCTCAAGTACGGTATGGAGTCTCACAATGAGCGTGCCGAAAAACTGAATGGTCGTGTTGCTATGCTTGGTTTTGCTGCAGCAGTCATTTCCTATGCAACCACTGGCAGTCTGTTCTTCTTTGGTGCCTTCGGCATTTGACAATGGTACAGATTTGCTTTACAATTACGAGCATTGCCTTCTTTGTACTGTTGGCATACTCAGTAGAACAATTATCCGAAACTTATTAAACACATGACTTACAATGTTACTCTCCGCTCTCCCGATGGCACCGAGAATACCATTACCTGTGAAGATGATCAATACATTCTTGACGCAGCTGAAGACCAGGGAATTGATCTTCCTTTCTCTTGTCGTGCTGGTGCCTGCTCTTCCTGTGCAGGAAAGATTGTGAGTGGTACGGTTGATCAAAGCGATCAATCTTTCCTTGATGATGACCAAATTGATGAGGGATTTGCACTTCTTTGTGTTACTTACCCCACTAGTGATTTGGTTGTTGAGACTGAAAAAGAGGATTCTCTTTACTGATGCCGAATCCAAATCAACTCTACGAGGATATGGAAAAACTCAATGCTCTCTATGAAGAGTTGTGTTGGGACCACAGTGATGAACTAGTCTTCACCCACGATGGTGAAGAGATTATTATTTACAACAAAACTAAAGGAGAAAAACAATGAACGAAAAAGCAGAACGCATTAATGGTTGGGCAGCAATGATTGGTGTCATTGCCGCAATGGGATCCTATGCCGTAACAGGACAAATTATTCCTGGAGTATGGTGATGTTATTATTTGCAACTTGTCTTTTGGGTGCTTTTATTATTAGTGCGGTATTCAAAGATATTGATGCAGATGATGACGATGACATGAATGGGGGAATGATGATCCCCGCTTATAACCCTATTTAATTAAAGAAAAAATGCTTACAGAACAACAACAAATTCCTCAAGTAGAATTTGTATTCCGAGAAAACAGTGAGTTTGTAACTCGTACTAGTGCAGATCTTTTTAATGGTAAGCGAGTTGTGATTTTCTCACTTCCTGGCGCTTTTACTCCAACTTGCTCTGCATACCAACTACCTGGTTTTGAAGCATTCTATGATATGTTTACTGAGCAGGGTATTGATGAGATCTACTGCATCTCTGTTAATGATGGTTTTGTGATGAATGCCTGGGGTAAAGATCAGGGTATTGAGAAAGTAAAACTTATTCCCGATGGAAATGGATACTTTACCAATGGAATGGGTTGCCTGGTTAGTAAGTCTAATCTTGGCTTCGGTGAGCGTAGTTGGCGTTATGCTGCTGTTATTGATGATGGAGTCATTGAGAAACTATTCGTGGAAGAAGGATTCCGTGATAATGCAGATACCGATCCCTACGAAGCATCAACCCCCGAAGCAGTCCTAGAATACGCCAAGTCAACTGTTAAGGAACCAACACTCGTTTGATTTAAAACTCAATAATACTTTTGACTCTGCTCTATATAAGGAGCAGAGTTTTTTACTATATGCCTAGATATCAACTCAATAAAGAAGAATTGAAATGTCATATCCTCAAATTAAAAAATCAAGTTGACCATGATGAGGGATATCCTGGAGAAAAAGAAATAGCACATAAGTACCTCAATAAAGTTTTAGATAAGTTGCAAGAATATCGCTACTGATAAATATCTAAAAAGACTCAAATGGCTTGTAGATCTGCCATACTTATAGATAATTTTTTAGCGGAAGATAAATTTAATTTAATATCAGCAAAGGTTGCTGCATCACCACAGTATACAAATGGTGAGTTTGCTGATGTGAGAGATGAACTGTGGAAAGAAGTGACTAGTCTTGTATTTGATAGATTAAAAGAGATTGGTTTATATCATTTTCATTTTCCAGGTGCTACTAAAATATCTAACTTTTCAATGAATCAATATCGCCCATCAAACTATGGGCATGGGAATATGTATGGTCCTCATAGAGATAATGGATCATATGTGTTTTATATTCATCCACACTGGGATGAGAATTGGGAAGGTAATTTGAAGATTACAAATGCAGTCGAAGAAGAATATAGAACTGCAATTTATGCAAAACCAAATCGTTTTGTTTGGATGAATCCATGTACTCTTCATGATATTTCTACTACATCTGTGGATACTCAACATGCAAGAGTCACGAATCTTGGATTCTTAGGTGGAGAGTTTTATGTAGACCCCGTTGGTGTAGATTACATAAATATCTTTACGACCGATTAGAACTGCTAAGTAGTGAAAAGAAATAAATTTAGTAAAGCACTTAAGCATTTAAAGTCCACAGAGTTGGATGAAAAACTTCAGCGCCTTAACGAAGCACCAACCAATTCTATTGGTGGTGTTTATGCACTAAATCAACCAGGTCAGCGTCTTGGTCTACCTGATTTACCTAAGGTTTATTATCCAGATGTTGATGGTAATTGGCCTGATGGAATTCCTGGAGTTGAGGGGGAAAAAGCATATACCAGACCTGCTGGATACTGGGATTATGGACCAGGTGCAGTTCCTTCTGTAGATTGGGACAAGACACTAGATTTTTCTCATAGTGATACATCGACAGATGGTTTTATCAATCCTACAACTGGAGAAGTTCTTTCAGATCTTCCTCCAGATAGCAGCAGCTTTATTTTAGGACCACTGGTTGATGGTTATACTTATAATCATGGATATGATGATTATACAAATATTGGTTATATTCAAAAGGATACAAGACAGTTTATCTTATTAGCTAGAATACAGGGATATTGGAAATCTGGATCCGCTGGAAATGCTGGGGCAGGTAGAAATCCTGTCCGAGAGTGGGGTGGAGAATCGGATGGATTCCATGCTTTTAATGAAAACTTTACACTCGCAATGGCACAGTGGTTTAGAGATCAATATGTTAATGGAACTTATACAAGAAACGTTTCGTATTTTTATAATGGGGGACAACCACAAGTAGGAAACCAAGATCCTAATGCACCTTCTGGATCGAAAGGTGGTATTGTTGGCGGTGCTGGCAATGGTGGTTCTGCTGGTGATGGACCTTTTGGATCGGGAGGAGATCCTAATATTGGAACTCCACAGAATGCTCCAAATCATGGTGGACCAGAAGATGCTGGATTCCCATGGGGATTATTTAATGACTTGAAAGATTTACTATTTGGTAAAAAGAAGAAAAAACCAGACGAAAAGTATGGTCCAGCATTTGGTGATGATGAAACTGCAAATAGGGAGAGGGATGAATTAATCCGAGAACTTGAAAAAAATATGGATCAGTATGGTGATGATCCAAAAGTTGAAAAAGCAGTAAATGATTGGAATGATGCTCTTTACAAAGCTGGTGGTGGAGACGCAGCACAAAGAGAAAAGGGTCAAACAAGAGATGATGTTATTGATCAAGGAAGAAAAAATTTAGGTCTTCCACCAAAACCCACTACAAAATCAGGATCTACTGGGTTTAGTGGATCTACTGGACCAACAGGGGGTGAATCTGGTGAGTTTGGACCAGGAAGGCAGAGAGGATTTAGATTACCTGGATTTGGTGCGAAAAAATCTAATATTCCTGATGACAATAAAACTCCTCAAAAATGGGATCCAAATGCCCCGTGGGCAAAAGGTGGATATGGCGATCCTGAATGGATGGCTAGTCAAAGGGGAAGTTCCACATTGAGTTCTTCAGATTTTACTGATAAAGCAGAGTATGATGCATATAAAGCTGGTGGTGGAAATGCTGCAAGAAAAAATGGATTGAGTGTGGATGATATTATTGCTCAAGGTAGAAAAAATATTCAAAATAAATCTGGTGATGTGGATTCAAAATCAAATGCAGAACTGCAGAGATTAATGAGTAAACCTCCTGGAACTCATACTCCTGCTGAAAAACAGAAACTACTTGATGCTGGTTTGGATGATTTTGTAAAAGGTGGACAGACTGCATCTCCATTGGGTGACCTTGCAATGCTTGGTGCTACAGCTGCTGTAGTGAAGGGTGCTCTTGCTCTTGGACTTAGTGGATTAACAAAACTTGGATTAACGGCAACAGGGATTACTCTTGGTAATCAAGCAAAAGAAACATTTGTAGATAAAGCTGATAATGCTGATCAATACAATAAACAGTTAGCTGGAAAACTTGTAACATCTATTGTTTCTGGGCAACCACAAGAAATTAAATTATCACCTGCTGCTAAGAAAGATCAGATTAAGAATGTTGATCAAGAGCAATTTGCTCAAGCACTTCAAATCGGATCTATACAAAAACCAAGTGCAAACTCAACGGTAAATCCAACACAAAAGAGACCAGTTCTTACTGGTGGTTGGGGTGCTCAAGGTGGGTCTGAGGTTAGATATGATCCCAAAACAGATACTCTTACTATTACATCTGAGAAGATGTTAAGAACTGGTCTGGAGGGTGATGAGTTTGGAACAAGTCAATATGGACATCCTCTCAATCCTATTACTTATCAAAAACAAACTAGATTTGGAGATATTCCAGAACCGACAGATGCACAAGTTTCGGATATGACCAAAAAACTTATGACTGGTCCTCTGGAACCTCTTATGCAGGGATTAAGTGGTGTTGCTCAATCTTTGGATAAACCTGTAAATGCTTCTAATTTTACTGGAGGACCTTTACCAGGAAGAGAACCAACGGGAGGTAATGCTACGACTTGGGATGAAATAAAATCTGATCCTATAAAATTACAAACTTTTTCTGATAATATGGGTAAAGCGGCAAATGATCTTGCCAAAGGAGCAGTTCAAGGTACAGCATCAAATACTGTTGCTATCAGAAAAGTACTCACTAATTTGGGATTTCCTCAAAGTGAAGTAGAAAAAACTGGTGGTGGATATGGACAAGTTTATTCTCAAACTTCATATAAAGGAAATGAAATTCCTCAAGAATTAAGAAATATTATCAATAACAAGACTGGTGTTAAAGAATCTTTCAACCTCACAGAATCCCGTAAGAGAATTCTTCGTGAGATCAAGCAACCATATAAACTTCCAGAGCAACCAAAGCAGAAGTATAAGATGAACTTCAAGGGTAAGTTCAGACCACAGAATACTCCTGATGTAACTGCTTCGAAGCAAACTGATGAAGGAGTCAAGGCACAGAATGCTGCTGGACAAACTTGGAGAACCAAGGACAAGCACTGGTCTAGATATCAATCACAAGAAAGAATGAATGTGATCTATGATCATATTGGACACGGAAATATGTATTGGGATATGATTGTTAATGAGAATCAAAATAAGAAAGGAACTCGTGATCGTCAGATTCAAGAGTATCTGAATATCATTGCTCATGAAAAAGCAATGCTTCAGGAAGATCCAAATTATGTAAGTCCTTTCAGGCAGAAGATTGAAGAACAGGAAACTCTACAGGCAGATAAAGATCCACTCTTTAAGAAAGTTGCTAGTAGATTAAAAACAGAAATTGATTATCCAGATAAACCATCTAAAAAAGGATATCCTGACACTCCACCACCAGAAATGGTAAATGGTTTCCACCCAGAATATGGAAACAAAGGTGATTACTACAATAAGTTAGATCCCCAAAGTGCAGAGGCAATGCCAAAGACTGGTAATGCCGAGATCGATGCGAAGGTCCAGAAAGCAAAGCGTCTCAAAAAAATTCTTGGCAAAAAGGGTTGACGGGATCGGAAAACCGTAGTATGATAAATACATCAACACGTTAAGGAATGTAACGTTTCTTAAATAGTTGTAACACCTGCCGCTTGACCGAGACTAGGCAGGTTCACCAATCCGTCTCTCATATCCTTACCTGAGGGTGGTAAGGAAATAAGTACCTCCACCATTTCCCTGATGGATCTACTTAACGTTCAAAACAATGACTGCTACACTTTCACGTCAAAAACAATCGAATACTTGGGA
>Ga0208162_1000516_pt1 | contig 22269 bp, 35 predicted proteins | sample CB_VirMetaG_4_FD_184539 | JGI IMG/M metagenome (GOLD analysis project Ga0208162, IMG submission 184539) | Freshwater to marine saline gradient viral communities from Chesapeake Bay - CB_1508_1M Viral MetaG (SPAdes) (version 4) | ecosystem: Environmental > Aquatic > Marine > Coastal | place: USA... | reverse complement strand
GGGTACGGCAGCCAGTACTTCAGCACAGGCGTATCCATCAAGTCCTTGTGCTGCTGCTGCACCAGTGGGTAGCGGTACTGCGGGCTGGAGTTGCCGTACTTCTTGCCAAGTGGTCCGTGCAAGATCCACGAATCACACCACGCATAGTCAAGGTCAACCAAGTCTCCTAACCTTGGGCAGCAACCTTCTGGTCCCTCGAAGATCCAGTTGACTGGCGTGAACTTCGCACCGAGGTAGCCCCATCGTTGGTACGGGTTTGCTTGAACACAGTCCCATCCGTTGGGTGCTTCGCTGCAAGGCAGCACGGTGCCGTCTGGCAATACCCAGTCGCCAAAGGTCGTGCGTGCTTGGTCATACTCGATGCACTCGATGCAGTTGTCGTACCAAGGATACAGGTAGTCAGGTCTGCGGTTCTTGAACATCGGACCTTCAATAGCCCAGCCAAACGATTTTGACGGGGACTCATTGCCACGGGTACTACCAATCATGTAGGGCCGTCGCGGGCTTCCATCAGGGTAGGAGAACTCAGGATCAAACCCAGTTTGAATGTAGACATCAAAGGTCCGTCCAAATGGGGTTAATCTACCAAGATCATCAATCCACATAGCGACAGCATCAGGATCCGAAGGAGGACCAACTTGTGCAATAAATAAAGATAATAATAAATTTAACATTTCCATCTCCTTCTTGCCTTACGCAGTCTACTGTTAGGATCCTTTGCAGCCTTAGGAAACTTCTTCATCTGCCCAGCTGAACGGGCACAGTATGATTTCTTTCTAGGACCACCTCCGGGTTGAGGAGCTTGAAGATTAGAACCAGTCTTACGATTAATCATGCGTCTACCTTTAGCGGTAAGACCCCCAGCTTTACTCTTACACTTGTTGCCAATAGTGCAACCTTTCATAGCCCCCTTCTTTTTGCTATTTGCCATATTATTTCCCCTTCTTTTTCTTCCATGAGATACGAGCCGGTCCTTTTTTTCTAGACTTAGCAGCAGTACACTGAGATTTAGTAGGACGGCAAGCCGGGTATGGACGCTTAGATCCACCCTTAGCAGACTTGCGACCACATGGCTTGCCGGTCTTACAATCAATCCAACCTTTACCATTGTTTCGGCTGAACCATTTCTTAAGACCTTCTTTAGCCATTACTTCTTCCTTCCCTTGCTCTTATTACCCCAATTTTTAGCACCAACTTTACGACACTTTACTAAAGCACCGGAGGCATAAGCACTGGGCCATTTGGTATATCTACTCTTAACCTTATTATAACACGCATCTCTTTTTGCTTTTTTCTTAGCCACTTGGACCCCCCATTTGTTGCATTACTTGTTGAATACCTTGACCACCAGTTTGCTGTAAGTCCATCATAGCAGCTTGTGATACACCTTGAGTGACTGCTTGATTAGTAGCCATCTGTTGTTGTGCTGCCATCATTTCTCTTTGTTGCTCGGCCTGCTCAGCTTTAATATCTTCTTCAGTACGAATCCAATTATTAGCATCAAAGCCAAGGGCAGTAATCAAAGCACGACCATACTCTTGGAACTTAAAGGTTTGCATAGCTTCTTGAGGAAGATTTCTCATCATCTCACCAAGCTGCATCAGCTTCATAAGCTCTGTATCTCTACTCAATGCTTGCAAACCAGTAATAATTTCTACATTTAAAACACCTTGATCATCAAAGAATTGATCTTGTAATCTTTCATCAATCACACCTTCATCAAGCATAAGGAAGACGGCTCGTTGAACAATAGGTACAAACAATTCTCTAGCAATAGAACTAAATGCACCACCCAAAACCATTTCTAACTCTTGTCCAATACGACGCACAGCCGTAGCAGTCACACGGTCACCGCTAGGAATAGACGCGGAATCAAGTAAGAATGCTTGACCCACCTCTCGCCGCATAGTTTCAACAGCTTGGAAGGTTGCTTGAATCTGAGGGTTCATGGTCTGAGCGGGAGACAGAGTAAACACATCCTGAGTCCTAGCAGGAACCCAAGTGCCGTTAGACTGACCAGCAAGGTCATCAATCTCTGTAATACCTGCGGGGTCTACGCCCATCCAAAAAGTTGAAGCAGCAGCCATACCCTCTTGACTTGCCTCAGTATAAGCCTCTAAAGACTGGATATCTCCAGCGATGTCTTCGCAATGAGAACGACCATAATTTTCACCAGCAACAGAAGCCCAACGCAACGGGATAATTGGGAACACCTTATATGAGCCTGTCTCGATGATTTGATCATTTTGCTCTCTTTGTACAGTCCACTCATCCTCACCCTCCTCTTTTGTTAAACGAGTGTAGATTACTTCATACCCCTCTGAAGCATAGTCAGCAGAATATTGAGCACGGAAGTTATCTTCAATAGATTCATCATTATCTGATGCTACAAAATCTAAATAGATAATCTCTTTAGGGTCACCATTAACTTCTCTACGCATAACATAGTGATCAAAGCGAATGACCCTAAAAGTAAAATCATCTTCCATAATAATAAGACTATCTCCAACTACAATCAAATGTTGCAGAGCTTGGAAGATAGTTTCTCGCAAGTTTCTAGAAGAAATCTTACGATACACTTGGTAACTCATAGCTTCAAGATAGCTATTGATTTCTGGTGTAGGTTCCGTCCCGGGCTTTAAACTAAACTTAAAGAAGGGGGCATCGTTGACTGGCAACATGGCTGATAACATTCTTGAAGCCATGCCGACCACACCACGAGCAGAGACTGAACTAAAGGGTTGAGGAAGTTGTTCTTCATTTGTCCAACCTGCGGGAGGAAGCACAGTTGGTACAGTTAAACTGGCAACGTATCTTGACCGCTCTAGTTTGCGGATACGCCTACTATCAAGCTCTCTAAAACGATCTTTAATACTCATTAGTCTGGCCTCTTGGTAATTTGTACACCGGGTCTATCAGAAAAGAAGTCCATAATATTTTGTTTAGCTTGGTCTTGAGCAGTAAACTCTTGAATAGCTTCTTCTTCCTTCTCTTCAATCTCCATCTTTTCTGCCGCCATAGCAGCATATTGTTCTTCTCTTGCCGCACGCTCTAAAGACAAACGAAGTTTTTCCTCTTCAAGCCGAGCCATCCGAGCCTCTTCTGCCTCTTGTTTTCTGTACATTCTTTCTCGCTCTACGTTTGCTTGCATCTGTGCTTGCATAGCAGAGGGATCGTATCCTCCCATACCCATTACATTTTCCTCCTACCAATGCGAAGCATACCTAAAGATTTTTTAGGTCTGTATTGCTCTCTTGATTCTGTTAACATTTTTTCTGCTAAACGATCAGCAGCTAATTGAGTTCTTTTAATATCAAAATCCTTAGACTCTGCCTGTCTAGTATCCTCACGATATCTAAAGTTAGCAGGCATCAATGCCATCCTTCTAGCCTCAATACGCTGCATAAATTCATCATTGGTTCTTTGCGCCAACTTAGTTCTCCATTCGGCAAAAGCAGCATCACGCCGAGCCTGTTTTTTTCTTTTACTTCTACCAAAAAGTAAACTGGTGCTGCCACCACGGTTGCTAAAAATCACATTGGCCTCCTAACGGCAATACGCCCTGCTGAACGGCCCGAGCTAGCTCTCTGGGCCTCCAAGTACTCTTGACTCTTCTGAGCCTGTCGTGCCTTCTCAGCACGCTTACCGGACTCCTGAATAGAGATTCTAGAAGTCTCTGCAACTTCCTTGTCATACTCTTCTTGAGCCCTATTCATTTTATCCTCTTGAAGCATTTCTTGTTCTTGCTCTTTAACCCGAGCATACAAAGCATTTTGCTCATCAACATAAGCTAACAATCTTCTTTCAAACTCATCTGTTCTTTTTGTAGCTTCCCAACCAAGTAATTCTTTTACGCCTCTTTTTTCTAGGTCCGCATACAAACCATATAGGTCTTGCTCAGAAAAGCCTCTGTCCATAAGTTTTTTGTTTAGCTTTTCGTAATATCTACTTTCATTAAACATATGTGCTCTAGCAGGGTTGTTATAATAACTAAAACCAGCAGACAGTTTAGGTCCACTATATACAGACGATTGCTGATAAGGATACATTATCTCACCCCTTTCTCTTGTTGTTTAATAATTGTTTCTAATTTACGAATAATATCTCGTTGACCGCCACGAAAGGCCCACTCCTCACGAGTCACTTTTTCCTGATACTCTAGTGGCGGATACATTTCTTTTAGCAGTTTTGGTAATAGGCTGTCGATCATTGGAAACTTTTTCGAGCTCATTCTTTAACTCCTCAATCTCTAATAGACGTTTATCGTTTTCTCTAAGCAAGTGTCCAATTACAATGGACAGTTCAGCATCAGTTAACTTTACTGATTTTAACGCTTTGTTGAGGATTGTTGACATTACATACGGCATTAACATTCTCCTGACCCTGACAACAGGGTTCTATATTAGTTTTACACCATGAACATTGTTTGTGTCCATGTACATAAATACCTGTCGTTAAACGACTACAGTAATTACATCTAATTAATTGTTCAAAATATGACATTAACTGCATCCACTAGTTGATCCACAGTTTGTACACACAGAGCATACGCCTGCTTGAACCATACTAGTAGCACCACAATTAGAGCATTTGGATTGCATGTTGATCTCCTTTATACCCAAAGTTCCATAACTTGATCATCTGACCCGCCTTATCATACTCTCCGTCACGAAGAATACGAACACACCAAGCCATTGTACGACCAAATGCTATGGGGTCTAGATCACATCGACCCTTATGCTCAGGACGCTCTTCCGTCCGATAGAGTTCTAGGATCTCTTTAACCCAATCATCCCTATCAGTACTATCTAAAAACTTATCAGCCTTCCTTGGACCGACTTTCCACAGACCGGGGATATTGTCGGTAGCATCACCAGTCATCCACTGTTGAAAAAAGAAACGATCTGCCTCTTCAGTATTAACCAAAGTGGCAGACCGTTCCTTGTCGGGATTCCAGTGCCAGCCGGGGGCTGACCGTAAATCTTTATCAATAGTCACAGCAATACCATCACCGCTAGAGGCAGCAATACCTAAGATATCATCTGCTTCTAGTTGTGGGTATTGTAATACTTCATAGCCATCAACAACAATTTCAACTGCATATTTCTTGCAATCAGGCTGCATTGTAGCGTCTCTGTGAGCCTTGTAGTCAGGCCACAGTCTACGTCTAAAGTTCTGGCTTCTAGGGCAGGACAGAGCAAGCACAGGCTGGCATCCACGAGGAGTCCACTGCTTGATATCATGCTTGAGCCTGTCAGGTAATTCATCAATACCTTCAGCATCAGCCCAGAACGCAGCTCGATATACTAAAATATCAGCATCAATAATCGCTATCTTCGGCTTCTTCATCTAGCTTATCTTCCAATTTCTCAATAAGTTTATCTAACATTGCAGTCATACGTTCAATCGCATCCCCTTCAGAATTAGGAGGGACAATACCAAGCAGTTTTCTTGATAACTTGTGGATCTCTCCGTTGAAGGTGCGAAGTGTAGCATCATTCTCAATGTAATAATCAACATCATCACATGCAACATGCTCTACCTCGTTTGCAAAATTTTCTGATTCATGATTTCTCCAATCAGCATTTAAGTCTTCAATCTTTCTATTGCCATGCCGAACAAACACAAGCATGCCACCTAAGTCTGAGCATAACTTAACCTCATTATCGTATCTGCAATCATCTACAATAACAACATACTCCCAATGCTTTTTATTACTAGCAATATCAGAATGTTCTTTGTCTTCAATAGCCTTGAGTTCTTCCAACCAAGCATTGATCCAATGATCAGGATCTAATTGCCGTGCAGTTTCACCCATAAGTTGACAATAGGATCTATATTCTTGAGGGTTTTTATCTTTAGTAAACCCATCAGCAGCAGCTCTATCTTTGATAGGCTTCGCGAAGGGAAGCAATACTGGCTTCATTCCTGCCGAGAATGCGAGCTCTGCAATCTGATTCGCAGCGTGGGTCTTCCCAACCCTTGCTTTGCCTGAGAACATAATAATTTTCATTCTTTAATTCCTTATAAAAATCAATAGGTTTATGTTTGTATTCTACCATATAACCAGAGCTTCGTAAAATCTCTTGTGTTAAAGTTGTACACAGCTTAGGTTTCTTACCTAGATAGTATCCGGTCATACGCCACCATGCAGTACCAAGAATACTGCCACGATAACAACTAACAAGTCTAGTAAGAATAGAATGTGTTAGATTAGTTTCGCCAAACACATGACTGTAAACAGGCTTGCCATACATTCTATCAAATGTATCTTTACTATAAACTTTAGCACTAAAATTATTACTAGTAATAACAGTATACTCAGTATCACCAAACTTTAGTACAAGATTGCAATGGCTAATTTTATGCGGTGTCTTTTCAAACAAAGGCTTAGTTGTAAGCCATACCAAATCAGCCACTGGGTCATCCTTGAATTCATAAAAGTCTACACTAATCAGTGACATTCTGACCAGTCCTTTCCAATTTGATACTCACCGTCAATGGGCATCTTACAATCAAGCTTCTCGCCTGCTTCAAGCAGAGCTTGTACTCCAAGCTTTCCTACTTCTTCTGCAATGTCAGGTGGACATTCAAGCTGCCACTCATCATGCACAGTAGCCATAAACTTAACCGGCATGTCTTTGATCTTACGTTCAAACAATACCTGAGCCAGTTTCATAACAATAGCACCATCACCTTGTAGTTGCACATTCAACGCTGCATGTTGAGACCGACAAGGAACAAGCCTACCATCAAGCAGCTTGACCTTGCCGGTCTTATCAACATGAGCTTTCACATCTTCAATAACTTTTCTCAAAGCTGGAAGACGAGACAGGAACTTTTTCTTAAGAGCAGCACCAGCATTAGCATTCTTGCCAATGATCTTGCCAATCTTTTCGTTACCTGCACCATACAAGAAACCATAAAAGAAAGTCTTTGCATCGTTTCTTGTTGGTAGTCCAGCAGCTTGTTGATTCTCAGAGTGGATATCTCCCTCCAAGATAATCTTAGCATATGCTCCCTGATCATACTTAGCCATGCGGGATGCAAGCATGCGTGCTTCTAGACCACTAGCATCAATACCTACCTGAACATTACCAGCACTAGGAGTGAACAATGCTCTTGCTCGCTTATCGCCAGATACTTGTTGCAAGTTAGGTTGTGATGCTGTCATTCTACCAGTAACAGTTCCCTGCGGATTTACCATGCCGTGGATTCTACCATCTCGACTATGGGTAGCCCGCTTGATCCAATCAGAGACTTGTCCCTGAAGTTTTGTAATATCAAAATATCTTATCAGTGTTTCAGCTTCAGGAAACTTGAGATCACGAAGCACAGCCTCGTCGACCTTTGGGTTTCCCTTCTCTGTTCTTGGTGGTGACCACCCATACTTAGAGCCCAAGCGTTCTGCAATCTGTTTCCTTGATCCGGGATTGAAGATTGTGACTTTATCCTTGAGCTTACGCCCAGTCTTTTCTGACCACCTCTCCTCTACGATGGGTGGAAATGATTGTCTCATTTCATCTTCAATAGAGATTTTATTATATTGCAACTCCTCTTCCAAATCGTATGCAGCGTTAAGATCAAAGCAAAAGCCATTAGCAATTTGATTACTAATAATTCTTGTAACTTCGTGCTCCAGCCAAACGGACTTGGTATTTGCATTAATAAACTCCTGCTGTGCTTCCCAGATCTTATGAGAAACTTCTACATCTTGAATACAATACTCCAACATCTCGTCTGAGTATTCTTCCCATCCACCTTGATAGTCCTGCTTGTGACAGCCAAGAGACTTGCCCCAGCACTCAAGCGAGTTACCACCCAAGGGATGATCAGCTCGCTCAGGATACATCATTCTGGAGATAATGAGAGTATCTTGTTGCTTAGTTTGAATAGGCCCGTAGAAACGTTCGAGCACAGGTACATCATATATCGAAATATTGTGGCCAATAATGCAATCGGCATTGCGCAAGCGAGAAACACCGTATCCAATATCCATACCCGAATAAGTTGTAATTTCATTTGTATCAATATCCTTAATAACAAGGCAGTGAACCTGAGTTACCTCAGGTATCACTTCCCCTTTTGAATTTAAATTAATTTCGTTTAAGCCGTTGGCTTCAATGTCAAATACGAGTCGGTTCATGAGACTCTCCTTTTGTTAGAAACTTACGTTACCAGCATCGGATTCCCGATACTCAACTTCCTCCAATCGTCCAATGTTCCGATCATAGTACAACGCAGAAGCTACGCCACACTTACCAGTCAAACGATTCTTCAATACACGAACAGTGGTTGTGTTAGACACAACATCATCAGGGTCTTGGCGGTTACGCTCAAGTGCAATGACCGTGTTAGGAACAGAAGACAATGAGCCTGAGCCACGCAGGTCTTGCATGGTAATACGCTCACCTTCCTCGAATGCCTTACCGTTCTTCACAAGTTGTGAGACAATGTGAATGTGAACGCCAGTGCGAGACACCAGTGATCTCAGTTCTTTCATAAGATTGTCAATGAGCAAACGCTCGTTGTCATTCATAGAACCAAGCATACCAGTCGCTGCTGCCGTGATGTGATCAAGGACAACAACCTCAACACCCAACGACACAGCCATAAACTCAAGACGTTGTACAAGATTCTGAATACCATTGTTACCAAGATGGTCATAGATATAGAAGCCAGTACGCTTAAGCTTATCCAATGCATCATGATACTCTGCATCTTGGAATGTGTCAAGCTCAGTTGTTTGAGGAACTTCCTGACCTTCTTCAATCCGAAGCTGATTCATCAATCGCTCCGCTCTGATTGAACGAACAGGTTTATTAATGATAAGAGAAATAATATCTTCAATTGTTTCCTTAGGAGATTCTTCCAACATGATGGCACCACACTTGCGTCCTCGCTTTAGGTGATCCCAAATGATTTCACGAATGATAGTAGACTTACCAGAGCCAGTACCAGAAGACCAAAGAGTAATCTCACCAGACCGTTGACCAATCAAGAATGAGTTCATCTTAGACCAAGGGTATGAGTAAACATTTACTTCTTTATCTTCATTCAAATCAATACCAGAGACATGCAAGATCTCATCTGGAGAGAAGACTTGTGCTTCCCACACAGCATTCATAATAGCCTTGGCTTGACCATTCTTCAGACACTCGTTGGCATCCTTGTATGGCAGCGTAGCCATCTTGCATTTGCCCGGAGGCAACGCCTCAGCAACCTTCTTGGCTGCAGCACGACCAGCATCATCTTGATCAAACATCAAGACAACTTCATCGTACGAAGTAACAAACTCCCAGTTATCTTTGATAGATTTCAAAGCACCTTGAGCACCAGACGGAAGAGAGACAACAGGCCAAGTGCCACCCATAGCTTGGCACGCAGTCATAGCATCGACTTCACCCTCAGTAATGACAAGCCTAGTGCCACCCTGAGACTTCCACAGCCATTGTCCCCAAAGCGGTGCTCTGCTTGCCCGACCAATCCATTTGAATTGTTTGTCAGGACCACGCAGCTTCTGAGCTACAAGTTCACCATCTTTGTAGAAATTTGCAATCTCAATATCCTTGCCATTGATATTTGTTTGTTGGTATTCAAACTTGCGAACAATATCTTCGCTAATACCACGATGACTCAATGGCTTGCAGGAACCGTTGTATGGTTTCCAATCATCGCTAACAGGTTCAATTTCTTCCATAGGTTTGTATCCTTCTTTAGATCCTTCCCAATATTCACACGCAAAACAATACTTGTGTCCATCATCATAGACAGCAAGGTTGTCCCCTTTAATATCACGACCCCGCTCCCGACAAGCAGGGCAGGGCTCGTGATGAGTACATACACTCATAACTATTCCTTTTTAAATACGCTCTTAGCAAGACTCGAACTTGCAACCTACTGATTAGAAGTCAGTTGCTCTATCCAATTGAGCTATAAGAGCCAATAGCTCCACCGGGACTCGAACCCGGACTGGATGGATTTTAAGTCCACTGCCTCTGCCATTGGGCTATGGAGCCTGCGAGTTAGTTGTCTCGCTTGTGCTCCGCCCATGCGACAAAGACTTGTTCCACACACGCAATCGTTGGCATGGCAAACTGCCGACTAATCCAATTGTTATTATGATCTTGTCCATCAACCTTTACAAGATAACCGTTAGCAATCTTGTTGATATAAAGATCGTTGTCAACAGTATCAAAATTACTCAAATAAATAGCAGCTTGATCCACACAATCTTCTGGGCTACACCCAGTTGTTCTACATCCATCACTCATCTTTATATTCTCCTACACCTAGCGTGAAGTATCCTTCACCAGTTTCTAAATTAGACCATTGTTTAACAGCGTAAAGTTCTACTACTTGTGAGTCATCTACCCACAGCTTACCATTCATGGCATCAAAGATAGCCTTTACAAAGTTATCAATGTCAGCCTTAGGTCCAAGCAACTTGGTTGTCTTAGGCTTTGCTACATACAATTCTAAATCCACCTTCAAAGGTCCGGTCAATGGTTCCCACTCTGGTCCGAGTACATCGAGTACCAAAGGTCCTGCGTTCTTTCTAAATTCCTTGTAAGGACCGGCAAAGTAGGCCCCGTGCTTTGACACACGGGGTCTACTAGCCGCAACAGGACTAATGGGAAAAGACCATTCCATTAGAAGGGGACATCGTTATCGTCGTTAGACGGAACCGTTTCTGCCTCTGGCTGTTTGAAGCCATCAGTAGCCTCGAAGCCTGAGCCACCAGTAGAGGAAGAAGAGTTCTTCTCAATGATTTGAACACCATTTAAGAAGAAAGACATTGAGTTGTCACGAGAGATGACGAATGGCTTGAGCCGAAGCCGAACCTTGTCACCGCCCATAGGCACCTCAGTTGTAGAATTGGTGTCGGAGTCGACACAAGGGAAGGCAACCTTCTTCTCCATACCCTCTGGTGGGTTGGTGTACAGGGTTGACTTGACCTTGATCAGTCGTTGACCTTCCTTCTCAGTCAGACCATTAACTTTCTTTGCACCAGCATCTTTGGCGATCTTGTTAAGCTGCTCATTCAGCTGATCGTCAACAACAACGGTAATGTTGTGATGCCCGGGAGCACCAAACTTATCGTCGGCACGATGCAGATGCGACCATTTTACGTCCAATGTTTGAGTATTGAATGGTTGAATTTTATCCATAATTACCTCAGTTCTTTCTGCCAGCCTTACGCTGACCATACTTGTTTTTGTGTTGCCGACGAGTTTTTCCCGCCTTCTTCATACGGGCAACAGTTGCATTATCAATTGTCTTCTTCGCCATTTAGTTTCTCCATGGCTTCGTTGAATTCTTGTTCAGATATTTTACCAAAAGCAAGCCTCCAACGCAAGTCTTCTTCAGCAGAAGATACTTTTTTATTTCGTGGACCTGAGCCCTTACCATTACGATCATTCATATTAGTAGGTTTCCACTTGTGACTACCGCCTACACCGGGTCGGTGAAACCTAACCTCTCGGTCAGTAGTTTTACCTTTACCACTCTTGAACCATTTGTCTCTAATATTATCACGCAATGCCATTGTAAGGCTCCCAGTATGCGTACTCACCATCTAATACAATACCGCAACCCAAGATAGGCTTAGCATTGTATCGTCTTGCATAGTACATAGCAAGTTGATCATGGTCTACACCACAACCAACATTCATACCAAACACACTACCACCTTCATTACGGTAATAGTTTACACCAGCCAATGAATGAGTGTGTCCTTGAACATACGAGTTAAAGTTATCCATTGCATTGTTTAACGCTGCGTACTTGCCACCACGACCGCTATCACCATGACGATATAACACACCATCCAGATTGTAAGTATCATATCTTGGCCTCCAATCCCACCCCGGAGTTTGCCACAGGTAGTTGTAGTTTACCAAGCATTCTTCAGGAAGACCAACAGTAGTCATCTGTCTCCGGGGTAGATCGTCATGATTACCAGTCATAACAACAGCCTTTGGAAATAACTTGTACAACATTTGCACTTGATCCAGAGCTTTCTGGTATTCCAAGGCAGGGCTATCAAACCCCGGCAGCTTCTCGTGGTAAGAGATGCTAGCCCAGTCGACTACATCTCCAATATGAACTACAGTATCAATGCCCCAATCTTCTGCACGATCCTGTAGAAACTGTGGATATCCAAGGTCCATTGCTGGACAATGGGTATCACCGATTACGAGTACTCTTGCCATTTCTAAGTCTCCGTTTGAAATCGTCCTTCCATTGATCTGCATAGGAAGGCATTTCTACCATACGTTCTGAGCCTTCAATGTACTCAGCTGAAATGAATTGTCCATTCTCATCAGCATTGTGCTTGTATCGACAAGCTTCAGCTGTCCGGGTGGCATACAGATCAACCAACCCTTCCAGATGCAATTGCTGAAGAGCGTTCAACTCTTCTTTATTATAGTGCTTGGCTTCAAGAATGTCAAACCATTCTCCCTTACGCCAAAACTTTGTAGCTGGCTTGTTAGCTACAGAATTTAAAGCCTTATTCATCTTCGTCTTCCTCCATTGGAAACATAACATTTAAATTCATATTAGTATCTTTAGGAATGTTTGCCTCTACAAAAGAAACAAACATATTTTCCATAAACATTTTTGCAAAACCCTCAGACGGAAACTCTAGTGTTAGGTTACTACCTTCAATCTTTGCAAGTCTAGTTGCCGTTTCCAATCCAGATTCCATATCCCCTTCGGAATCAATAACAATATGTGTCATATCAAGTCCTTTCTAAATAATATAACTCCTTAATCATACCCTTGGGTATCTTAGTAATTCCTCCAACTTGGTCATGCCCCACATTATCGGTAATAGAATAATGAGTATCAGTGATAGCGCAGAGGAAACCAACAGATTTAATAACAGGAAGATCACCGAAAATGTAATCAGTAGCAGTATCTTTATCCACCCAACCGGGGCCGCCGCAAGTCTCCGCATCATACCACCATACCTCGACGATCTCATGAAAAAAAGTATTCGGAGTCCAAGACTCTTCCGAGTTCCATTGGTCTTCTGTCTGGGACATCAGGTAGCGTGACCCCTGTGGTGGCTTCGACACATCGTTTAAATGTTTCAAGTTGATTCTCCTTGTGCATCTTTAAAAACTCTTCTCTAATTAAATTATTCATAATATCTACATACGGAGCAGGACATCCATATGAATCATGGATCATGCTAAATCTAGTAATACCTGCTTCTACCATACGTTTTACAGTACAGAACATGTGAGATGCGTCAAGAGAATGGATATAGTTTGGCGGAATACCAAGCATTGCCTTATCCTTATGCACATCTTTAGAGACGTTCCAGAATATAAGTTCTTTGTGGTTAAAGAGTGACGCTAGTGAACGCCGCTTCTTAATCTCATAGTAAGCATGGACTACCTTGAACCCAGAAGGTACGGTATATTCTAGGTGATAGCCAGCATCAGCCACGATCTCAGCACATTCCTTAAGCCATTCCTTTCCAATGTTAGGCAGATGCAGGGCTTCTCCTAACCCACTTTGGATAGCCCGAGCCAGCTCCACAATAGCCCCGCCCTGCTTCTCCCTTGGAACCCAGTCAACATGCCCTTCAAGTTTAATATATTTTTGAATACCATAAAAGGTTAGACCATATGCATCACACATAGTAGGTCGCTTGGTTACATTCCGATGGATACCATCAGGCCAAGCAGTCAAGAACTCTGGACACCAGCCATTACCCTCTTCTCTCCGACAATAATCTGTAGTTTTATCAGCAACATACTGATATAAATCATTTGGTTTGGCATCAGGCAGAACATTTGTAAGCTCTGCAATAGTTTGATCCCCCATGATCGCAGCCCAGTGCTGAGATCCATTACAAGCCCCGTCCATTTGAATAGGCAGCTGAGTCATACCATCAGTACGGAAGAGCTCAAAGATAGCCGCTAGTCTCTGGAATGAAGGATTCTTTTTCTTTTTATCTGACACCCACTCTAAATTAGAGTATGGGTCATTGTAAATTTTTTCTAACATTTTTAAGTTATTATCTACCCATGCTACTCGTTCATCAAATGATACTTTGTCTTGATCAAAAAGATTAGCAACATGCACCTTTAACCAATATAAACCACGAGAGGTTTGCTTTACAGGCTCAGCCCATTGAATCAAAGCACGATCATAATCTGAGCTTTGATTAGATAATAACTCACAAGTAGTATAGCACCTGCCTCTAAAGTCTAGAGTCATGACATGATAAAAGAAGCCATGTTTCTGTAAACGTTTGGCAAGAGCAAGGCGAACTAGCATACGAGCTCTAGCCTGCTCTTGTTTGAACCAGTCTCCATAAGACTCTTCTCTACTCTGACACCACTTAGCTTGTTCCTCCTTGGTTCCTTCTTCAGGGTATGGTATGCTAAAAAGGAACTCATCAAACTCGTAGGCAGGGAGATTGGCGAGTCTTGAATTTGCTTTGAAAAGATCCTCCATCACCTCAAGGACCCGTGAATTTACAGACCATTCAGTTTTCTGCATGGCGTTCAATCCATCTAATACAAATTGAGACGGTTCAGAATGTTTTTGTTGTATAGATTTATCTTCTACATATTCTGATACATAACGATGCACCACATCCTTACGGATCCAGTGGTGTATATAGCCACCTGAAGCATTAAGCTTGTGATCTACAGGTGGTGTAATCATAGGACGATACACAAGCATAGAGCTTTCCATTAACTTGTGTCGTTCACTAAGAAACATTAAGATATTAGGATTAAACTCCACATGTAATGCATGAGTCCAACCTCTACCTCTACGTCTAGCTTTCTTAGTTGTTTTAATAATACCAGATGCTTCTGCAATCCGTAGCATGTGATGCCCAAAGTCATCCTTCTGCTTTAGTGTCATATCTGGAATGCTACCAACTTTGTTGGCAAAGGCAATGCAACGTTTCTCTGACCAGTTCTTAATAAACTTAGATTGTTTACGCCAGAACTCTGCATTGTTTTCTTTTGCATTTTGATATGCAATAATATTTAAAGCATCTTTAGAAATCATACGCACCACATGCTGAGCCAGCGGAGGCGAAGGAGCAAAGGTAGTATTTTCATTCTTAAATGATGCAGAGTTAAGCCACAATCTCATTACAGATCTTAACGTAATGTCTGCCATCTTGTGAGCACCGAGAGCAAACAGGGGATAGACCCAAGCAGGACACTTGGGATTCTCTGACACCTTATCAATCCAATCTTGATATGCAGGTGCAAGATCAGATACAAAATCATCTAACAGTTTTTGTTCAGGGATACCTTCATCAGGAGCACGATCATACTCCCTCCAGTACTTTTGTACAGAATTTAAAAGAGTTTCCTCTTCCATGATAGATTGAGTAGATAATCGTTCTTGTTGTTGTTCATGTGAAAGTTTATCCCACAGCATGCATGCTCCTTATATTGGAAAAAAGAATACTACCCAGTTTCCTGAGTAGTATTCATAGAGGGGGGTTATACCAGTTCGAGGGTGTTCTCAAAGATCTTAGTCTTGAGTGAACCCGAAGTTCCGAACATATTTGTATGCAGTCGATTCTCTCGACGTTGTGCGTCAGTACGACCACGCGTTGGCATGGTGTGCTCAACGAAGTAGGTGATAGAGTTGAATGCATTCCACAGGTTGTTACCTGCAGTACTAGCCTCAATCTCAAATCTATTTTCCCACTTCAAAGTGGTTTCAATTTTCTTCTTCCAATCACGATCAGATGAATCATCATTGACTTGATTGAAATACTTGTTGTACATCAGATCATAGTAATCTTTCAGTGTGTGACGAGTCATGCCTTGGTTGGCAAGGTATCGAACCTTGTCTTCAAAGACACGACTGTCTTGCTTGGCTGCAGCGATAGCATCGTACAGGTCAGCAAGCTTGTCTTCCATGTTACCCTTGTGGGCAATACGGTAGGCGTTGGCTTGAGCCATAGCAACACGCAAGGTGTTGGCACAGACAACACGGATAGCAGTTGGAATAGCATTGAATGCCATCAAGCCATCGTGTCCGTTGGCAAGCAACAGATACTCATTGGTTACATCATCAGAGTATTGTGTTGAGAACTCGTTGAACTTCAGCAAGAAGTAAGTACGAGCACCGTTGCGAAGGCTGCCAGCAGTCTCCACCTTGGTATCATTACCAGCCACGGCGTAAGCCAGCTCAGCTACGTCAATGTTCTGGATACGTTTGTAGTTAGGACCAACCCAACCAAGCACATCACCAGTATCCTCACGAATGTTGGCTACCTTTTCAGTTGTGATGGCAGTACGCTCAACACCGTTACGCATATAATTACAGCCAATGCTGTGCGAAGGAATGACTCGCCAATCCAATCCAGCAAGTCTAAGCGCATCGTAAGGACTAGGGGCATCAGCAACAACAGTCCCCAGACCGTGCCAAGCAGAACTACCAGCATACATAGCTGAATCATTTTCATACATTTCATGCACGATTAGTTTCCTCGTCTTTCAGTTTATCCAAGTAGGGTTTAAGATATGGGAAAAGATATTTGGCAAATCTTTCCATATCTTCATCATTCATCATCCAGTCTTCAATGACTGACATACATTCATCACGAATGTCATCATCTTCTGGAATAGCAAGATCAATATAATTCATTATTCATCTTCTATATTATAAGGGTTATAGTTTAATCTGTCAACTTCTTCTTGAAAGATAATATTATTTTCATCCATATCATCAGGATCATACTCATGCGTATCATCTTCAAGGTCATACCACTCATTATCAGGCATGGTACACATTATACACTCCTTCAAGTATCTGTAAAGTTAAAATTGTGTTAATCTTTTTGCTCTCTGTATTCTTCCAGATGCATATCAATCTGTGCTTGGTCATTGTTCTCAATAGCCTCACACAAATCAAACCAGTATTCACAATAATTCATTCGTTATCTCCATGATTATGTTGCATTTTGTCCCAGTGTTCCTGTTCTAAGATCTCATATGATTCATAGTGATATTGTAAACGCTCAATCAAGCGAGGGATATCAATAGCACGAACCTTAGGTACGTCCTCTTCTCTCCGGCAAAACCGAAAGTCCTCACATGATCCATGTGTGGCGCTTGATTCATCCAACGTAAGGTAGTGCCAGCTTCTCATTCTGGCAACCACCCTGCAATTCGCATGCCGGGTTCTTTGAAGAACCATTCGTTGAACTCAATGTCCCAGTCACGCTCTTCAATGATCTCTTCAATTCTGTCGTAGATCTTGGAGGGTGGACCCCATGCGGTGTCATAGTTACCGTCAAGGTGCATCCACTCCTTGTCATTCCACTCTTCAGTGAATACAGTAAGAGCATACTCAGTCATCTCCCACTTGCAACCCCAAGCTTCACGCTGGGCTTTAATGGTAGAGAAACCAGTCTCATCTGGTTCAGGCTCTTCCATAGGTGAGATCTTATCATACACAAAACGATAGCGACCCTTCTGACTAGGATCTTCTTCACAAAATTCAGCGAGGAAGTCTTCCATATCAGACTTACTACCACTCATACTAACTTCATTGTTACACCAGTTAGGCATTTGTTCTCCATCTGTGCAGTAGACTGCACGGTTAGTTGGCACGGGATACTCTCCCTTCCTGCTCATGTCATGCTGCATATTGATATCCAACCATACATCTGGATGAATATCATCATAGTTACCCAACATGCTTAGCATCCTGCCAATAAATATTCTTTACTACACTGTCATAAGAATCCCAGTGTTCTTCTTCTGTATAATCCCAAGGATTAATGTCTTCGTTTTGAATCTTCAGAAGAAGATCATCCTTATTACAGTTAAGTTTGTCAAGTGTCTCTTGTGAGAATGTAAGTTGTACAACCTCATAGTGTTGAGAAACTACTTCAACTTCAATTGTAAATGAATCATTCTCCATCGCTTTGCCGAAATCTTTCGTTACAAGCATCAGCCTCTGATTTTTCAACAAGACCGTGGTTCAAAAGCAAAGCGTGGAATCTATCCACTGTTTCTTTAATATCTATATCGTCGTAAGTTACATACTCTTCGCTCCAGTTCAAGACATTGCCTGCCTCAGTACAATGAAAGATCATAGTTTCAGGCTCGCCGTTTTCTGGTCGATTAATTTTACTTACTAAGAAATAATTTTCCCCAATAAAATGCACTTCTTGTTTAATAATATGATCTGCCTCAGTGGTACAGTCATACCTAAATGTCGTAGTCCCCATCACGGAGTCTCCTTTTCTGTTGTTGTCTGTTAGACCTACGTTGTTCTCCACCCCAAGTCTTGGACTTAGGACGGCGTACTTCCCCATCCGAATCAATACGGCGGGGAAACTTCGGCTTCTTCTTCTGCCTTCTCTCCATCGTGATACTCTCTTTCTACTTGACAGTAGTTCAAGTAAGATGTAACGGACAATGAACGCATGATTGTACGGCATTGTTCCAATGCTTTGTCTAGAAATTCACCATTAATTACAATCTCATAGCGTTTGAAAGCATCGTCATAATTCTGTTGATACCCATACTTTCTCACTACATTGATATTGTATGATGTAATAGTTTGACACCAAGCTTTGCTAGCCATAGTGTCTACAAAGTATGCAACCTTTGTGCCACTGGCTTCGCCATCATACTTGTGAGTAGCGTCGATATCAAGAGTCAGTTTCCACGGCCTCATAGTCATCTCCATAAAAGTCTTCACATTGAATGTCATCGAAATCATCTTCGATAGGGTACATGTTATCTCCTTGTGACCACAATAGCCACCATAACTACCCCCCAAAAATAAAATAAAACACTAGCAACTCAAGTGTTGATCACTCAAGTTACTAGTGTTTCCACAATTACCTTGTTGAAAAAATAGTATGCGTTGATTTAGCAGACGCACCCCTGCTACCTACCTCTTTACACCTGTAGGGTAAGGCGTTGATAACAGCACACATGTTAACGCGAACATTTCAGTCCGGGTGATAATGTTATCAAATAGTTTGGTGCCGGTGGGATTGCTTGATTACCCACAACGTTTCAGAAACAGATCAAGTTCTAGTATCCTACTTTGTACCTCCTACACGAGCCTGACTAAGGCTGACTCATCCGATTGGACTCTGCCAGAAGGGTCACCTTCTTGGTAGTTGTGCGTTACTCCTCTGTTAAAGAGTTATTCCGCCACGGCTAACACCAGTTAATTAGACTGGTGATATTAGTTTGATAGAGCAGTTGTCTTCATCACATGCTCAGGTGATGGGATCCACAGTTAGTAGACTGCTTCAGCCACCTTTCATACAACGATACCCATATCTTTATACTGGGTTAGGTATCTGTTTGGTTACCCAGTCTCATTCGTGCTACTACACAGGCTGATGTGCCTTATTTGTTACGCAAGTATGCGTTAAGTTGTTTACGCCAGTCACCAGACAAGTTGATTGTCCGTACCACATGGCGACCACGAGGACGCAGTTTCTTACCACGCCACTTCAAGTTGTTATACACAGTTGGTTGACTGCATCCGAGACATGCTGCAACCTGTGTGGTTGATAGACCCATGTCGTAGTAGAGATAATCTACCCGAGCATCCGACAGTGTTGACTTAGGCATTGGCCCTCCGATCAACCTCTGCTTGCACAGCGGCTTTCTTCTCATCACTGACATGATCCATCGACAGGATGTTTGCTAGCACAGCATCGTCCATTGTGGAGTAGTCTTTCATCTTCTTCACTGTCTTTTCCAGTGAAATTCCATTAGCCTCGCAAACTTCTACGGCAATCTGTTGCTTGGTTCCAGCAGGACCACAAGCAATACCTTTCACCACAGCAGCCTTGCCATCAGCCACCATAGCCTCGTATTTGGATCGAGTATCCATTACATTCACCTTCATGTTTTTCTCCTATGAAGTTGAGTCTTACACCCACACACGCGGGGTGTTTCGCCTAGGACGCTGGATATCCCGGGGTTTTTGGGGGGGACCCGCGCAGCGGGGGGGACCCTCACGGGATTCCTGCGTCCTTCAGTAAACCATCACCATTACCACTACCATCATCACCACTACAAGCATTAGCAACTAGTAGTAATTAGAATAATAGATAATAGTAATTGTGAAAGAGGGCACCAGTACGCTAGTACCAGTGCCCCAGTGAAGTGAGGGTTCAGATCAGAAGACGATCTGTTCGAGCTCACTCAGACAAAGATCACCCTTTGACATCAAGGGACGCTTGTGCTTACGCAGTACGTCATTGATATCAAACTCAGTGTGAACCTGTACGAAAGCGTCATTGACCAGTTCAACAGTCCGCTTTACATCTCCAACCGTGGAGCCAAAGGAGTCATGGATATCAGCCCATGGCATACCAAGCTGTAGACGGGCAAGGTTTACCAAGTGAACAAGGCAAGCATCCAGTGAGTGAATCAAGTTGGGCAGAGCCCCAGCTGCACCACCCATGGAGTCAGGCTTAAGAGCCAGGACTTTCATGGACTTGCGGACTCCTTTAGATTGAAAGGAGACAGCTGTTGTATCCTCCATGACTTTCCAAGGGGACAGTTCAACGAACAATCCCAGTGGCGTAGTCCAGCTCAGGGTTTGTCCTGAGCTGTTGAAGTGAGACAATGCAGCACCCTTGACAGAAGTGATGAGTTCCTTGACCGAAGGACACATGGTAAACAGTGCTTCTTGGAACTCACGAGCAAAGGTGAGAGCGGCATACATAGCTTTCTCACCAGTCCGACCATTCAACCATGCAGCCATGATTGAATCAGGATTGAAGTTGATATCAGCACCTTGCTTCAGTGCCGTCTTCACATCCTTGAACCGTGTGGCAACCACAGGTTCACCGGACTTGTCCAAGTACTCTGCTTTGCCGTCGTACCCAAGGTACGAGAGAGCCAGTGCCTCTGGAGTAGAGGCATAGCCCGTCAGCATCACAGTTGGCTTTGCAAGCTCAGCACGCACGACATCACGGTCATGCGTTGCCAAGAACATGCCGACTCCTGTTCCCTGTTCACACAGGAAATCAGTAGCAGCCATGTACAAGTCGCTACGAGGCCCGCTTGTGAGATTCACAAGCTCACCCAGATCACGGTCACGAAGGATCGCAGCCATGTGTTGGAAGCCAGAGCAAGTAGCATCCTGCTGTACGATGTACGCAGACTTGCCCGTTGTAGCGATCTCCTTGAGACACATGGCAGCACGGACCACACCCGCACTCTTCTTACCATATGTCTTGTTAGCAAGGATTGACTTTGCATCTTGCAGGATATGTTCAAAGACCACCCAGTTGACACCGTACTCTTCCTCCAAGACAGCCATCAGCATGTCATAGTTCTCAGAGTCCAGTCCCACGGGAGTCTCGAACGCAAAGTCGACCATGGCACGAACGTTCTGGTTAGCCTGCGGAGACAAGCTACCATAGTGATTCGTGTAGGTACGACCACGGAAATCCATGAAGCAATCGAGGTAGAAGATACCATCGTTCTCAGCGACAACACGCATTGCTTCTTCAGCCTCCCACTCTTCGAGCAGGTTAGCCTCCATGAGCAGCCCAAGCATATCAGTGTTCACCCGGTAAGGGGTAGCCTGAGCCCACGCAAGAGACTCACGATAGGCATCAGGCACACGGACATGAAGGTTCTTGGACACCAGAGCACGGCGTTCAGCCAACTCAGGGGGATTGAAGAGCACACGACCCTCACGGCGTTCCTCAGGACTTGTCAGCCCATTAGTTACCATGGTGGCAAACAGTGCCCGTTCCGCATAGGACGGATCCTGTGCGTACTTGCCGGAGCAGTGAACCATCACCGTCTTGCGCAGGGCATTGACGATGTAGGCTTTGGTCCGACCATCCCACAACATGTTCTTGATCTCCGTGGTGACAGAGATCCCACACTCACTCTCCACACGGGAGATGAGGTCAGTCATCCACTTTTGCATAAGTAGATTCCTTTAAGAAATAATTATTACTTACCCAGTAACAAGGGCCAGCACCACCATGGTGCCGAAGGCGACCTGCCTCTTGCCGGAGACAGGTCACGAGGAGAAAGTAGACCTATTGTGTCATTATGCGACACAGGTAAAGGATAACACTAGGTTTCCCTAGTGTTATCCGTTCTCTTCAACTCTCCGCCATTAGAGCCCAGCTTTTAACTGCCGGATTGTCTCTTGCCTAACTTGACTAGGGCTAAGCTTGCCATTTCTTAAACAATTAATTTCAATTTTATATGATCTAACTGTTTGTTCAAGATAAGCAATTTTGTTTAAGTAAACATC
>Ga0208162_1000515_pt1 | contig 22335 bp, 19 predicted proteins | sample CB_VirMetaG_4_FD_184539 | JGI IMG/M metagenome (GOLD analysis project Ga0208162, IMG submission 184539) | Freshwater to marine saline gradient viral communities from Chesapeake Bay - CB_1508_1M Viral MetaG (SPAdes) (version 4) | ecosystem: Environmental > Aquatic > Marine > Coastal | place: USA... | reverse complement strand
GCTATTTTAATTCATTTAGGAGATGCTTTGGTAAAAAGAACTTCTAATGATTTAGATGATAAGCTTTGGGGTGAAGTTAAAAAATCATTAAGTAAATAGGAGGTTCTATTGAAACTACAAAAACGTGGTATTGTAATACCAGACCAGCATTATCCTTTAGAAGATAGAGCTGCTGTTGAATGTGTTAAGAAAGCAATACTAAAGATTAAACCAAAAGTGTTTGTTAACTTAGGTGATGTTGGAGAGTGGGAGTCTGTGTCTGCCTGGAAATATAAAGACAAGAAATTACCACCATTGGAGTTTCAATTGCCTTTAGTGAATGAAGATATACGATTAGTAAACGAAGGTCTAGATGAGTGGGACGAGATACTAAAGAAAGTAGGATGTAAAGAAAAATACTTACTACAAGGTAATCACGACTTATGGCTAGATAACTTTGCAAACAAATATCCATATCTAAGTCATTATAACTTTAAAGATGCTTGTAAAATTGAAGAAAGAGGATACAAGTATCAAGAGCATAACTTGCCTATCCAGGTGGGTAAGTTAGCATTCTTTCATGGTGCATTTGCTACAACGTATCATGCAAAGAAACATTTAGAGACATATGGTGAGAATGTTATGTATGGTCATACCCATGATATACAAAGACATACTCAAACTAAACTTGGTGGTAATATTGCTGCTTGGTCTTTAGGTTGTTTAAAGAATATGTCTCATGAAGATAATAGATGGTTAAAGGGTAGACTACACAATTGGGGACATGCTTTTGCAATTGTTGATTGGTTTACTAATGGAGAATTTAAAGTAGAAGTAGTAGAGATTATAGATGGTAAAACAACACTATGGGGAGAAGTAATTGATGGAAACCACTAAAACAATTGGTGGAACAATGCAAGGTACTTCTATTAATTCTACTAGAAGAAAGTATAATTTAACAAAAAAGAAGAAGACTAAAAAGGTAACATTACGTGGCAAAGGGAATATTAAACATATCAAACTATAGTGGTGGTATCAATAACAAAACTAATAGTCGTGATTTACAGGACAATCAGTTTGAAGCATTAGATACACTCTCCATAGAGACACCTGGTAAGTTAAAGATTATGGGTGCTGCTACAGATTATTCTGCTAGTAATCCTGCTGATTTAGATGCTGAGGTTAATTATGGAAATGGTTTATTTCATTTTAATGCAGACTACGATATTGATGACACAACTGCATTCGTACAAAATAATGAAATGTTATTTATTAATACAGATACACCAAATGTTAAAGTATTTGAATTAAATAGCGATAAACTTACATATTCATCAAGAACAGATATTACTTATGGAGATACATTTTCTCCAGTTGTATATAGTGCTGTTGATGGAGTAGTAAGAATTACACCTACTAGTTTTCAGGAAACTAATAAGCCAATTAAATTACAACATATAAATGAACAATATTATATGGGTAATGATAGTTTAAGTACATCATTTCAAGATACTACTTATAATACTTCTTCTGTTATTAGTCCTACTTCTACATCAGTTCAAACAGATAGTAGTGATGAAACATCTGATTTTTCAATAGATGATATTGTAAAATTTGAATATAGCTTTACAATTGGTTCTGAAACTTATACTATTTCAAGTAATCCTGTAACGATAACTGGTGTAACAAATACTGAAATACAATTTGATGCTTTTGGTCAAACAATTCCACAAGGTGCAAATATTTATAAACAATTAGCAAACTCTAATCATTTATTTTCTGTAAAAGGTTGGAAAAAATTAAATACTGAATTACCAGAAGTAACAGAATCAGAAGTTAAAGTATGGAATTTTAGTAATAGATATACAAGTAGTGAATTTATACAAGATAGTGGAGCAACTACTACACAGAATATTCCAAATGACACTACTGTTTCATTTACTGTTTCAGATGGAACTAAGTTTAAAATAGGTGATTTAATTAAAATTACAAGCGAGTATATGCATGTTACAAATATATTAAGCAATACTTTAACAGCAACTAGAAATGCTTGGGGGTTAGTAGAAACTCCTGCTAGTATATCTAGTGGAGCATCAATTTCTTATGTTTATTATACTACATGGGGAGAAATGCATAGTATTCCTATTACTCAAGTTGGTTCTAATCCATTTTATACAGGTACTTCATCTACTGGTAAAGGTAATTTAAATGTTGCTTTTTGGACTGGAGATAGACCTTATTCTAATAGTGATTCATTACCTGATGATAATAGTGGTACATTTTTTAGTACAACAGATAGTATAGTTTATATTTATAGTGAAATAGTTTATTTGGATAATCAAGTCAGTCCTTTAAAATTAGAAACAACATTACAAGGTGAAAAAGTTAATCAATGTTTACATGCAAGTTTATGGGGAAGAATCCCTGATATAGACAATATAAAAAGTGTAAAGTTTTATTATAGCGAAGTAAAAGCTAATTATGTATTAGAAGATACTACGCAAACTCAAGCAGCAGAAGATTATAATAAGAATAGAATAAAGTATTTATTATTTGAAGTAGATTTTAGAAAAGGAATACGTTATGCTGCTGGAAAAGATTATTATAAATTTGATAGCATTGTTCATCAAACAGCATCAAAATCTTTAGTTTCTTATCCCCAAACAAGTCAATCATATTTGTATGGGTTAGCTACTGTTAATGATGATAGAATATTGTTAGGTAATATAGAATTAAAAGATAAACCTGAAAATGTAGCTGCAGAAGTATATATTGATAATGGTAAATATATTATGGGAGCTTTTGGTACAGGATATAAAGCTAGTACTGTAGCAAATAGAAGATTATACATTGGTAATGTAAAATATTCTGACCCTGTAACTGGAGACTTAAAAACTGCTAATGATACTATATTTAAATCTAATGTTAATGCTTTTGATACATTTACTTATGAAAGCAGAATAGATGTAGAAATTAATGACGGTGATGATATTATAGCACTAGAATCATTGTCAGGTAAATTATTAGAGTTTAAACGTAATCATTTATACATTATTAATATATCAAGAGACATAGAGTTTTTAGAAGCAACATTGGAATATAAAGGTTGTTTAAAAGATTATCACGTTGTACGTGGTGAAGGATTTATTGCTTGGTTTAATGAATATGGGTTTTATTTGTATGATGGTAGACAATTAACTGATTTACTATTAGATACTGCTGGTCAACAACGACTTGTTTGGTCTAATTATTACAATGTAAATAACGTTATAGGTTATGACCCTATTGAAAAAACTATTTTAATATTGAATAAAAATCAAAAAGTAATTGCATTTGATTTAAAAGCTAGAGCATTATACTACAGAAGTAAAGGAAATAGCACTAATGATATGACTAATATTGTTACTGCTAATGATGGAACTTTAGTGTGGTTTGACAAATATGATAGCACAAATGTTGAATTACGTAAGTTTTCTATTGCTCCTAGTAAGCTAGATAGCCAAAATATTGACGAGATTGCCCTTAAAACGAAGGAATTTACTTTTGGCAAGCCAAGTGTCGATAAAAAAATAATAAGCGTGTATTTGAGCTATAAAAATGGAGATGGTGTTTATTTATATGGATTTAGAGATGATGGGGAAGAAGAACTTTTAGCTACATTAGATGGTAGTTCTGAGACTGAATTTAAAACTCTACATATTCCACTTAGAAAAGCTAAGACTGAATTTGTCAATAGAAAAGCTTTTGATAAAGTGAAAGGGTTTGGACTGCGTTTTTCTGGGTCTAATGTAGCTCTTAATTTTGAAGTAAATGATATTCAAATAATATTTAGAGAAAAGAGTGTGAAGTAATGAAAGATATTGTATTTGATATGATTGAAGAAGTTAAACAGCAGATGGAGACACCTGCTAAAGTTTTTACAGAAAAACCACAGACTGGTGAAGGTAAAAGTGGTAGTAAAAGAATTGTAAAGGAAGGTAATCAAGTTTACTTGTATTATAAGGTTGATAATGAATGGTATAAAACAGAATTGGAGAAAGCGTAATGGCTAGGATTGGAGACGTTGAAGTTTATCGTAGTGGAATAGGAAGTTTATTAGAAGCAGCAAGACAAGAAGAAGCTGCATTTAATGACCCTTTTGTTCAGGCAATGAAATTTGGTACACAAGTTTCTGAATCATTGCAAACAGCAATGGTGCTTGAACCTAAAAGAGAAGCATTTATGGAAGGATTAAGAGGTAAACAAGAACCATTTCAAAGTGATGAATTATACGGTAGAATTACAAGCAAAGCTATTGGAGATGTTGGTGGGGATGCTATTCAAAATATTGCTAAAGAAAGATTGGGAGATGCATATAGTGCTGATATGAAATATAAAATGGATGCTCAAGGCAATATTGTTCCTGATTTTGATTTAAATATGAACATATCAGGCATAGGTACACAGAGTATGGAAGAAAGATTTAAATTAAAAACTCCTGATACTAGAAATATGACTGAAATTAAAAAACAAGCAGATGCAAATTATAATCGTTTAGCTAAATTTGAATATATACCAGGTGCTAGTCAAGACTTAACTTATGGTGACTATACATTAATAAATCCAGCATCAATTAAAAATAATACAGATTTAATTATAAAGAAAGTATATGACCCTGAGGGAGCATTTAAAAAAAAATTTGAAAGCGTAGCAAAAGAAACTGGTACAGGTCCAGCTTATCTTAGAGGAGGAGCAGCTTATCTTTATGAATGGCTATCAACTCCATATTATATAAAAGCAGGTTTTAATACTAGAGAAGAATATGATGCAGCAAGAGCTAGAGGAGAAATATAAATGGAAACATTTTATAATAAATTAAGAACATTGTTAGAACAAAGAGAATCTAACGAATCAAAAGTATACAAAGATTCTACAGGTAATTTAACTGCTGGTATAGGACATAAACTTACAGCAGGTGAATTAGTTAAATACAAAGAAGGTGATGTTATTCCAGATAATGTTATTGAAGAATGGTATAAAAAAGATACTGAAACATCTGTTAATGCTGCTATGAAACAAGCAAAAGAATTGGGTATTGACAATGAAGATTTTTTAGTAAATTTAACTTCTGTTAATTTTCAATTAGGACAAAATTGGAATAAAAAATTTCCTAGTGCATATCAAGCATTGAAAGATAAAAGATATGACGATGCTATTAAAGAAATCAATACTACTTCAAAAGGTGAACCATCATTATGGAAAACACAATCACCAACAAGAGTAAATGATTTTCAACAAGCAATTGAAGGATTGAAGCAACCAACTATAAGTGAAGAAGAAATGCAAAAAATGCAAATAAATCAAGTGTTATCAGATGATTTAGCTATGAAATTTAATTTGGATGCAGCAATGTATTACGGTTTTGGTATGAGAAAAAAATCAAATAAAGGAGATAAATAATGGCTGATTGGAAAGCAGTAGGCGAATTTGCAAAAGCTAATCCTTATGTAACAGCTGCAGCAGTTATTATAGGTGGATTTAGTTATTTTAGTGCTAGAAAAGCAGAAGAAAGAAGAAGAAAAAGATTGAAATCTGAAATGGAAGCAAGTATTGGAAGAATCCAAGAAGATATTCCAGAATTAATGTCTGAATATGAAAGACAAGCAGATTTATATAGGGCACAAGGAAATGTTGCTGGTGCTCAAATCTATGAAAATGCAATGTTTCAATTGCAAAGTGGTGGACAAACTGGTTTAGCATATGGTAGAGAAAATGTACAACGTGAACAAATGGCTGGGTTATTAGGTCAGCGTTTACAAGGAATTAATCTTTCTTCACAAAGAAGTATTTATCAAACACAAAATCAGTTAGCAAGTGAATTAAATAGACAACAAATAAATATTGACCAAATTAGAGCTAATTATGCAAAACAAGGCATACCTTCTACTGAAGTTAATATTGGTGATGTGAATACATTAAAATACGTATAGGAGAAAAAAATGGCAGATTTATTTGAATCAAGAGTAAAAGCTTTTAGGGAACTAAGACAAAGTTTACAGCAGTTAGGAGAACCTACAGGTTTGGATGCTTATAGAGAACGTTTAGAAATACAAAGAGAAGTTAATAAAGAAGCTTTATTAGATGCTGAATCTATGATGGCTAAATTAAGAATGCAATCTATGATTGCTGATGAAGCTTATGCACAACAAGAAAAAGCAGCTGCTAGAGCTTTAGCAGAAACAGAAGCAGAGTCTGCATTAGCTATTGCTGGTTTAGAAAAATATGATAAAAAACGAGGTATTTTTAATCAAAGAGAATTTCAACCTGGAGAAGAGTTTAGATTCTTTCGTGTATTTAAAAAGTTTGAACCTAAGTCTTTATTAGATGTAGCTACACCACGTATACAAACAATTGCAATGGAGTTAAGAAATGTTCAAAAACAAGAAAAAGCTGGCATTGCTGGTTCTGGACAACGTAGACAAGCTTTAATGCAAGAAGTTATTGAACTGCAAAGTGATTTGAGTAATTCTTTTGTTCAAGAAAAAATGAGTAAAAAAGCTGACGAAGGTGAAAAAAGTTTATATAATCAGTATCTGGCTATTTTATCAGATGCTTACTCTTATTTAAATAAATAATGAATAGTACCTATCAATATTATAAAACCTTACTTGATAAGGGAGTTCTTGACGAACGTAAATTTGTACAAATGTCTACAGGTTTATATAACAGAAGTCCTGAAAATTTTTCTAGTGATGAATTAGATGAACTAGAAAAGTCTGCTAAAGGTATTGGTATGCAATTTCAACGTAATCTTGAAGATGATGAAAACAAAATTATCAGTGCAGTTAATCAGTTAGTTAGTGGTGTAGTAGAAGGATTTACTACTTTTGGATATGCAGATGACCCTAAGACTGAAACAGAAGCTTTATTAAATAAAATGGGGCATTTGATTGGATTTGCTCCCGATATTATTGCTGGTGTTTTATCGTTTGGTACTGCTCCATTAGCTAAACGTGGTGCTTTAAAAGGAATTAATTTAGTTAGAAAACAAGCAGCTGATGCTGTGCAAGAAAATTTAGGTAAATTTGGTGCAAAATATATACCACAATTAACTAAAGAAGTTACTGAAAAAGTAGCTGGTAAAGAGATTAAACAATTACAATTACGTTCTGTTCCAATGCGTGTAGCTGATTGGTTTGTAGATAATGCAGCATCAGCTATTGGTAGTACAGAAATTCTTAAAAATAACTTTTTATTATCTAAAATGACTCCTGGTATGCTTGATATGGTTAAGCAATCTGCTCACTTATCAGCAGCAATGGCTATTTCATCACGTAAAGCAGCAGTATCTGGTGATTGGGAAGCAGTTCGTCAATCTGTAGTACATGGAGCATATGCTGGTGCTGTGTTTGGTGGTATTAGTAATTATCTTAAAATAGGAGAAATGTTTGCTGCTAAAGAAGTAGGAATGAGTTTAAGGGCACATAATATTCTTAAAGGTCGTGCTTTAGAAATGTATAAAACAATGAAAGGTCAAGGATTAAGTCCTGGTGGAGTAGATATTGTTAATATGGTTACAAGAGGTATTGCTGGTTCTGCTTTTACTGGTGCTCCTTTAACTGTACAAGGTGCTCCAGCACCTGACCAAATTTATGAATATTTATTAGGATTCTTTTTTGGTGCATCTGGTAGACCTAAAGCTGAATTAGATGTACATAAAGCATTTAGAGAAGATAGTCATAAAATATATAAAAGTGTTATTATTGATAAAACAACTGGACAAAAAGAAAATGTTCCTGTTGGATTTGCAGAAGATTTAACAGCTTGGAAAACATTTACTCCACAACAAAAAGAATATGCAAAACAAAGAGAAGCTGAAATATATGAAAATCATAAAAATACTATTTTTGAACCACCTGCAGAAGGTCAAGAAAGAAATGATTTTATACAAGCTTTTCTTGAAGTATCTAATAAATCATATCAAGAATTAACTCCAAAACAAAGAACTGAAATTCAAGAAAAAAGAAACTTCAATAAATTTTTATCTGAACAAACAAAAAAAGTACAAGAAAAATTACAAGTTGATTTTGAAAAAGAATTAGCTAATGAAATGGCTGCTAGAGAAACAATGCCTGATATAGATAAATCTATGTTAGAAGTTGGAGATACTATTGAAGTGTTTACTAATTTTGGTGGAGTAGAACCAGTAGAAGTTCATAAAGTATTTAAAAATGGAAATGTTCGTATAAAAAATGAATCAGGACAAATTTTTACCTTAGATAAAAGTACGTATATAACTGAAAATTTATATGACCCTACACGCAAAATAACTAAAGAACAATCTAAAAAATTTGCTGGTAAAGAAATTGGTAGTTTACGTAAAGAAGATTTACAAGAATTAAAAAAAGAATTAGATGCTAAACAAAAAGATATTTTACAACAAGTAAAAGATAAAACAATTGAACAAGAAAAAGCTATTGATTTATTAACTAGTCAAAATAAAATAAGTACAATGGCTAGAGAACAATCTATTCGTATAAATGATATTCCATCTGACACTTTAACTGCAGCAAGAGAAGTAGCAAAAGACCCTAAAAAACTATCTACTGAATATGATAAAGAAATTGATATAGATAATGATACTTATTTAGGCGACAATGACCCTGTTTACACTATTGTTGATGCATTAAATCAGCAGTATGGAGAAGGTTATCAAACATTAGATATAGCTATGCAAATAAAAAAAGCTGCTACTAAAGCTAATGATAGGGATACTTTTAAACAATATGTAAAAACATTTTATGATAAAATGCCATTTAGTAATGAACAATTAAATGAAATTTATTTTAATAGTTCTGGAAATTTTGTACAAGGTGGTAAAAAATTTAAAGCAATACGAGTAGCAAAAGACATAGTAACAAAAAAATTTACTGCAAAAAATGGAGAAACAGTTGAAATAGAAGTAGAAGTTCCAACTATAAAATATGAAACTGAAATAGGAAAAGCACCTAAAGAAAGTTTAGAAGGTGAAAATTTAGAAGTTGTTCATGAAGGTTCATTTCATAATAGACTTAATAAAGATAGTAACTTTGAAACTTATTTAAATGTAAAAGAACATAAAGGTGATTTTAGTAGAGCATCTAAATTACAAACCAAACCAACTTATCTTGAAAATATATCAAATTTATTACATGAAGAAGGAAGATTTCTTTATTATGTTAATTCTGGTAATAATATTGGAGTTACTAGACCTTTAGTAGAACTGTCTTTTGGAGAACAATTATTAAATAAATTTATGACAGAAACTAGTCAATTGTTTAATAAATATGAATACCAAAAAAATACATCTAGTTTTACAGATAATTTTGGAGTATTAGAAAAAGACATATCACGTCTTACAGGAAAAGGTGAAAATGTTCTTATGGATTTAGTTAATAAAGGAGTATATAAAGATTATTATGAAGCATTAAAAGATATGCCGAGATATGAAGAAGTTATATATGAAAGTCCTTTTTATAAAGACCCAGCAAAATACTATAGAGAAAAAATATCTAGAGCAACATACTTGTTACAAGATGCTGGTATGATATCTAAAGATTTAAGCAAAGTTACTTTAGAACAATGGATAAAAGCTTTTAGAAGACATCAAGGATATTTTGTAAAAAATAAAGATGGATACCCAATACAAAAAGGTGCTGAGCCATTATATAAAAACTATATTGATTTTGTAAAATATAGTAAAACATTTCATGGTGGACGTACTGTAGATAGAGAATTAGTTGATAATTATTTACAAGGTAGAAAATTAAGAGTTGCAGTAATTGAAGATTTTGTTAATTCTGCTGGTGAAATGACTACAGATGGTGCTATGCATTGGGTTGGTAAATGGAGAGATGCTTTACAAGAAGCTAGAGGTAAAAACAAAAATGAAAACTATATTAAATCTGTAATACAAAAAGAAGCTGATTTTGAAAATGACAGAGGTTTGATTATTTTTAAACAAGCTGAAAGACATGCAAGCCCAGAATTAGCTAAATGGGCTATGGATAACGGTTATGATGGTGTAGTATATGCTTCTTCATTAAAAACTAATTCTAGGCACCAAATAGGGCGTTTAAAGTATAATGAAAAAACTAATAGTTATATTGAAGAAGTTAAACCTGAAGTTATTGAATTAGAACCAGAACATATTCGCATAATTACTTCTGAAATAGAAGTTCCTAATAGAGATGTAACACAAATGCATTATGGTGCAGCTGATGCAAGAAGTCCTTTTGTAAGTCCAGAATTTAAAGCAGCACATAAACAAATGGTTATTGATTCTATTTCTGGTAGCAAAACTTATATGAAAAAATATAATGATGCTATAAAAGACTTTGGATATAATTTTGATACAATTGATGGTAAAAAGATTAGAATTTCTGATTTAGATTTGTATGAAGTTGTTAATGTATTAAATACAAACATAGATAGTAAACTTGGTAGAAGTATTTTGAAATCTATTTATGGTGAAAAAGATGGTATGATGCTAGATGGAACACCTTCTGAAATGGCAAAAGCTGAAATGAAAGAATTAAACAGCATTAATGAAATATTACAGATGGCTGATTATGATGCATTAATTTTAATGATTCATGGTAATAAAAAATACATTGAACAAAGTATTACAAAGTATGTAAGAAATCGTTTAACTAATTTAAAAGCTCCATCAGGATTTTCATATCCTAGATTACAAAGTCAAGATGCTTCTTTATGGAGAAAATTACGTAATCAAGGATTAGATGAAAGTAATTTTATGTTAAATGATGGACATAAAACAGATAAAATAAAAATATTTGGACAATTACGTAAAGTTTTTAAAACAAAAGAAGTAGAGCTTGGTAAATTATGGGAAACTTATAATACTACAAAAGATAAAGAAACTAAATCTTTATTAAAAGATGTAATGGAAAACTTTTTAATGAATCGTAGTCCTGTTGGTAATCAAAGTGGTATTTTAAATTTAACATTTAATGGGTTTACTAATCAACCTGGTAAAGGAGTACACGTTGTTCCAAAAAATATGGAGCGTTTAGGTGGTGCAGATACAGATGGCGATGCTGTTGGTGTTTATCATGGATTAGCAAAAGATTTTGTAAAAGAATTTAAACCTAAAGATTTTGTTGAAAAAGATAAAACAGATGTTAATTTGTTTCCTGAGTGGGGATATCAAAGAAATTTAGAACCATATTTTGTATCTGATATAACTAAACCAAATAATATATTTAGACAAGCTGATAATGTTTATACTGCAAATAGCAATATTGGTAAAAGTACTAATTTTAATAAGGATGTAAGAGATTTATTTACTTTAATAGAATCAAGTCCAGATAAAAAATTTCCTATTAATAATGCTGAAAATATTTTTATAAGAATTGTACAAAATCAAGACCCTGATTTAAAAGCTCCTTTGCCTGGTAAGAAAAAAATTACTTTAAAATCATTAAAAGAACATTTTGAATACTTTGATAATTATGAATCTGATATATCTTTAAATCTTGATTTAGACGGTGCAAAAAATACTCGTAATCCTGATGTTGGTGATAAATTTAATAGTATACTAGAAAGACATTTTGAATTAGTTGATAATAATAATAGAGTTATATCTTGGCCTAGAAAAGGAGCTAAACTAAATATAGATTGGTTTAGTTTTATAGGTAAAGAAACATTGACTAGAGCAGAAGCTGAAGTAAGAAATGAATATAATAAATTAAACCCAAAAGAAAAAATACGGTTTATAAATGAAAAAAATGATTTTAGAGAAAAAATTTATTCTAAAAATCAATTTGGAGAATATTATTTTCTTGGTAAAACAATGAGAATTACTCCTAATACAAAAAATTTAACAAATACTCTTTTAAAAGAGTTATTCTTTTTACCTGAAGAAAAATATTATAAAATGTATACAGGTGGAGAATCTCGTCCAGAATTATATAAAAAATATGCAGATAATATTAATAACAAACTAAATAAACTTAAAAATCAATCTAAAAGACTTTTTGGTGAAATTATTGATATTAACGAAACCAACAAAGAAATTACTCTTAATTTTACCCCAAATGAAACAAGTCTAGAATTAATGGATATACAATCTTTTAAATTACAAGATTTGTTTAATTCAAAAAAAATTAGTATGACTACTATTTATGGTACATTAAATGATAAATTAGTATCTAGAAGAAAATTTCAAAAAGCTTTAGAAAAAGGAATGAATAGTGATGATGTTAAAGGATTAAGACCTAATGAAATTGGTCAAATGGCTAATAAATTTTATGAAGATTTTATATCAGATAAGAGTACTGGTGACTTATACAATAATCATTTAGCTGAAACTGCAAAAATTATATCAGAACCTTTTGAAACTTCTGGATATTTTAATGATACTCTTACTATTGATATACAAGTTGTTCCACAATCACAATATACTAATCTTATTGCTAATTTAGGAAAAGCACATACCAAATTACGCAAAACACATTTTTACAACCATTTAAAGAATCGAGGTTTGCTATCTAAAGACTTGCTGTTAAATGAAATGTATTTTGATAAAATAGCAGGTGGAGATAAGAAAGCTGCTGATATGTCTATTAAAGAATTAAAAACTTTATGGGATAAAATATTAGCTACTAATACACATTTTAGAAACGAAAAGAATGGTAAAAAACTTTTTCAACAAGTAAATCAAGAAGAGCATATTTTACAACAAATGTTAAATGTTGCTGCTTTAAATAATTTAGCTTTAAGATATAATGATTTAAGACAGTCTTTATATCAATCTGGTGTTGAAGTTAAAATGATTGATAATAAAATAGCAGAAATGCTAGATGTAGCTTATGATATAAAATTAAATAATTTTTTACATAAAAAAGGGTTAATAGAATCATTTGATGTTGATGCTAAAATTAAAGAGTATAGAAATACAAAATTAAATAATATTGGTAGTGTTGAGTTAAATGCAGAACAACGTGGTATTTTAAGTAATATATTTAGTAAAACATTGCTATCTAATATATTACCAGAACCATCTAGCAGAATAAGAGAGTCACAGTATTTTGACCATTTAAAATCTGAATTAGAAGAAAGATTTAAATTAGACCCTGATTATTTAGATAAACAAATTGAAGAATTAAATAAAATTCAATCTAGATTATCTCCTGAAATGATACAATCAGAAAGAATTAATTCATTACAACGATTTGGAAGAAATGCATTAGAAAGAGTACAAAGTGAAATTAATTCAGGTGCAGATGAAGCTTCTTTATATAAAAGTTTAAATACTTTAAACATGTACGCTACTCAACAAGGTATGTTTGATACAGGATTAATTAGAAAAGAATCTATTCCTTTAAGCCATAAAAAAGAATTTATGACTGAAATTAGAAATATATTTGAGGCAGCCGAAACTACTAATCAAAATGCTATTGAAGTAAAAGTAGATTTACCTAAAGTAAAACCTATGGATAATTTGAAAAATCAATTAGAATTAGATTTTACAAGTGAAGATACACGTAAACGTTCATCTGCAGTACAATTAGTGAAAGCTACTTTAGAAGGTGATATAACTCCATTAAAAAGAGAAATAAATAAAGAAGATGCTAAAGAAGCTATATTGTTTGAAAAAACTGAATTAGATGATTTACTATCTACACTTAAAGAAACTAAATCTCAAATAGAAATGCAAGAAGTTTTAGAGTCAAGTATTTTATCTAAATTAAGTGATAAACCTGTAGAGCAGCAAAAAAGATTTTTAGAAAATCCTCAAGAAATGATTGAAATATTTGATATTACTGAAGGTATGAAAACACCTGAAGGTCAGTTAGTATTGACTACAAAGCAAATAGAATCATTACAACGTTGGGAAAAACTTATAAAGAAGAATCCTAAGTTGTTAATTGATATGGAAGGTAATATTGCTGATTTCTTTAGTAATATTGGTATTAAAGGTCAAGCAAGACTTGGTGTTGAAGCTGGACAAATGACTGCACAAGAACTGGATGTTTTCTTAAATATGGTAGAAGATATTTATGTTGGTCCTGATTCTCGTTTAACTAATAAAATTAAATTGTTTGAAAAGTTACAAGGCATTAAAGATGCAAGTAATCCAGCTGAAGTAGAGAAAGCAAAAAATAAATCTCCATTTAATCGTGGTGTACACTATTGGTTTTATAGTAGTGTAGGTTTGTATCAGTTACAAAAACAAGAGATGTTAAGTTATCAAAAAACTAACGTACCTGTTTACGACAGAATTACTGGAGAAACTAATTTAAAAAGTGTTATTTCTCCAACTAATACTATAGAACTGAATGTAGATGTTATTGACCATGGAAAAAGAATTGTTGCTGCTTTGATTGACCACGAAAATAATAGAAGAAGTGCTTTGTTTAATTTCCAAAGCTCTGGAGATAGCAACATTAAAAAATATAATTTAGAATTAGAGCATATTGCTACTGAGTTTAGAGAAGCTGGATATGATAATACTAATGTAAAATACGATAAATTTTCTAAAAAATATTTTGATGCAAGTTTTCAAAGAGCTTTAAAAGAACTTGAAGACATTAAAAAAGCAACAGGAGATAAAATTGTTATTAAAGACCCTGAAAATCCTGGAAATTTAAAAACTATTACTGTAGAACAATATGTTTTTGAAATAAACAAAGCAAGAGATGCATTTTTTGAATGGTATAAAGAATTAAATAGACGTGGTATGGAAAAGATAAATGGCAAATGGAATATTAGCCCATCTATACAAAATAATTTATTGATTGATGGTATTTTAAATGATGGTAAAGTGTTTAAACGTATTAGAAGTGTGCTTGAAAAATCAAATACTATTGATAGTACTGCTGCTAATGTTGTTGGATTAAATGAATTAAACTTTATTTTACATCATTATCAAATAAGACAACAAGTTAATAAAGATTTAGGTATTGACTTGCAAGATATTATGGAAAAAAGAAAACCTATACCTGATGCAGCAAAAGCTTTAATACAAAAATATAATAAAGAAAGACCATTTGTACCTATTCAAACTATTACGAATACAAAAGATTCAGTAGAGAATTATTGGCCACATTTAGGTTTTAATAAAGCGGCTGGTAATTATAAGAATATTGAAAATCATATTAAGCATTTAGCTTTAGAACATCGTAAAAAAATAGAATTGTATGGATATAAATCATTTATGCCTAATACTCGTGCAAAGTTTATGCAAGAAGATGGAACAGCAGGAGAAATGAAAAAGTATATTGATATGTCTGTTAATGAGTTTATTACAAGCAAGACACATGAAATGTCTGTAAAATCTTATGAAGATACTATGTTTAGTGAACGTTTAATTAATTTTAATACTAATAAAATGCAAGCAGCATTTACTAATAGTTCTAATAAGAGTAGAAGTGAGCATGTTTTGTTAGGTTATGAAAAAACCAATAAAATATTAGAAGATTATACTAGAGGATTTGTAAAAGCATATACTGATACTTTAAGTAGTATTCGTGGAAATATGTATATTGATAGATTTGTAAGAAAAGATGCTATTGGAGATAAAGAACATACAGAAGCTTGGGCTAATTATATGAAACTAAGTTTAAATACAAAACTTGGTATTGATTCATTTGTAGATTTAAATAGAGATGGATTTACAGCTAAAGAAAAAGTATTGTTAGAAGATTATATAGCATCTGGATTAAAAATAGAACAACTTACAAAAAATAGAAACAGTAAGTTAAGTTACAATGAAAGAGAATTTATTAGAAAAGTAGATGAAACAATTGCAGCTGATTCAGATTTAATTTATAATAGTTCTTTGAAAGGAACAGAATTAAAAACAGCTATAGAAAAAGCACGTATGGATGCTGCTAATAAATTAAATGATGTCAAAAATATTAATAAAATTAAACGATATGGAACTGCTTTCCACGTGTTTAGTGATGAATCTGCTGTTAATGCAATACGTAGAATGGAAGAACGTATTGGTAGTGCAATGGGATATAAACCTGGACAATTTAGTTTCTTTAAAGACTTAAAAGTAAGAAAAAGTTCTATTACAGGTGAAGATGTTATTATGCCTGAATCTGAAAGAAGAATTGCTTTAGCACAAAAATTAAATGCCTTTAGTGCTTTTGAAGGTCGTTATGAATTGATGTCACTATTGTTTCACCCTAAAACTATGATTGCTAATTTCTTTGGTGGTGGTACTAATATTTACGCTGATGTAGGTGGAGATATTATGAGAAAAGCTATGGATGAAAAATACTTGATAGAAGAAGTATTTGGTAATGCTACCTATGAAATAATAGACCCTATTACAAGACAAGTTAAAAAAGAAAAAGTTAAAAACTTAAAAGACATTGAACGTGTGTTTGTACAAAAAGGTTTGATGGAAGGTATTTATCTTGAAGAAGTAGGATTGAATAAAGGATTACAAAGTGCTGAAGCTAAAAGATTTGCAACAGCATTAGCTAAAAGATTTGGTAAATGGGAAAAAGAAAACTTTGAATTGAGTATGAATCCTGTAGAAGCAGAAAAAGAATTAAAATTATCTATTAATGAACTACAAAAAAGATATAATGTAGGAGAAGCTATTGTACAATTAGGTGCAAAACCAATGCAAATATCTGAAAGAATCTTACGTAGAACTGCTGGTATTGCACATTATTTAAATGCTAGACAAACAGCATTACCTTTAATTGAGAAAGGTAAAATGGATTGGGATTCACCATTCTTAATTGATATGGCTCGTAAAGGTATTGAAGCTTCACAGTATATTTATCACTCAGCTTATAGAACAAATTATTCTAATACTGCTTTAGGTAGAGTTATGACACGTTTCCATCCTTATGCTTGGAACAGTATCAAGAGAAGAAGAAATCTTTATAAAGGTGCAAAATATGGTGAGTTTATTTTAAATACAGATGCACAGCAAAGATTCCAAAGACAACTTACTGCTGATTTAATGTCTATGGCTTTAGCAAGTATATTTGTTGGAACTATGTTTGAATATGCATTGTCACCACCTATGTCCTGGATGCAAGATACTGCACAATGGTTGTTTGGTGATAAAGAAGATAGAAAGAGAGCTTTCTTTAGTTCTTGGCCCCATACATCATTGGCTCCTTTACAAGTAGTTACTCCACCTATTAGTAGATTTGTATTAGCTCCTATCAGTTCATTGCTTACTGGAGAGTTTGATAACTTTATGAAATATCAAGCAGCAACCTGGATACCTGGTGGTAGATTGTTGCGTGATGGATATAGGTCTATTAAGTCTCCTGCTATGTCATTTGACTTTTTAACAGGTATTCCTTTGCATAGAATTGGTCAAGAAGTAGAAAAAAATCGTCAAGCAGTGGAAGAAGCTATGGAAGAAGAAATGCAAGGTCAGGTTGAAGAATAAGATACCATATGGGATAGGTTTTCGTCCATAATCCCGCTTATATCAAGAGATTATACTTTATTCGATAGTTATATCAAAAAAAACATTTTATGAGCTTATAGGGGCATTCTCGTCATCTTTTTTTAAGGATTCCATAACTTTTTTTGCATTACGCTTTAATTTGTTGTTTTCTTTCCTTAATTTAAGCATCATTGCCCTTAAACTGTTTTTTCCTATCAATTTAATTACGTTTTCTACTTCTTCTTTTTTCATTTTTACTTTATTAGGTTACTTTTACTTATTAGTACTCCTTTGGATGTGTTACAATCTCCTCCAGATACAATTCTTGCTTCTCCATTTTCAATAGCATCATTTAATTTTTGTTTTAATAAATCAGTGCTAATTAATATTCCAATGTCTTCATCAATCCAGTTAAACCACCATTTAGCTTTAGTTGTAGATAATCCTGATAATTTTTCTCTTGATTCAAACTCAATAAAAACATTACCAGTTTGTTTTGCCTTTAAGTCTGTTTTAACTTCAATCTTTTGATTTTCTAAAATATCAGCTAACTTTTCTTCTGCTACTTTTCCTATTTCTAAATCGTGACTAAAGTCTGAATTAAATTTCATTGTTTAACTTGTTCATATGAAACCTTGCTGTTTGAGCAGCTTTTTCTACATCTACTTTACCATTAGGTAAAAAGTCTACATTATATAAATAAAAAGTTCCATATTCATTTTTAAATATTTGAACTTGACCTTGTTCATTTATATTTACTTGAACTTCATCAGGTTGTTTTTCTTTTGACATATAAACTCCAAGTTTATTGTCCCCCTTGTTAATATTGTATTTTTTGCTTACCTATACACAAAATTAACCAGCAAATTTTAAAAATCCAAAAAGGAACCGTGGATTGGATACCACGATGCGTCCTATTTCGCATATTTAGGGGGACAAATATTATTCGTCTTTAGCTTGTTGAAATAATGTATCAAACAGTTTATTGATTATTGCTTTGATAATTTCTTTTTCACCATCTGATACAAAAGGTGCCTTCTTGAAATTAAGCAATGCTGCTCTAATAATCAATAGTTCTTCATTAGTAAATTTAATCATCTTCAAACCCCGTTTTAACATCATCTAAATCGTGTCTATCTTCTAGACTTCTAAATACTTCATAAGTTCTTTTTACATCATCAGGTTGTTCTAACTTTGTAATAATACTATGCACAGCTTCTGTGTTTATATTAATTAAATGTAACAACCTAATAAGGAAATCAATCTCATTTTTTTCTAGAGTTGCTTTTTTCATTTGCATGTTTAATCTCCTTCATCATTTGAATCCAATCCTTTAATGGTAATATTATTAAAGGTTCTTTTCTATCCATTCTAGTTACAACAGCATCTACGTCATCTCCATGATAGTTTGGATATAGCCATTGTGCTATTTTCTTTTTACGTTTTGCTTGTATAGTAACATCTTCAACAATTACGTCAACTACTTCGGATTTACCCAAGCTTCTACCATCGGATGCATAGGCCCTCTTTGCAGAGAGCCCAGCATCTTTAGCACCATTAACGATTTCTCGTTCAAGATTGTTACCTCTTATCTTGTTTCTGTGAGCCATAGTCTTAAACCAATTTCAAATTCAAGTGGACCAATACCAAAGCTAATAGTCATGTGACCACCACTTTTTGTAGAAACAAGAAACCCTAAGGAAAATACCGATAAGAAAGTTAACTTGCTCATGTATAATCCTTCTTTTTCCATTTGTTCAAACTTAATAATTTTATCCAAGTTCATTATAGTCTAACCTTTCATATTGCATAGTTTCAAAAGTAAATCTTGCTAGCATTTCAAAAGGTGCTTCGTCACGTGATTTTACTGATTGTATAGTTCTATACATATCATCACGACTATTCCCACGAACTAAAATAACCTTATCGGCTTTTTGTACAACGTTGGATGAACCTTTTAAAGAGTGGATTCCTAATTGTCCAGTACTAGCTGAACTTTTATTAATATGATGTATAGCTATCACTAAAGTATTATGCTTTTGTGCAATATTTTTCAAAGCATCTATCTTCATGTTTTGTTCCTGTATATCATTTCTAAAACCATCTACTTGTAATTCATCAGTAGTGTCTACAACTAATATACTAGGTTCATGTTCAGCTACTATTCTTTTAACAGCATCTATCTGTGGTTGGATTGTCATAATTCTAATATGAGATAATAACTCTCTAAAAGAAGCGTTTTCATTGCTTATAAAAACATTATTAACCCATTCTTTTGTTTTATTAGCTACAATCTGCACAAATCTTCTAAAGGTAAGATATTCATTCATTTCTAATGATAGAAATAAAGTATCTTTCTTAGCTTTAGCAACAATGTTTTGAACAAATGCTGTTTTACCCATACCTGTATCACCTGATACAATCACTAGTTCACCTGGTTTCAAATCATAAGGCATAGCACCTGGAAATATATGTGCCATGTTTATAGATTTTTTAGCCAAATCTTTTTGAATGTATTCAGTGAATGCACTTTCTAATTCATCAATGCCTTTAATATCCAAAGTATAGTTCTTGTTTTTGTAGTAAATACATTTACTGTCACAATATTCAGACATAATAATATCATTACATCCATATTGATAGTTTCCAGTATAAATACTATCTACAACTCTGACAATTTTATCATTATCCATACTACCATTATTCCATTCAAGCATTGCTGCTAGAGTAGCAAGATATGGTAATCCTGAACGTCGATAAGTTGAAGCAATACGCATTGCTTTTTGATGTCTAGAACCTTCTATAGGACCTTCATTATACACGTGTTGCATACAAGTAACTACTGAATTTGTTTCAGAGCTTTTGTTTACAGCTTTTTGTATAACGAATTGTGCATCGATAACTTTAGATTGCATGTATGGTTCAATTGTTTTTTCGTAATTGTTATATTCTGCAAACCAATTATCGTATTCTTCCATATAATAATCATAAGACTCTTTACTTTGAGCTGCCTTTATAATATCTTCGATTGTTAAGTCGTCAATATATTTTAAAGGAATATAGATTTTATATGCTTTTGTTTTTGGATTATAAGACCAATTACTTCTGATGATTCTTGTTTTATCATAGATTGAATCAGCAAAGCTAAAGTGTTTAGTAAGGGTTTGTTTTACTTTTTCATGGACATTTTTAGCTGGTTGAAAGCCAAATACATCCATTAATTCTAAATGAAAACCACTACCACTATACCAAACATTTATATCTTCTTCTTTGATACCAAACTCAATCAATTCACCAATGTGATTTTTAGTCAATTCATAGAGTTCTTCGTCTTGTAAACCATTTTTATCGATATCAAGGATTAGTCTATTTACATAGACTAACCCTTCATACCCTTTGACGCTGCCATACTTTTGTACATATTTATACAAAGCTTCATCTTGATGATAATATGAACCATAAGATTCTTTTTGCATAAATGCAGCACCATTGATTGAGCGATAATAAAGTTCAACAGGAATTATTTGATTACGATTAGAAATGTTGTTCTCAACAAATTCTATGTATTTTTGATTACTCTCCATCCTTTTACCTTCTTATTATCTTTATGTGTTATTTCTTCTAATTCTAGACCAAATCTATCTAAAGTATTCTCTTCACGAATCTTTCTAAATGCCCTAGAATAAGTACTTGCAGTGTGAGTTTTTTGGTGAGCTAACCTACCATAAATTGGTACTTCTTGTTCTAATGTATAAGAAAAAAACCAATTATCAGTAGAGTTAGCTCGACTCACTAACCATTTGAGTAATATCGACTCAGTAGACATTAAAATGGTAAACCATTACTTTTTGGCTGTGCATGCTTAAGCATTTCAGCTTCTAAGTCTTCTACTACTCTAGGTTCATTTGAGTAACCAATAAAGTCTTTTGGATACCCTGCTGTTACTGATTTTTCAAATTCTGCAATTAATGCATCATGATTATCTACATGACCAACTCTTTGCCAAATTTGTTTTTTATATTTACCATTTGATAAATAATTTACAACAGCAATTTGCTTTCCAATTAATGGTGTTAAATCTACTACACCTGTATCATCTACATGAATTTCAGTTCCTGTATTGACATATAGTAAATTTAGATTATCAGGATATACTAATCCTGTTACAACACCTGCATTGTCTTTTTCAAAATTCTGATTAACAAATAAGTTATAATTATAACCATTGCTTGTATCAGTCAATTTCAATCTTACGCTGCAATCATTGTAAGGTGAATCAATTTGTTCTGCACTTTCAATACTACAGTTGTTAATAAAGTAGTTTTTAAGTGTTTTAGATTCAGAACTTTGTGGTTTTCTAGTTCCAGTTATAGCCATTATTTAGCTCCTTTATCTTTCGTTAACGATTCAAAGTATTCAGTACTTTGACTTACTTTAAGTTTAGTATCAAAGAATCCTGCTTGTCTTTTTTGAGTATATCTCAAGTAGTCTTCTTCGGGTAATGATTTAGCTTCACGTGCTGCTCTTGCTGCTTTATCCATTTCTTCTAATGATTTAATGGTTGGTTTATAAGATGCTTGTTTAGCTTGAGCATTTTGAACTTCTTCTTTAGATGCAATAGCAAAGTCACCACCAAATCCTGCAAATGCTAATGCACGACCTACTGCTGATGTTTCACCATTTTCTAAAGCTGAAGTTTTATTGACAAAACCTGTATTATCACGTTCTGCTGCATGACCTACATAAAACCATTCAGGTTCTTTAGTAGGGTTTGGTCTAACTATTGCTTTAACTACATATTCATTACAAGCTTCACCTGTTGGTGAATCTATTAATTGATTGACTTGTAATAATTCAGTTTCAATAGTAGCTTGTGGAAACTCTTCTGCGAATGCGATGAGTCTGTCTTTTACTTCGGTATATTCTTTACCTTTGAACTTCAT
>Ga0208162_1000514_pt1 | contig 22338 bp, 19 predicted proteins | sample CB_VirMetaG_4_FD_184539 | JGI IMG/M metagenome (GOLD analysis project Ga0208162, IMG submission 184539) | Freshwater to marine saline gradient viral communities from Chesapeake Bay - CB_1508_1M Viral MetaG (SPAdes) (version 4) | ecosystem: Environmental > Aquatic > Marine > Coastal | place: USA... | reverse complement strand
GAAGATGACATGAGCAGTAACTCTGCCACGGCTATTCCTAGCCAGCAGTCGGTAAAGGCTTATGTAGACTCACAAACTGGCTTGGGTGGCGCTACGCTTGCAGGTCTTTCTGATACTAACGTCACGTCTCCTGCTGATGCGGCCCTTTTGTTTTACGACACTGGCACATCAAAGTGGATTGATAACGTAGTATCTGGCGACATTACGATTGCGGATACTGGCGTGGCAGCTATTGGCTCTGGCGTCATAGTAAATGCTGATGTCAATGCTAGTGCGGCTATTGATGTATCTAAGACGGCACTGACGGCAGGCACGGGCCTTACCCTGTCTACTAACACCTTGTCCGTAAACTCTACTCAGACGCTTACTGAGCTAGATGTAGACAACATTAAGATTGACGCTAATGCGGTTAAGTCAACAAACACCAACGGCAACATCCAATTATTTCCAAATGGCACGGGCTTTACAGAGCTATACGGAAATACTAATGCTGGTGCGATTCGGTTTAACTGTGAGTCTAATAGCCACGGTGTAACGATAAAAGGCCCGCCTCACTCAGCAGCGGCTACTTATACTTTAGAGCTTCCTAACGCAGATGGTTCTGCTGGACAATTCTTGAAAACCGATGGTAGCGGTAAGCTCAGTTTTGGGGCTGTATCTGTTAATAACATTTCTGGCGATGTGGACATTTCAGGCGAGCTGCTGGCTGACAGCTACAATGAAACATTTAAGCGGGTAACAAGTTCATCTAACGCAGCAACAGTTAATTGTGAAGATGGTAATGTGTTTGAGCATGAGCTGTCAGAAAACACTACCTTTACTTTTAGCAACCCGCCAGCGGCAGGCGCAACAACTGTTAATGGCTTTGATTTAACTATTGCTGCTTATGACTCAGTTAGCACTGATGTTAGTAGCAATGTTACTAATTTAAGAGGAATTGCATTTAACAACGATGGCACAAAACTTTTTGTGGCTGATATGGCTGATAGCGACATTAGCGAATTTACAGTAGCTACTGCGTTTGATCTTTCGTCTACAGTTACTTATGTAAGAAACTTCTCTGTATCTTCTCAAGAAATCAACCCAACAGATGTTGCTTTTAATGCTAACGGCACAAAAATGTTTGTGATTGGAAGACATAACGACGCTGTTTTTCAGTATACGTTAAGTACTGGCTTTGACCTAAGCACTGCGTCGTATGATTCAGTAACATTGAGTGTATCTTCACAAGATACGGCTCCAGAGGGGCTTACCTTCAACAGCGATGGAACAAAAATGTACGTTGCTGGAGAGGCTACCGACACGATTTATCAATATACGCTTACTACAGGATTTGACTTAAGTACTGCCAGCTATGCCTCAAAAAGCGTTAGCGTAAACGCTCAGGACATTGATGTTTCGGATGTTGCTTTAAGCTCTGACGGCACAAAAATGTTTATTGCTGGTAACGGTAACAATACAGTCTATTTGTACAATTTAAGCACTGCGTTTGACGTAAGCACCGCTAGTTACAGTAGCACTTCTTTTAGTGTTGGCTCACAAAACTCTGGCCCCAACGGTTTAGTTTTCAACAACGATGGAACTAAAATGTACATGGGAGGATCAGGCAGTAACGACACTGTGTATCAATACACAACAGGCGCCTCATTTATAAGCGACAGCACAGCATACGGTATGTCGCTCAAAATTATTCAAGACTCTGGAGCATCTGGGTACACCATAACGTGGCCTACATCTGTCAAGTGGCCAGGAGGTACAGCGCCTACGCTGACAGCTACAGCATCTGCTGAAGATCAATTTGTGTTCTACACGAAAGACGGTGGGACTAACTGGTACGGCTTTACAGCGGGGCAAGCCTTAGCATGAGTATTGCTCGAATAATGCAACAGGCCGCTGCTGGCGCTGGTGATGCTGCTACTTACGTTGACGATGTGTTTTCTACGTTTTTGTATGAAGGCACATCGGCAGTAGGAAATGTAGTTACGAACGGAATTGATTTGTCTGGCGAAGGCGGTTTGGTTTGGTTAAAGTCCAGAGGGGATGCTCAATCTCACGGCCTTTTTGATACTGAAAGAGGCGCAGGCAAAATGCTTCAGAGCAACGCAACAGCGGCAGAGCTTTCTTATACAGATGTGTCTTCTTTTAACTCAGATGGATTTACGGCAGGTTTTTATACCGGGTGGTTTAATAGCTCAAATTACGAGCAATGCTCATGGACATTCCGCAAGCAACCGGGATTTTTCGATGTTGTCACTTATACAGGTAACGGCACTGCTGGTCGCACCATAAGCCATAACCTTGGTGCTGAAGTTGGATTTGCCGTTGTAAAACGGACAGACTCAGCGGCTCATTGGGAGGCTCAGCATAGAAGCATAGACCTTTCTTCTAACAAGGGGCTGTATTTAAGTACGTCAGGTGCTTTGGGTACGCATAATAATGTGTGGAATAGTACACACGCTACTTCTACCCATTTAGTACTAGGAGATCATGCAGACGTTAATGGGGTAGGGGGTACTTACGTAGCCTACCTATTTGCCCACGATGCCCAAGACTTTGGCGAAAATTCTGATGAAGCGATTATTAAGTGTGGGAGCTATACGGGTTCATCAGCTGGAAATGAAATAAATCTTGGTTTTGAGCCACAGTGGATAATAATAAAACGAACAAACGCGGCAGACGATTGGGTTATGTATGACGTTATGCGTGGAATGCCTGTTGGAGGAGATTCAGCAGAATTAAATCCAAATGCAAGTTATGCTGAAAACGGTTATTTTGGAAGTTCGCAACCAGACATACATCCAAATCCAACAGGATTTACTCTGCAGGGAACATCAAGCCCATATAATAGCACAGGTTCAACTTACATCTACATAGCCATCCGCAGACCCCACAAGCCAGCATCAGAGTTTGCGGCAGCTGATTTGTTTACGCCTGCTTCTCAAAATTTTCAGCCGGGAATAATATCTGCTGGATTTCCAATTGATCTTATTTGGCACGCTCGCCAAGGCACAGCCAATTACAAGCGGTTGTTTGATAGATTGAGAGGTCCTACCAAAGGTTTCTATACCGACCAAAACAACGCTGATGTAACGCACAGTTTATTTGGTTTTGACAACATGACGGGCTTTGAAATTCTGCCCGGAACCACAATTGATGCATGGTCTTGGATGATGTTCCGCAGAGCTAAAGGCTTTCTGGATATTGTGCCGTATACAGGAACTGGCTCAGCAACAACGGTGACACATAATTTAGGCGTTGCACCAGAAATGATGATTCTCAAAAACAGGGATGATGCGTCTAGCTTTCAGGTATACCACTCCGCTAATTCAGCCGATTACCATTTAGAGCTAAACAACACAAACGCTAGAAACTCAAACTCAGCAGTGTTTAACAGTACAGCCCCTACAAGTTCGGTGTTTAGCGTTGGAACACAAAACAATGTGAATGGAAGCGGCAAAAACCTTATGGCGTATTTGTTTGCTTCCGTTAGTGGAATATCTAAGGTTGGTTCGTATACCGGAACAGGTAATGACGTAAACGTAAATTGTGGTTTTTCATCTGGCGCTAGGCTTGTAATAGTAAAGCGATCAGACTCTACGGGCGGCTGGTACTTATGGGATTCTGCACGAGGCATTGTAGCGGGAAACGACAGTTATTATTTGATGAATACTAATGCCGCTCAAGTTACTAACACCGACTACATAGACCCGCTTGCTAGTGGGTTTACCATCACATCATCAGCACCAGCAGAGCTTAATGCTTCTGGTGGAACATACGTCTTTTTAGCAATCGCATAGGATTATCAACTATGTCTGAATACAGAGTACGAGCAACGGGTGAGGTTAAATCTCAAGGCCAGATCCGGAACGACAACAAGAATATGTCCCTGCCTAAAGTATGGACTGCAAACGTGTGTGACGCCTTGGGCGTTGATCCTGTCCTTGCCACCCCCGCGCCAGAGCCTAGCGCCGCTTACAAGTTAGTAGTGCGTAACGGTGCTGTGCAGGACGCGTAGTGCGTAACGGTGCTGTGCAGGACGCTAAGGGCAACTGGGTTCAGGCGTGGGTAGAGCGTGAGATGTTCACTGAGTACACCGATGATGACGGCGTCACGCATTCAGTCGCAGATCAGCAGGCAGCATATGACGCAGCTAATACGGCAACCTTGGCGGCGTCCGAAAGATCTAGGCGCGACAAGCTGCTGAAAGAAACAGACCACTACGGGCTGTCTGACGTCACCATGTCAACAGAGATGACAACGTATCGTCAGGCTCTTAGGGATGTACCTCAGCAGGAGGGCTTTCCCGGCACAATTTCGTGGCCTGAAAAGCCTGAATAGTGAAAGAAATGAACCCTATGGAAGAACACAGATTAGATCGTATAGAGCAAAAGCTCGACAAGCTAACTGAAGCTGTATCACAGATTGCTCGTGTCGAAGAGCAGATTCTATCTGTGTTCAAGCGTATGGATCGTCACGAGAAAAGACTAGACGATCAGGAGGACGACATACGAGAGCTAGAGAGTGCTGTACTAGCTAACTCAAGCTCAGTAAAGAATGCAGAGAGGTTCTTCTGGGTTGCCGTCAGCGCGTGTGTATCACTTGTCGTGTACATGGTTAAGTAACGTATGTGGACTGCACTAATTAACCCCCTAGCTACTCTGGCAAAAACATGGCTAGCCAACCGCCATGAGCGATCACAAGCCAAGCACGTAGCCAAGATGGAGGTAATTAAGAACACAGCCACATGGGAACAAGAGATGGCAGCGGCCAGTGCTACCTCGTGGAAAGACGAGTGGTTTACTGTGGTGTTATCAATGCCTTTGTTAGCTGTATGCTACGGAGTTGCTATGGATGATTTGAGCATTATGCAGCGTGTTGGTTTAGCTTTTTCTGAGCTAGACAAGTTGCCTGAGTACTACCAGTATCTCTTGTACGTAGCGGTAACTGCCAGCTTTGGCATCCGTGGTGCTGACAAGCTGATGCAGATGAAGGGCAAGTAATATGGCAACTGCTGCTGAAATTAGTGCTCTGTATAACAAGTATCTTGGACGAGACCCTTTACAGTCTGGTATTGACGCTTGGATTGCTACAGGGCAAAACATTGAGCAGATTGAGCAGGGCATAGCTAACTCACCTGAAGCGGCTGTGTATGAAACGTATCAAGCAACTGTTGGCCGCAAACCAACAATGGAAGAGCGGGAATTTTATGTAAACGTTAACCCCGCACCTATTGAAATTGTTGAGCAGGTTTTGTCTGGTACGCAGGAAGCGCAAGAGTTTCAGACTCAACAGCAACTAGATGAAACGGATATGTTGGCCGACACAACGGCTGATGACACAACGGTTGATGATGTGGCCGACGATACTCCTGCTGCGGCAACAAAAGATACCTACACAGTCATTACTAGCAACGCCAAGGGTGACGCCAGCAGCCCCTTTGGTGGCACTGCCGAATCCAACCAGACAGCACAGCTTGTAGAGATGACAGAGCAAGAGCTTCGTCAAGAGTTTGAGGATTCTGGTCAGTTACAGCAGCAGTTTGGCTCATTTGATAACTACATGGGCTATATAAATGACTCTCAAGAGTGGGTGCAGTCAGCCGATTGGATGCTTGCTAATCCCAATTATCGACCTAGCGACATAGAATCTGCTGTTATTGAGGGTGAAGATCTTGCGTTTAAACCGGGTCAAAAAGAAAAAGTTACAGAAAAGATAAGCCAAGATATTAGCAACGCTCGTCAAAGTGGTTATCAGCAGTGGATGAATGAAGGTGCTGACATACTACAGAAGTGGGGCATTCAGGACACTATCTATAACGATGACGGCGACCAGTTTAAATGGACTGGCTCTGGGTATCAGAAAACTATTAAGGTAGATGACCACGCTAGTTTTGCTGATTACGCTACAGCTTTAACAAAATCTGCTGTTGCGGGTTTGCTTACAGGCGCTGTTGTTGGTCCAGCTTTAGGCACAAGCACGTTAGGTAAAGCCGGTACTGCGGGAATATCTAACGTAGCAGGACAGTTGGCTACTACAGGAAAAGTTGACCCCTTGGCTGCTGTAGCTAGTGGAATAACAGCTGGTATAAACCCCGGCGGTATGTTAGCAGAAAACTTTGGTCAAGCAACAAAAATAGGCACAAATATAGTTCCGTCTAATGTTGTAGGCGGTTTTGTACAAGGCGCTACAAACGAGTTAATTAGCAGTGCTATTACTGAAGGAAAACTTGATTTAGAAGGCGCTTTAGTTAGTGGCTTGATAGACGCTGGGGTTAACGCCGCATCAGATTTATTAAGTGACGCAAGCAACAATTCCATAGAATCTGAAATGGATCGTATTCAGAAAGATAGGGCTGTCAAAGGTTTACCCGAACTTACTGAGGAACAACTGTACGCAGCAGCTTTGACCAATGCAAATGTCGGAAAATCTGACTTAGGCGGCTTAGTAGGCGAAGGCGGCTTACTTCCTTTTATTGAGCCTGTTAGCACTGAGGGGCTAAACAAACTGCTAGGTGGTGGCGCATTTAGTCAAGTAGATGTGTTTATTGGTCCTGACGGTAAAGAATATACAGACCTAGAAATTTTAGAAGGAGCTGCTGGTGAAGGTGTTAGTCCTGCTGATATTTATTACGGTGAGGTTCCCGGTTGGACAAGTGGTGTAATAACGCAACAAAACACAATACTGGGAGACGCCTTTGATTTTGCCAAAGAAAACATTCCCGGTGTTAGCCAAGTAACAGGGGCTGTAAGCGACCTACTAGACGCAGCAGCAGCAGTTGAATTTAAAAACACGTATGGCGCTACTCCAGAAGAGTTTCTTGAAGCAGGAGTTTCAATAGAAGAAATTCAACGGATGATTGCGTATGGTCCTCTTGACGAGACGTACAACTTTGCGGTCAACCCAAGAGGAGATTCACAGATGGTGGGTACTTTGTCCGGTATTCCGGGGTACTTTGTCCGGTATTCCGGGCTTGTACTCCACGGGTGCTAACAACCCATTCTTGGATTACGCAGAGGCAATAGGAGATTCTGCTTCTACAATTGGAGGAGTGGATGCTTTACAAGATGCTCTTCCTATAACTAATCTTCAGGACGCTGCAGCAACAGCAGCAGCAGCAAACGCAGCAGCAAACAGTGTAGCTATTGTTAACTTATCTGGCACAGAGACTGCTGTATCATCTAACACTGTTTTACCGGGAACTAACACAACAATTGCTGATGCTATTTTGGGTGGCTTTATTGATGGAGTATTAATTGATACCCAAAATAACAACTCAACTGTTAGTTCTGGAGGAGAAACTGTTACCCAAACTTTAGATGCTGGGGTAGCTGATACTATATCTAATGTTATTAACACCACAAATAATCAAGTTGCTACTACCACTGATGTAAACGCAGGAAGATCATCTTTTGATGACTTTGAGACTACTGTAAACAACACTACTACGTTAGCAACAACAGACACTGATGTTAACGCTGGAAGATTATCTTTTGATGACTTTGGTTTTACTGACACAACTTTAGATAATAATACTGACCTTGTTAATGATGTAAACGCAGGAAGATTATCTTTTGATGACTTCAGCAACACGTCAGATACTACTGTAAATAACAACACTACTTTAACTAATAATGCTGTAAACAACGCTAATATCTCAGATACTGTTGTAAATAAAAACACTATTTTACCATCTAATTTAGAAACCGTCGTGCCGCCCACTACGGTGCTGCCTAGCGTCAGCAGTGACAGCGGTGGCGGAGGTGGCGGAGGTGGCGGTGGAGTTGCTGCTGGTGGTATGCTTGGAGGAAAAGGCCCTGTTCCGTTTGATATTAGAGAAATAGGAATTACGGCGCAGCCAACATTACAAAAAAGACAGCAGTTTCCTATCACAGAATCTTTATTGGGAATGCTTACAGGCAACGGGAATAGATTAGCATGACGTATTTAAACTTAGTCAACAACGTACTTAGGCGACTCCGTGAAGACGAAGTAACTAACGTATCTGAAAGCACGTACAGCAAAATGGTCGGTGACTTTGTAAACGACGCAAAAGATCTTGTAGAAACAGCGTGGGACTGGTCAGCGTTGCGTAACACCCTTACAATTACGACGGCTGCTGACGACTACACGTACTCACTAACGGGCAGCGGCGACAAAGGTAAAGTTTTTAGAATTATAAATGATACTTCAAATTGCGAGCTACAATACCAAACACAGGCGTGGTTCGACAACGAGTTCTTTGTAAACAACCCAGTATCAGGTACGCCTAAGTATTTTACTTATAACGGCGTAGACGCTAGTGGCGATACTCAGATTGATGTGTATCCTAAACCTGACGGCGTTTACTCGTTAAAAGTAAAAGTAGTTTTGCGTAACGTACCTCTGAGTGCTGATGCAGACACGTTGGCTATACCTAGCAGTCCCGTGATTCACATGGCAGTTGCTCTGTTAGCTCGTGAGCGTGGTGAAACAGGAGGTACATCAACTGCTGAGTACTTTGCTCTAGCTGACAAGTATTTATCTGATGCTATTGCTATGGACGCACAGAAACACCCTGAAGAAACTATCTTTTACACTCCTTAGGAACTACTATGGCACAGCCTCTACAAAGCATTAACTTGGTTGCTCCTGCGTTTCAGGGAATTAATACAGAAGATTCTCCTCTAGCGCAGGACACGTCTTTTGCTGAAGTCGCAGATAATGCAATTATTGACCGACAGGGCCGGCTGGCGGCTCGTCAAGGCAACAGCGTTATTACGACCAATAAGACGGCGTTGGGTACGGATCATATCCACAATATCCATGAGTTTTACGACAGTGCTGGTAACGAAACCATATTTAGCACTGGCAACAACAAGATACTGAGTGGCACGACTACGCTGACAGATGTCACCCCCGGCTCATACACAATCACGGCTAATGATTGGAAAATCGTAAACTTTAACGATAAGGCTTATTTCTTTCAGCGTGGCTATGACCCGCTAGTCCACGACAACAGCAACGGGCTAAGAACATTTACGGTAGCCAACGGCGGGGCCACTAACGCTACCTTTAAGGCTAATGAGGTGCTTGCTGCGTTCGGCAGGCTGTTTATCGCTGGCAACGCTACTAATGACACCATTATTTATTGGTCTGATTTGCTAGATGGCAATGCTTTTACAGGCGGATCTAGCGGATCTATTGACGTTGCAAAGGCTTGGCCTAACGGCGCAGACAAGATTGTTGCTTTAGCGGCCCACAATGACTTTCTTGTAGTCTTTGGCGAACACAGCATTATTGTCTACTCAGGCGCGGATAGCCCTGCAAGTATGGCAATCAGCGACACTGTATCAGGCGTGGGCTGTATAGACAGGAAAACAGTACAAAATATTGGTACTGACTTATTGTTTTTGAGCGACGACGGTTTACGAAGCCTCGGAAGAGTCATACAAGAAAAATCCCTTCCTATAACAGACGCAAGCCGTAACGTAAAACAAGATTTGATTGCAAAACTAGCGTTAAAAACTAGCCCAGCTACGTCTGTGTACAGCCCTGAGAACTACTTTTATCTATTAGGACTTCCTGACAGCAACCTTATATATTGTTTTGACTTACGAGGCCGACTAGAAAACGGCTCGTTCCGCGTAACTAAGTGGCCCAGTGTTGACTTTAAGAGTTTTGCTAGAGATCGCAACGGTGACATCTATATTGGCACTGTAGACGGAATAGGTAAATACGACGGGTTTGACGATAATAACTCATCTTACATTTTCCGGTACACAAGTCCGGGTTTGACGTTTGGCGATCCGTCGAAGCTAAAGCTGCTCAAAAAAATTAGACCGACTATTGTTGGTGGAAACAACGCAGATATTATCCTGAGTTGGACGTATGACTTTTCAGTTCAGGCCAATACGTCAAGGTTTAGAGTTGGTTCATCAACGCCGGGATTTTACGGAGAATCAGAGTACACGGCTGTTGAGTTTACGCTAGGTGATTTGATTAGTCGAAAGTCTCTTAATTGTACGGGCAACGGCTCTGTAGTTTCTGTGGGTCTACAAACAGAAGTAAACGGTAGCTCTATATCTCTACAAGAAATGAATGTATTAGCACTAGTAGGTAAAACAGTATGAACAAGTATAACTCAAGAGGTACAAGATAATGGGTATTCTTTCAGGTCTTCTGGGAGGAGTCGCTAAAGATTTATACGGTGGTATTCCTCAAGAAGTAAAAGGCATCTATACGGATGAATTAACCCAGTTAACTTCTCCTGACATTACGTTTCAACCGTTTACTGTTACAGGGTCAACTGGATCACAGACCGGAATTACTCGTGATCCTGTTACGGGGCAGTTGTCAACTCAGTTTACATTAGACCCGACAGAGTTAGCGTTGCAGGATGACCTGTTAGCTCAATCTCAGTCAATGCTTACGGGGGCTGTTGGTGACAGGTCTGAACGAGAGCAGGAGATTTACGACACAATCCGGGCTACACAGCTAGGCGAAGAAGAGCGTCAGCGTTTAGCTCTTGAAGAACGGCTAGCAAGCCAAGGGCGTCTAGGAGTGCAAACAGCGATGTTTGGCGGCACTCCAGAGCAACTTGCGTTAGCACAAGCACAAGAAGAAGCGCAAGCTAGGGCGTCTCTGGCGGCTATAGAGCAGGCAAGAGCAGAACAAATGCAACAGGCAGGCCTAAGCCAGCAGTTCTTAGAACAGGCCTACACGCCTCAGGCGGCTATGCTTTCTGCCTTGTCACCTGCGTTGAACATTGCTAGTCTCGAAGACGTAGCCAGACGACAACAGGGTGAGTTTGATTACCAGACTCAGCTTGCAAATCTACAGGGTGCTATCGGACAGTCTCAAGGACTTGCTGATCTGTACGCTGGTATGTTTACTGGTGCTGGTGGTCTGCTTAGTGGTCTTACTGCAGCAGTTCCGGGTACACTAGACGCTGTTGCAAACATTAAAAATGCGTTTTTCCCAAGCTAAAGAGGATTAAGTAATGTCACTATTTGGTAGAAGAAACAATCCTATTGGGTCTATGTTTACTGGGGGTGGTATGACCCCCGGACAAACAATCGGCAGAGCTTACGCAGACTTTGGTAGGACTATAGGTGCTACAGCACTGGACGCAGCCAGTAGGCTTCAAAAACGAGCCGATGAACGAGAAGCTGAACTTGTGTCACAACGAGCTAAAGAAACGTTAGCTCAATACGAAAATAACCCAACAGGTCTTCTTGCTGTGGGCCAAGATATGTTGTTAAGTGATGATGTTAATGAACAAAAAATGGGCGAGAGGTTTATAACTATTGCCAACTCCCGTATTGAACAGGATAAAACAGCAGATCAACGTAGGTTGGGTGTCTTTAAAACACAAGTTACTGCTGCTGCACAAGCAAACATACCTCGTAACGACCCTAAAGTAATAGCCCTCCGTAGGCAAATACAGCGGCTAGACCCAACAGGAGAAGCCTTTGAAGACGCTTATCTCAAGGGAAGTCCTAAACGAGAAATAACCACGTTGTCTGAAGGCGAAAGAGCAGTAGAAGTGACTATGGGAACTGATGGGGCTACTTCTAAAGTTATTGAGGACGCAGTGCAAGCCCCTAAAGACCTGATATACGAAACAAAAGTAGACTCAGAGGGTGTAATAACCGTATTAGAAATAGATCCAAACACCAACCAATCAAGGGTTGTTTCTACGCACGAAACACGGGAATCTGCTTTAAAACAACAACAGAGACTAGAAGCAGAAATAAACAGGCTAACTAAAGCCCGGATGACTAGAAACACTGTCAACGAAACTATTGATTTTATCCAAAACAACATAGATAAAATAGATCAAGGAGTGTTAAAGGCTTGGGATGGCGTTGGTGGTTTTACTCAACTGCTTAAATTTATTCCCGGTTCTGAAGCAAGAAACTTAGAAGCAATGGTTTCTTCAATCAAAGCAAACGTAGGCTTTGACCAGCTGTTGTCAATTAAAGCAGCAGGGTCTACTCTAGGTCAGGTTTCTAACATTGAAAACGCGTTGCTTCAGTCTACAATAGCCAGCTTGGATACTCTTAGGGATCCACAAGAAATACTTAGATCTTTGAAGAAAATTCGGGGTTACTACAACTCAATGATTACTAAAGCTAGGCTAGTAGAAAAACACGGCAAAGGTAATGTCCCCACTATTACGTGGCTAGAAGACACGAACTGGACAGACGCAAACTTTGTTGACGCTTGGAGAGAAGACTTTGGTGGAGAAGTTGCACAAAATCCAGACGGAAGTTACACGGTTACTATGCCGGAAGACGCAGACGGAAACAAAAAATTCTATCGTGTTGTACCAAGGTAAGGTTAAACTAAAATGGAATCAAGGGAACTAACACCAGAAGAAGCTGAAGAACTGCTGTCAGTAGCAACTCCTGTTGCTGGAGCGGGTAACAGCGGTTCACCTTTTGTTGCTACAGAAATTACTAAGGAAGACGCTGAAAACCTGCAGAAAATTTACGAGCAGATGCCTAAGCCTGCCCCACCAAGGCCAATCATAAATGACACAAGTACTCCTCTTGAAAGGGCGGGACAACGGTTATCAGAAGCGGCAACACAAAGGTTTCAAAAAGCATCTGATATAGTAATGGAAAGGGGAGAGTTTGCAGAAGGTTTGCCTTTAACAACACAAGTAACTGGCGTTGCAGGACAGTTGGCTGGTTTGGGTTGGGACGCTACTGGAGAACTTTTTAATATGTCTCTAGATGGCTGGAGTTACGCCATACCTGACTCAGTAGAAGAGTCGGCAGCACAGGCTATGCGGGATGCTATGCAGGCGTTTTATGAGCACCCGCTTGGAAAACAAGCACAGCAAGCGTTAATAATGGGAGAAGACAGTTGGTTTGAGTTTAAAGATAATCACCCTGATTTTGCTTTGGTTGTCGAAAGTGCTTTTAACATTGTACCTTGGTTCAGGAGAGGACCAAACGCTAAACCCATAGCTAAAACACCAGAAGGCACTCCCGACCCTGCTTTTGTTGATCCTAAAACACGGCAGGTAAACCGTTTGTCAGGACGACAGCGGGGTATTTGGAAGGTTATAGCGCCCAGTAAAACAGCGTCTCAAACAAACCAACAAACAACAGCACCTCAAGGACCACTGCGTACCCAACAAACTGTGTTGACTCAGAATGAAATAGATCAGATTGAAACGGTCGCTAAACACACACGGGTTGATCCAACGCGCACAGATAGGACAAACGCAGAAGACTTACAGACTGCTATTGATACGTTAGAAGAAAGGCTACAAAAAGCACTAGCAAACGTACAGGTTGAAATACCAAAAGAAAGAATTTTAGAGTCAGCTAAAGCTAGGCTTATAGCGTACCGGAATAAATTTCCGGGACTTGGTATTACCAATAAACAACTACAAGAAGCTCTGAGTCAACTTCAAGTAACGTTGTCTCAGTTTGGTAATACTCCTGCTGAAATACTAAAGGCTAGACGAGCTATTGATGACTTTAGAAGAACAAAATTTGGTGAAGACAGTTTTAAAAAAGCAAAGGGCAAAAAGAAAGCTACTGCTAGGGTTGAGATTTACGACATAATACGTAACGTAATGAACGACTCTATAGACTTTGATGCGTTTGAAGCAGTGCCTACGTCACCCCTGAGCCGAAAAGCAACTAAGTCCAACACGAGGCAGTTGTTGCGAGAACAGTCTCATCTGATTCAAGCTCTGGAAACTATTAACGCTAAGTACCCTGAGGGTAGCACAGTTATGGCTAGGGTTCGTCAAAACATGGCGGCTCTAAACATGACTCTTCCATCAACGCCGTTAGCTCAAGCAGCCACTATAAATGCAATAGGTGCTCCGAAAATGATGGCTATGATGGCTGGACTGTACATTCCTATCTGGGGCTACAAAGCAGGGAAAGCAGTGTTGTCAAAAGCCTACTATCAGAAAGAACTACGTTTAACTGTAGAGGGCATTGATAAGGCACTAAAAGTAGCCAAAGACCCAGAGATGATAAAACAGTTGCGTTTAGACAGAGCAGCAATTATAAACATTTATAAAGGGTACATGGAAGACGCTGAACAAGAAAGCAAAGAAAGACGACCTCCGTTAAAATCAGCGGCTAATTGAGGACTATAGCATGAGTTGGGTAACAGACGCTATTGCTAGAGAAACAGCAAGAGCAGAAGACTTTGATACTGCTATGGCAGAGGCAAGCGGAGACTTCAGTGTTCCTCTGGGCAGAAACATAGCTGAAGCGTTTGCAGACGCTGCTGCACAAACACAACAGGGCAGGGACTACGGAGATCAAGTAATCCCTAACTTGCAGCAGGGGCAGTACGGAGAAGCTGCTAAGAACTTTTTGACGAGCACTGCGTTAAACACTGCCGGTGGTTTTAACAAGGTCATGTCTCCAGTGACAGGACTGTTTACTTCTGTTATGCCTAATTTTGGCGTAACAGAGCGAATTATGAACACCGGGGTTGGACAACAAGCCATGCAGCTTGCACAACAGAACCCACGGGCTGCTGCTAGCGCTGGCGCTATGATGGACATAGGTTTAATGCAGGCAGCTCCTCGTGCTCTTAGGGAATCTTTAAAGGCCGTGGCTGACAACACTCCCACAAGTCAACCGGGGTTTTACGATTCACCAAACCCTTTAAATAAAGTAATGGCAACAGCTAGAGTGGCGGGCCCTAACATACCCACGGCTATAAAACAGGGCTTTACTCCGGCAGGACAGGAAAGGCGCAGGGTTATTGGAACAGGGGACGCTAGAGTACGGGAATACGAAGAAACTGGCGGTTCACGAGACACGATGAACATTCAAAGAGGCAACGCAATGGCGAGCGCCTTTATGGAAGCACAACGTCGCGGAGAAACCTCCCCTCCTCTGGATACTGTCGTAGGCAATACGGTAGAAGTACAGCGGTACGTACAAGATTGGACAGATGTGAATAATATAGATCGTGTCAAAGAAGGGCTGAAGTCCTACACGGACGATGTACCAGACACCGTTGTTGATACGTTCACTAACCACCTCGTAAAAGCTCACGGCGCATCTAGTGATCCGGGACAAACATCATTGGTTATACGCAGGCCAGAAACAGGAGAGTCGCTGCAGGGCGAAGCAACAGGCGTAGCAAAAGCAACATCCCCAGCGGGCATTTCTTCTCTGGCTAGTTCCAGAATAACGGGGTCTGCTAAAGAGGCTCTACCTGACGCTGATCCGCTTGAGTTTTACACTCAGTTTATCTCAGTAGCAAAACACGCCCACGCAGACAAACTACGTCTTGCGATTAGAAACGGAAAGCTGCCTGATGAATCTAGAGCGGTCTTACTTAACAGGTATTGGCGTCTGAAGATACGTGAACGAAAAGGCCAAAAGATAAACGAAAAACAACAACAAGTGCTAGATTACTTTGATGCCGCACCAAAAGCAACTCTAAACGATAAAGGTAACGGAATATACGCGTTCCAAGAAAACCACGCCTCTGCGATGCAGGATTTAGGCGGAGTAAATGATGTTGTAGCTATTGACACTAAAAATGATATGGTATACACAATGATTTCTGACGGTCACGATTTGATGGGTATGAAACCACCCGGAGGAAATGCACTGTTGAACGCTACTCCTATTTACTCGTTTAAGGCCGGAACTAAATCACCAGAGAAAAAAGGAGTTGCAAGGCCTGAAGAAAGCGTTGCTCGTATAGAAGAAATAACAGGTATGCCCAAGCAAAAAGGCGAAAGCAACGTACAGTACCAAGCAAGAGTTATGCGTGACTACAAAGGCAAGGCAAACTTACAGGACTACATCAACGTAGGCAAAAACGTAGCCACGGTTGGTATGCTAACAGGAGGAGCTTTACGTGAAGACCAAGAACAACAATGATAACCACAGCGTGTCGTACACGTCGATTGATTACCACTCTATGTGTGAGAAGTCAAAGGACCGCATCCAGATGATGCAGAAGGAAGGAATGACTACGCCAAGAAATGGGAATGACTACGCCCCATGACCCGAAAGACAAGCCAGAGGACGTAGCCAAGAAGGACGGTGGTTACTCCATATTCTTCATGTCATAACTCACAGTTGTTACCTGTGCAGGCCAGTTGTTGTGACCCCTCAGTCATATCGCTGGCTTCTTCTATATCCCACGATATTTCCTTTGGAAAGTCCTTAACCATCTGGTTGTACGTCTTTTTGTCCACAGGCTCGTACGGTGCTTGCTGGTACGTATGGTCTGAGTAGGGCAAGAAGCTAATACCTGACACCTTGTCAAACTTGTTGTACAACCACTGTCCCACCTCTAGAAACTCCTCATCCCTGTAGTAGCAGGTCATTGACGGCTTGTGCTCACACCAGTAGTCCTGATATATCTCCCACAGATCTAACTGCTCCATAGCACCCATGTCTGAGGCTGTCACAGCGCCCTCAGGAGACGCGATAGGAAAGGAGAATACCCGTGTACTAGGGGACATTAGATCGTCCTCCACAGGGACTCCTGCGGCCTCTAGGACGGCGCAAAGTGGGTCACGAGAGTCTGCACGGACTCTGCGAATATATTGATTGCTGTAGCGAGGGTGAATCCCACTAGCAGAATCGACCAGCTGACTAACAGTACCACTAGGCTTGACCGCAGTAATAGCGACAGAAGGGTTAATCCCCAGTTTTTTAGCCCACTGTTCGTTAGTGACGATAGCCTCATTACGCATCTCCGTTAGCCACTTCTTGAGTTTAGCCTTGTCTTCCCGTCCTGAGAGCACAGGGTGGTCCATGATGCCTGTAAGCGATACGCCTAACAGTGCCTCTTCCTCTGTATTGGTCTTCCATACGTTACGTAGGTAACGGAAGTCAGTCAGGGTAGCCTGTAGAGTTCCAAGGATAGACGCAACTCGTACTTTTCGTTTGAGGCTTGCGAGCGTATCGTCCGACCTGATAACAACCTCTGATAGATTGCAAAACTGGTACGGGCGTAATATTATCTCCGAACAGGGATTCGTACCGAAATCATAGGAAGCATCTCTTCGCTCGTTCTTTGCGGCTTGCTTTTGACTTGCCACTCTGCTAAAGACACCTCGTTCACCAGATCGTGATTCATACAGACTAGTCCATTCGTTTAGAAACGCCTCAAAGTCTGGCTTCTCTGTGTAACACGCAGAGTTATTCGCTAGACCACGCTGGGGTTCATCTACCCACCACTGTCCGTGCTTGCATCGTCGGATGCGGTCGTCTGTGAGGTTACTGAGGCTGATGAGGGCGCTTCGTCTGACTCCTCCGACAACGACGATTTGAGCAATCTTACAGCAAAGATCGTGGCACTCAATGGACGTAAGTTTTCGTCCAGCTGCTCCCTGAAAGAGTTCAATTGTGAACTTGAAAAGATCGACGAGAGGTTCAGGACCACTTGCACGGCCTCCGAAAGTCTTGAGCGGGGAACCTGCAGGTCTAACTCTGCTAACGTCCCATTCGGGAACTTGACCTGAGTACAGCAGTGATACCAACTCCCTAAACGATTTCGCCCATCCGATCTTCGAATCTGCAACATTAATAACTGTGTCGGTTGCATGGAATGTCTCCGCTACTTCTGGCAGTTTGCTGATGTATTGACGCTCTACGCTGAAGCCTACCCCTGTGCCGCACAGCAAGACGTACATCAGTTCGTCAAAGGCCTTGGGGTGGTCGATAGGCAGGTAACTACAGTTGAACCCTGCTACGTTGTCACGATCCAGCGCCTCGCCTGCGGTCATCAGTGCTCGCATAGAAGGCATTACGTCTAGATCGTGGATAGCCTTAAAGATCTCTGACACATCAAAGTCATTCAGAGCACCCCGGTCTGACCAGAAGTTAATGTACCTGTTTACTGTCTCTTCCCAAGTCTCCCTGCGCTTCTCTTCTGGAAGGTAACGGGCGTACCGTGACTTGTGTATGTATTGCTGGTATGCGTCCATCTATTCGTTTACTCCTAGTGTTTCGTTAATGATTGCTTGTCCTGCCATCTGTAGCAGCATATACACCCCATCAGGGTACTGCTCGTTGGACGCTACTTCAAACATTTCACCGTCTTCGTACATCACAACAGCCACCTTTACCTTACGTCCTTCTTCCTCATGTTGCATCGCTTTGACTACAAACGCTGATAGAAACTCTGATGTGGTGATCTCGTTTTTATCTTGATCTGTCTTACCAAACTTCCCTTCTACTACTTTCATAAGGCAACCTCCTTGATGAGCCAATCTAGATAGACACGGGCCTTACGTAAGTCCTCTACACCGTTCTTGTACTCGTATCTCCAGAGGTACTTCAGGCAGTTGCCCTTGAGATACCCCTTGTACTCTTGTGGGTGCATGGACGCCTTGATTGCTTCAATGGCCTCTATCGCCCCTTTGTTGTAGTGATCTGGTTGTGTCACGGGGTTATGCTGATCTTGAGGGTGGTACAACTTGCCAACCGCTGTGTCCCACTCTTTGGGAGTTGCGCTATCAATACTCATTTTCAAGTTCTTCCTCCAACTCTTCCTGAAAATACTCTAGTCTTTTGAGCAGTCTGTCTTCAAACCTGTCCAGTATATCCTCAGACGATATTTGTAAGGACTCCAGAAGATCGTCAGGGTCATAGAACCGCAACAGACGCTCCTTAATTTCTTCTAGTGTCAGAGACATAATCAACCAACTCCTTTAGTGTTTCTATATTATACCATAAAATTTCGTGTTTGTCACACCATTGAGCCATAGTATTTTTGGTACTTTTGCTTACTTTTTGATTAGGCTTCATCAGTACAAATATGAGTTCTTCGTTTTCCTTGAGGCACTGATTGATCGCTCTATACTTTTGCGTGTCTCCTGCGCGAAAATATCCTTTGCATTCAATGTAGTAGACTCGTCCGTTAAGTTCGTACACAAAGTCTGGGGTATACTTTCTTTCGATTCTGTAGTCGATCTGGCACGGCTCGTAGCTAAAGCCAAATGGTTGTAACTGCGTTGCGACATCTTTTTCAAACTCCGATCTAAAGTTCCCTAGTTTAGATTTCCGTGACTTTCGGCTCATTGACCACCTCTGTTAAGTATCTGGGTCCACTTGAGTAGATAAAAGTTCTTACTCCGGGCCAGCAAGTATGCTTGTAAGGACAGTACGAACAACCGACTGCGAGCTTTTGATTTCCACTTTTGCCATCTGGTACGACTTCGTGGCAGTGCTCTGGTGCTTCCGGTTGCTCTACTAGCTTTTTTACGCGGTCAACGTGCTCCTCTATGTCGTAACTAATCTTGCTGTATACAGGAGCCTGTGTGTCCTCAGAGTCATACATAAGGTACGTCAGGTGTCCGTTCTGTTTATCCATCGCTAGCCAGCCAAATTTGGTTTCACCTTCTGAATGTGCATACCCTTTAATTTGAGCAACGTATCCAAACGGATCATCATAAGCCAAACTTCCGTCCTTGAATTTTTTAAACCCAAAAGTCGAGACAGATTTAATATCAGTGACAACACCGTCAATTTTGCAATCCATAGACCCCGTAATGCCACGTACCTCACACTTCTTTTGCTCATCAGTCACCTCGTGTCCTGAGACTCTAGTTAGAAATAAAAGCATCTCTTCGATCAGATGCCCGTACATAAACTTGACGTATGTGTTAGGAGTCATCTCCTCCTGCACATCTGGGTTGTTCACCACGTTCCAGAGGTAACGGTCGTCACGTCCGATGTTTGACATTCGCAGCTTGCGCCCGTCACGCTTCTCTGTGAACAGATTTGACATGAGCCGCTTGCAGTTCTCACCAAAGCGGTCAATCTCTTCGTAAAGATCGACGCCCTCTGCAGGCTCTTTTTCCGACACTACTTTGTATATGTCGTCTACCAGTGAGTAGAGTTTGTTCATTCTTGATGCTCCACAAAACGACACTTACGGGTGTCTGGGTGAAAGTGTACGTATTGAACGTTCAGTTTTTTCTGTATCTCTGAGCGTCCTGTTAGGTTGGTGTTCCGGTTTGACTTAACATCGATAAACTTGACGTTGCCTTCTTTGTCCACGCAGATCATATCTACTGGGCCGGTGGAGCCAGAGTTTACAAAAACTTCGTAACCACTGTCCCACAGCCACGTTACGGCGTAAAACTCTGCTATGTCACCTATCCTGTTAGGGTCTGTAACCTTTTCCATCAGTGTGTCTCCGTCCACGTTGATCCGACTTTGTACTCTCCGTCGAGTGGGCATCTGAGTTCAAAAGAAAGCCCAGCCGCCTTGATGCACTCCACTGCGAGCCAGCCGAACTTCTCTGCTTGTTCTGTAGCCACCTCCGATTGTATCTCGTCATGTACATTCCCTACGAACTTGTAGTCAATGTTGTGCTGTGTTGCGTAGTCATCCAGAAGCACCAGAGCCTTCTTCATAATGATCGCACCAGCGGCCTGTAGTAGCGTGTTTAATGCACTATGCTCTGATCTAACCCAGAGTCGTCGTCCGTCGAGTCCGGTGAGGTATCCTTTCCTAGAAGCCTGTCCAACTCGTTCTCGTAGACCTTCAAGAGCAGGTGTATTTCGTAGAAAGCGTGTCCTAAGCGCATTGCCATCTTTTGCAGTTCCTCCGACGATGCTTCCAATCTTTGCGTCTCCTGCTCCGTAGAGGAAAGCATAGATGAAAGTCTTTGCTTGAGGTCTTGTTGCAAGTCCTGCAGCAGTTTGATTTCTGGTGTGAATGTCGTCTCTAAGCAAGACATCTGTAAACTCCTCGTCGCCCATGTAGTGAGCAAGCATCCGTAGTTCTAGTCCACTGGCGTCAACACCAACCAGCCTCCGTCCCTCAGGAACAATCCAGCAGTTACGGCAGTCTTCTCCGTACTCAGAATTGACTGAGGGAACCTGTGCCATGTTAGGACTCTGGTGTGTCATGCGTCCTGTTACAGCACCATTAGTTATCACCCTGCCGTGTACTCTACCGTCTTCCTTGACGTGTTCTATCCATGAGTTTACTTGTGCGTATCGCTTTTGCAACAAGAGGTATTCCAAGACTTGAGCCGCTTCGGGTACATGATGATTCTCCTTGAGCGTTTTTTCATCAACAACCGGCTTACCTGTCGCAGTGAGTTCCTTCCAAACTGCACCCTTAGCTGTAAGTCTTTCGGCAACCTGCTGTCTCGACCCAACGTTGAATACATGGACCTTATCTTTGAGTCTTTTGCCTGTCTTTTCGGAATAACGTTCCTCAACAATCGGCGGGAAAAGCGCCTGTAAATCAGATTCAATTTCATTCATGCGCTCCTTGAATTTAGCGCACAGGACGTGACACAAACGCTGATCCAGTAACCACCCGTGGCGTTCCTGCTCCTGTATGATCCACTGAACCTTGTGCTCCAGATCAATACTTTCCTGTGAGAACCTATCTAGCTCTACCATGAGGCGCTTATAAACAGCCTCAGTTAGCTCTACGTCACGGATGCAGTAGTCAATCATCTCTGGTGTCAGCTGTGACCAATCCTCGTGGTCGCCCTTGGGGAAGCCTAAGATGTTACCCCAGTTCCTCAGGGAGTGTCCACCAGACCGGCTAGGGTCTGCCAAGCGTGACAGTATCAGGGTATCAGTGACCAGAGTCCTGTCAAAAGTAAAGTCCCAAAGATGCTCAACCACAGGAACGTCAAAGCCAATTCCGTTGTGCAAAACGAACATGGTTGTGCAAAACGAACATGACCGGGGCTTTACGCGATACATACGCTTTGAAGTCTTCTTCATTACAGATTACCTCCGATACTCCGTTGTGGCGGCAGACAACACACCAGATAACCGTGGCGTCTAGTCCGTCAGTTTCAATGTCACAGTAGACAATGTTCAAAACTCTGTCTCCGGTGGGTTAGGATTGGCGCACTCGTGGATACGTCCGGTAAACTTGTCGTACCGTAGCCAGCAAGCGGGGCCGGTTTCTCCAGCGTAGCGATTCTTGAGAACCCGAACACACGTAGTGTTCCTAACGTCCTCGTCCTCGTGTTGCTGGTTTCGCTCCATGCCTATAACCATGTCGGACAGCTGTGCTATACTCTGGCTACCACGTAAGTCCTGCAGGCTAATACGCCCACCGTCCTCGTGTGCTGTGCCAGAGCTACGCTTGAGGTGTGACACGAGAAACAGGGTGATGCCTGTCTCTGCCACCAGTGTACGTAGCTTGGTCATTATCTCATCTATAGCTTTCCGTTCGTCCCCGTTCTCTTGAGAAGAAACCACGATTGACAGGTGATCGAGTACGATATATCTGCAGTCGCAGGCCTTTGCCATGTGCCGTACTCTTGAAAGAAGCTCATCGGCTGATGTTGATCCCCAGTGATCGAACAGGTAATAACGTCCAGACCCCATCGTTGCTTCCCAATGAGGTCTAAGCT
>Ga0208162_1000513_pt1 | contig 22397 bp, 25 predicted proteins | sample CB_VirMetaG_4_FD_184539 | JGI IMG/M metagenome (GOLD analysis project Ga0208162, IMG submission 184539) | Freshwater to marine saline gradient viral communities from Chesapeake Bay - CB_1508_1M Viral MetaG (SPAdes) (version 4) | ecosystem: Environmental > Aquatic > Marine > Coastal | place: USA... | reverse complement strand
TCAATTAATCTCTCCGCAGTAGCGGTAACTGAATTTGACAGCATGGTGAAGCACGCTTATGCGAACGCTGGCTTGCTCAAGAACGCTGTCACACTCCGAAACAACGTAGTAGGTGACACCTACAAGTTCCGTCGTATGGGCAAAGGTCTTGCTAACCAGAAGACTAGCTCGGCTGATGTTGATCCAATGGACGTAGGACATGCATTCAAGACTGCGACTCTCGCAAACTGGAATGCTCCTGAGTACACCGACATCTTCGACGCACAAGACGTAAACTTTGACGAGAAGCAAGAGCTGGCGACTACTATCGCTGGTGCCTTGGGTCGTCGTTGTGATCAGCTTGTCATCGACGCTATGGACGCCTCTACTCCACTGACCACTGCTGTAGCGGCTGGTGGCACTAACTTGACTATCGCTAAGGTTAACTCAGCGCAGGTCGAGCTACGTGATCAGGGAGTTCCTAACACTGAGTTGTTTGCTGTCATCGAAGCTGGCGGTCTTGGCGGTCTTTTGAGCGACGAGAAAGCTACTTCTTCTGACTACCAAGCAGTCAAGGCTCTTGTATCTGGCGAGATCAACACTCTTGTTGGCTTCCAGTTCATCATCCTTGAGACTCGTGCGGAAGGCGGTCTGACTGAAGCGGCTAACGTCGTTGATTCTTGGTTCTTCCAGCGTCCCGCTGTTGGCCTGGCCATCGGTATCGACATGAAGACTGAAATCAACTATGTACCACAGAAAACTTCTTGGCTTACTAACGGTATGCTCAAGGCTGGTTCTGTTGTACGTGACGAAGGCGGTTTGGTTAAGGTCCAGTACGACAAGACTGCATAAGTCTTATCCGGCCTCTTCGGGGGCCATTCTATTTTTGGGTGGGTTATGGCGAGCAAGATCGACTTAATTAGCAATGCACTGATTCTGATCGGTGATACTCCTATTAACTCACTGACAGGCGGGTCGCGGCGCGAGACTGTTGCTAACAATCTTTACGACAACATCGTCCAGAACGAGCTGACCAAGCATCGTTGGGGCTTTGCACGTAAGCAGGCACAGATATCTCGCTTGACGGACCCTCCCGTCGATACAACACGCTGGAAGACTGTCTACCAGCTACCCACTGATTTGCTGTTTTTGATCACTGTTTCACCAGATTCCAACTATCAGGTGTATGGCGACAAGGTTTACAGCAACTCCAATCAGGCTTTGTACGCTGACTACATTGCCAACACGCCAGAAGATGAGTGGCCCGTGTACTTTGCGAAGATGATTGAGTACGCACTGGCTATGGACTTCGCCGCAAGCATTAGAGACAGTTCAGCGGCTAGAGGTGAGATGGCGGCGGCCTATGTCAATGCGTCCCGTATGGCGCGATTCACGGACTCTCAGCAGTACCCAACAGAGCAAGTGAGAAGTAACCCATTCGTTAATGTGAGGTACTAATGGCTAAGACTCGATTCATTCAGTCTAGCTTCGTAAGTGGCGAGCTATCTCCGCTTCTCAAGGGCCGTATTGATATCAACCAGTATTATCAGGCGGTAGAGACTGCCGATAATGTTGTAATCGTCCCACAAGGCGGGATGCGTCGGCGTCCGGGTACTGAGTTTATTGCTCAAACCACACGCAACTTGGTCAACTGGGCTTATACGGGGAGTATGCCAAACGGCGGAAACCCGTCTGTTCTTGAGAGTCCGACTGACTCACCGACAACATCTACCACGGTAGCCATAGGCACAACCGATGATTACGTGGTGATCAAGGCAGATAGAGGCGCAACTAACATCGCTGAGACTGAGTTTGTTGATATACGGCAGATCAGTCTATCAACCGGCACTTCCACTGAGTTTAAGGTTCAGTATTCAGCAGACGATGTGACTTATACCGACGGCGGTGACGTTCCACTGATCGGCACAAGCCCTCAAGACTTCCGCATCAAGATAGGCGTATACGCTCGCTACTGGCGTCTCGTGCGCTCTGGCACAACTGATCTAGGTTCAGCGACAGTTACGGCGGCGGCATTCACGTTGATGCAAGAAACAGGTGTTGACAGTGACGCGAAGCTAGAAGACTTCAGCGTTGAGGATGATCGTCATTACCTAATTGAGTTCACGCGGGACAATATCGCTATTTTCCGCTCTCAGCTTGTAGGCTTTAACATCCAAACAACTAGGGTCGCGGACATCAAGCCCACTTACGACTCTAGTGTTGACGTATCGAGCGTAAGAACAGCACAGATAGAAAACGTCATGCTGGTCTTCGGCAACTTTGAGCCTATCCGCTTGGTGAATCTAGGTGCGGATGCTGACTGGGTGATCGACAACATCCCCTTCTTGAACGTCCCTCAGTACGATTTTGACGATGCACAAAGCCCTACACCTGTGAATGAGATACAGGTTATGGACATCGGGCATGGCGGCGGCGCGTGGAAGAAAGGCGAGCGATTTGAGTTTGATATTGAAGGCGTAACGTCAAAGTCTATTACGTTTGCGGGTGACGCGACTCTTGATGAGCAGGCATCGACTGTTTTTAACATCCAGAAGAATCTGCAAGAGATGCCAGTTTTCGGTGAAACAGGTGTATCGGTAGCAAGAACAGGCACCTTAACGTACACGATCACGATATCAGGCGAATCGACAAAAGACTTCGAGTTGTTTGCCGCGTATGTAACGGAAGGCTCTGCAAGTCACGAAATTGAATTCATAAAGACGCAATCAGGCTCCCCTCGTAAAGAGGATGTGTGGTCTGTCACCCGTGGATATCCTATCAGTGCGTGTTTCTACGAAGGTAGATTGGTACTTGGCGGCACTCAGTCCAAGCCTCAATCGATCTTCATGTCTAAGACAGGCGCATTCTTTGATTTTGACATTGACGACGGCGATGACGATGAGGCGATCTTCGCAACCATCTCTTCGCGCAAGCTGAATGACATTGTTGATGTGTATCCCGGTCGTAACTTGCAGATATTTACGTCTGGCGCAGAATTTGCAGTGACCAGCAGACCAGTCACACCATCTAGTATTAACATTCAGCCACAGACTTCACACGGCGCAAACAATGTTGAAGTCCAAGATGTGGACGGCTCGACCATATTTGTAGACCGTCACGGCAAGTCCCTCCTGAGCTTCCTGTATTCGTTCAACGAGGATGCTTACACCACGGACGATAGATCAGTACTGGCCTCGCATTTGATCAACCAGCCGGTCGATATGGCGCTCCTAGCGGGTACTGCGAGTGATGACGCTAACTGGCTGTTTATCGTAAATGCAGACGGTACGGCGACCATCCTAAACACCTTGAGAAGCCAAGATATCAACGGTTTCACTAGCTGGAATACGAGCGGAGACATCAAGAGCGTTTGCGTAGTTGATGATCAGCTGTTTATGACGGTTGAGCGTGAAGTTGACGGCACTGGCAAACTATTCATTGAGCGTTGGGACTTCACCTATCTCATGGATTGCTCTATCAAGAGCGTTCAGGTTAGTGGTGTTATCGACGGACTGGACCATTTAGACGGTGAATCGGTCAAAGCCATCACACGAGAAGGCTATCTAGACAAGAACGAGGGCTATGTGCTGTCGTCTTACACGGTAGCTAGTGGCGAAATAACGCTTGATCCTAGCGAAACATATTCGCTGACCACATATGAGGTTGGCTTGCCGTTCGTTCCTACTATCAAGCCGATGCCACTGAATACAAACATCGGATCAGGTCAGAATCAGATGCGACTGAAGAAGATCGTACGCATGAACGTACGTGTCTACGAGTCTTCCGGCATCTATATCGACGGCATCCCTGTACCTATTCGCTCGTTTGGCGAGGCAGGCATCACGTCACCACTTACTAACGAGTCTATTGTTCCCACAAGTGGCATAATAGAGGACGTTTACGATATTAACGGATGGGGTAGAGAGGTCATACCGACGATTACGTGTCCTGATCCTACTCCCATGCACATACAGATGATTGAATACGAAGTTGAGGGTAACTAGATGGACCCGTTTACTATATTGGCCATTATGACTGCCGTGTCTGGAGGCGTATCAGCCTACGGGCAAGTGCAAGCTGGTAAAGCACAGAAGGTGGCACTGAAAGAGCAAGCCAAGCAAGAAGAGTTAGCGGCAGAAAGCCAAGAGTTGGCACGACGCCAAGAGCTAAATCGGGCATTGGCGGCTAACGTCGCGGCACTCTCAACAGCAGGAATATCTGGGGAAGGTACGCCAGCAAGTCTGGCCTTGGAAAGCGCGAAGCAAGCAGGTCTTAGCGAGATGACCATTGACTTGTCGGAGAAGCTACGAAGGGCGTCATTAGAGCGCCAAGCAAAAGTGGCAACACAGCAAGCCGGGTTAGCGGCGGCAAGCACGTTGCTTAGTACCGGAGTAAAATCGGCACAGTTAGCGCAGACGGAATAATAGTTATGGCTCAGAAGCGCATTGATTACTACGGCAAGTTTACACCAACAGGTGTAGATACGTCTCAGGCTAAACGCTTGCAGGCTCTCTCTGGCTTGGCTGAACAGGTCGGGGATATTGCGTTTGATATCGGCGCTAAGATCCAGACAGAGCGTGGTCAAGAAGCTGGCGTTGCATCCGGCATGGAAGCGGCGCAAGAAGGTCAAGCACCAGAAACCAAAGAAGGCTTTCTGTCTGCGATCTCTATCTACGATCAGGCATACAACAAAGCGGCATTGAATGCTTATAGCTCTGGCATCCGCGTTGATGGCAAAAAGAAGTTGTTTGAGCTTGAGGAAAAGTACGCAGATGATCCCGATCCCGTAGCATTCCAAAGCGACTTCAATGGATACATGAAGGGCGTCACGCAAGGCTTGCCAGAAGATATCGCGGCAGACCTACGGTTACGACTTACCGAAGATGGTATGCGCGTACAGGGCCGTCTAGCGGACGCACAGCGAAAGCGCCAGTTTGACCTTGCCACTGCTAACTTGAATGAAGAGCTTGTGACTCTGGCCGATGAGCAAGCAAGAGCGGCCCGTGACGGCGACGACACGCGGGTTCAAGAGTTGCAATTGCAGATCGAGAACATTGGTGCCGAGAACATTGAGATTCTTGACCCAGCGGCATACCAAAAATATATCTCAGAGCAAGAAGATCGGCTGATTGTTCAGAGCAACTTGGGCCAGCTTGATCGCGCTATTTTTGAAAATGAAGAAGACCTATCGCTTCGAGAGAGGATCGAAAACGGTAAGCAGATGCTTGCGACCGTTACTGCCAATCCCATTGATGGGCTGTCTCCCGAACAGCAATCAAAGCTAGAGTCACAGATGGCGACCAGACTAAATCAGCTTGAAAGCCGTTTAGTCGAAGAAGACACGGCATTTGGCATTGAGCTTTCTGATTACGAAGTGCAAGTGGCAAGCGGAAACATTGACCCGGTTGATGTAGATCAGCAAGCAAACGATTGGTATACAGCAGGCAAGATCACTCAAAATGAAATGACTAGCCTCAAGAAGTCGGCGCGATCTGCTACTGCTAGAAAGGCTGAGGCCAATGCCGTCAATGCAAAGATCACAAAGCAGTTCACAGGCGATCGCGATCCCTATTACGTGCCAGATCAGTCTGATATCAACAAGTATTACGATGAGAAATACGCGACAAAGATGGAAGATGCGACACCAGAGCAACGTATGTTGATGGATACGATCTTCATTCAGAAAACGCGCATGATCCCAAGCACTGTGAAGAACCAGACAAACAGCTATTTATTGTCAGGCGATCCCGCGTTGATCATGCAAGCGGCACAGCTTATTGATCGCGTTGATGAGACGCCCGGCATGTTTGACCAGATCACCAATGTGCAAACAAAAGCATTCGCATCGAATATGGTTAGATTGATGGAAGTCATGGACCCCAAAGAGGCGCTCCGACTTAGCCAGCAACTAACTGACCCTGCTGACCAGAACCGTGTAACGGCTCGACGTGATCAGATCAAGACTGAAAAGTTTAACGACAAGTACGTTGATTGGACTCGTGACATTGTTGGCGAGACCAATCCGACATCATTCCAAAATGCCGTTAACCAGTATCAAACAATCTTTGAGAGCTACTATCTCGCAGGATCGGATCAGGATGCGGCAAGAACGCAAGCTGAGAAGATGATTCAGTCTAATTATACTCAGTCCACATTCGGCGACATGATGTACGCGCCCGAACAGTATTACGCTGTGAATGGAAGTGTAGAGTATGCGCGAGATCAGCTAGATGAAGAGATCCGCGCAGAAATGCCAAATATGCAGTTCGACAAAGACAACATCTATTTGCTGACCGATGACTATACCGCTCGGACAGCAACGGAAGGCGCGCCAAAATATCGTGTTCTTATCCTTGATGATGATGGCGTATTCCAACAGAGAAGCGGTTATTTCTTCCCTGATAAAGAAGCACATGAAGCCAATCGCCGAATTGAAACAGCAGAACTAGCGGCTGAGATCAGGCAGGCAGAGGAAGAAGGTAGCGTTGCCCATAGACGCCAGCAGTTCGACGAGAAGAAAGCCGCATACGAAGAGCGCAAGGGCAAACCAAGAAAGGCTGTGCCAGCGTCCGAGCTTTACGCAGATACCGTCCTATCTGATAGCCGAAAGATTATTGCAGAAGCGATACAGCTACCCGGTGAAATTCGTAGGGAAGTAGCAAAGTCTGCCGCTGAAGTGCTAACAACGGTTGGCGAAAGGATTGAGCAGACTGGTAAGCGCCAGCGATCAAAGCTCATTGAGGATATCGAAGAGCGAGAGAGCCAAGACTGATGCCTTTTGTTGAAGCTCAAGATGACCGCATACTGCTTAACAAGCTAACGAACCTTGCGGAAGCACCCGAGGATGAAGATCCATCGGCAATTGAAATCGCAAGCGCGTTGTGGCGTCAAGAAAACACAATCGGCTCATTCGTTAATCAGGAGTCTGGCCTACCCGACGGCGTAGATGATCAGTCATTTAACCCTTACGACTATTTATCGGAAGGCGAGAAGCTAGATAAAAAGTTTGTATCCCATGCGGCACTCGCCGATACGGTCGATGAGATCGAAGCAGTACGCAAGCAATATGCCAGAGAGACAACAGATCGAGAAACCATCCAGAAGGGCGGCGCTATGTCGTTCCTTGTTGGCCTTGGTGTTGTTGGTATTGCCGATCCTATTAACTTGATACCGATTGGCGGGGCGATTGCTAAGACATACAAGGCGGGAAACTCTATCCTTGATGCGGCAGTCGTTACGGGCAGTGTTGCAACAGCCTCCACAGCCGTCACAGAGGCCGCTCTACATCAATCACAGCTAACCCGTACCTATGGCGAGTCTGCGATCAACTTGGGCGCGGCGGCTCTTCTAGGCGGTGTACTGGGCGCAGGCGGTAAGGTTCTCGCTAACTCACTCGATGCGTCTGCCATTGGCGGCATTGTTGATTCGATGGATGTCGAGCCAAAGGTAAAGACAGGCGATGACAGTGTTTTGTCCCCTGAGTATCGGGCGACCCCACAAGAGAAGAGCGTGGGCGCGGCACAGCGTGTTGCAGATGTTGAGGTAAGTGGTAAGGCGGCAAAAGGTTTGGTCAAGGCTCTGGGTTTTGATCCGCTGTCTCGTACACTAACCAGTGATAACCCACTCACCCGGATCGTTTCTAACCGACTGGCAGAGAATCCCATCAAGATGGATGGCGATATCGTCACGGCTGTTGAGTCACGCGCCAAGATCCATGATGGCAAGTATGCGGCGGCACTCCAAAGCCACTTGGATATTTATAAGCAGTATCGAAAGAACGGTGGGCGTCTGCGTCGTCGGCAGTTTAACGAGGAAGTAGCGCGAGCCATGCGGAATGAAGAGTCTGCAATCCCCGAGGCTCTGCAATCTGCGAACAACTGGCGCACAGAACTATACAACCCAATCAAGGATGACTTGGTTGAGCTTGGCTTACTGCCGGAAGACGTAAGCGTTGGCACTGCTGTTGGCTATCTGAACCGACGCTGGAACAAGGGCAAGGTATCAGCGAACCTTCCAAAGTTTATTGACACCACGGCGAAGTGGTTGCGCGATGAAGATGTGCGTTTGCGCGATGAAGCGACAAAGGCCGAGGCTGATATAGCTGAAGCTACTGGCGCAGAGCGTACACGGTTGCAGGAAATCATCGACCGGGCAGAGCGTAAAGAGGCCAAAGACCTAACCGATAACGATTACCAGCGCATTGCGGAGCAGATAGCACAGCGAATCCAAGGCACTCCAGATGGTCGGCTTCCCTACGATTGGAAGATTGGCGAAGGCTCTGCGAATAACAATCTGAATGGCACTGTTGGACTGCGTGGACCGCTAAAGTCTCGAACATTCCAGATCCCCGACAATATGGTTGAGGAGTTTTTGGATAACGATATCGAGGACTTGGGCCGTTATTACCTACGCAACACGGCAACGGATATGGAGATCGTGCGAGAGTTTGGCGATCTTGATCTGACCATCCAGAAGAAAGAGATATTGGACTGGTACACCGAAGCACAGCGTGTAGCCAAGACCGAGAAAGAGCGTATCAAGCTAAAGAAGCAGGCCGACGCAGATATACGCGATATCACTGCAATGCGTGACCGTATGCGTGGCGTCTATGCTCAGCCCGATCCCGATAACGTATGGGTGCGAGCGGGTCGTGTATCTCGAAACCTCAACTATATGCGGTTCATGGGTGGCGTCGTGGCGTCATCGGTTCCCGATGTGGCTCGTATCTTCATGGCTGAAGGCATTGGCAAGACTTTCTCAAAGGGCTTGTTACCGCTCGCTAGAAATATCAATTCGTTCAAAGTGTCATCGGCAGAAGCCAAGCGATATGGCGTTGGTGTCGATGCGTTGATGGGCGGTCGCTCTCAGATCATTTCAGACGTGGCTGATTACACTCAACCAAACACAGCGTTTGAGCGTGGCATCCAGTACGCCACTGATAACTTTGGCCGTGTAAACCTCATGGACTACTGGACAAGCGGAGTGAAACAGCTTCACGCCGTAACCATGCAGAACAGTGTTATTGATGGGCTATTAAAAGGTCAGGTCGATAAGCGCTTGGCCCGTCTAGGTATTGATGACGGTAATGCACAAGCAATGATGGCAGAACTAAAGAAACACGCGACCAAGGTTGATGGCGTATGGCTATCGAATGCTCGTAACTGGGATTCACCCGAGCTTGAAAGATTATGGGGCGCGATGATTCGTAAAGAGTCTGACCGTGTGATCGTAGTCCCCGGCCAAGAAAAGCCTTTGTTTATGTCTACCGAGTTGGGCAAGACTATCTTCCAGTTCCGCTCGTTCATGTTTGCATCGACTCAGCGTATGACTATCGCGGCGCTACAGGCTCAGGATCACAACGCTCTGGCTGGCGTATTAATGCTGACTAGCTTGGGCATGATGTCCTACTCGTTCAAGCAATGGGATGCAAAGCGAGAGATCGCAGAAGATCCTGTTGAGTTAGTGATTGAAGGCATTGATAGGTCAGGTGCGCTTGGCGGCATCATGGAGATCAACAACACGCTTGAGAAGCTATCGAGCAATAACTTTGGAATGCGCCCATTGTTGGGTGTAGACATCCCGGCGGCACGATTTGCCTCACGTAGTATGTCGGAAAACCTACTTGGCCCCACATTTGGGAGTTTTTTAGATACGTCTTTAAGAGTGGCTAACGCTGGTCTGGCAGAAGACGGATGGAATGAATCAGACACTCGCGCATTGCGCAGACTTATCCCCTATCAAAATCTTACGTTTATTCGACAAGCCTTTGATAGAATAGAGGAAGAGGTGGGAGACTTATGACAGTAGCAGACAACACAAGCCGTAACCAATACACAGCGACATCTGGACAGACAGTATTCGCTTACACGTTCGAGATCGTAGACAAGGACCACATCGTTGTCCTACAGAACGGTACGGCGCTTTCAGAAGGCACAGATTACACTGTGTCGAACGTAGGCAATGACAATGGGGGTAACGTAACCCTAACGTCAGGCGCTACTGCTGGCGATGTGATGACCCTCTACAGGGAGATGCCTTACTCGCGTACTCAGAACTACACAAACTCCGGTGACTTCCTTGCCTCTGAGGTCAACGCTGATTTTGATGAGTTGTGGTTAGCAGGCGAGCAAACTGATCGCTCTTTCTCTCAGTCTATCCGCAAGCCTATTACCGACTCTGACTCTATCTCTATGGAGCTACCCGAGGCGGCGACTCGTGCGAACAAGTTTGTTAAGTTCGATGCTACTGGTGCGGTTGATGTTGCTGGCGCTACAGTCACAGTATCTGCTGAAGACGTAAGCATTGATGACGCTGGTAACTACTACACGTCTGACAACGTAGAAGGCGCACTGCAAGAAGTAGGCGCATCACTAGATACCAAGCTAGAAAATGTAGTCGAAGACACTACGCCACAATTAGGCGGCAATTTAGATGTCAACGGTAACGACATTACTGGCACAGGCAACATTGACCTAACTGGAAACCTTGATGTTAGCGGCACTGCTACGGTCGGCGCTGTAACCTACACAGGCACAGACGGCACAGACGGACAGGTATTGATGACCGATGGCGCAGGCAATGCGTCATTTGAAGACATGCCTAGCTCTACCTACCTTGACGTTAAAGACTTTGGCGCTACGGGTGACGGATCAACCGACGATACGACTGCTATCCAGAACGCTATTAACCATGCGTCTAACAATGAAATCCAGACTATCTTCTTCCCGGATGGTCACTACAAGTACACCACGCTTCGTTTTTACCATGACGCAACAGATAACCCTAACTTCCAAGAAACGCCAAATCGAGACGGTCGTTTCCAGCTCAGGGGTACTGGCCGACTAGCAATTACGGATCTGAAGAATGTCGGCAAAAGCCCTAACCGTATTTACGGCTCGATCTTGGAGTCCACTTCTACCGGGGATGGTCTCATTGTTGAGCCTACTGGCACGTTCCAAACGACAACAGACGCTAGAAACTTTGTAGTAAAAGACCTCACGCTTGTTGCTGACAACACTGGTTATATTGTTACTGCCGAGTCGTGTCCCGGCATTACCTTTGATCACTGTTCGTTTAAGCAGTTGAATCATCAAGGTAGTGGAATACTAGCTAGAAACTGCTGGTTCTTTACTATGAACCAGTGCTATGTATTTGGTCAGTCTTGGATTGATGAGGATTTTGCAACTGCTGGACAAACAGAGTTTTCATACACGTTTGATAATCCAGCTTCAACTAGCGACATTATTGTTCAGAAAAAGGGCGGCTTGGTTTCAAGCTCTGACTACACCATTAACACCACGACCAAGGTTGTTACGCTAAACACTGGCGCAGATCTAAACGATAAAGTAACCATATCGAGAAAAAATACTGGTGACGGTATTTCATCTCAGTTTGTTGGTTCAGCGTTTGGTAGCTTTGCTGGCCTATGGAATATCACCGACTCGCTTGTTGACTCATGGGCAAACGGCGTTCACTGGACGGGCGGGCAGGTCACAAACCTTTCCTTACGAAATACCGGCGTCCAGAACTGTAACAACTACAACATTTATGCCGATGCTGGCGTTATTCAGCAAATGTTGCTCGATAACGTCTACATGGAAAACCAGTCAGTACAGGGCGTGTCGTTTATTAAGAGCGACGGTAGCGGTATTTCTTCGGCGGCAATTCGAAATTTACGCATGATCAACTGCTTCATGCTTGCTGGCGGCACCTTCCCAAGAGTTACAGGCACCTGTATTGATATTGACAGCATTGACGTAATAGATATCGAGGGCATGTACGTTTACAGAATGCGACAGCCGTTCCTAAATATTACCGCCACTAAAAATTCTCAAAATGTTCCGGGCGAAATAAAGAACAGTATTTTTGCCACAGATCAGGATCTAAGCGCAGAGCCAACCATATACCTACTGTCTGGCAAGATTCCAAACGTACACAACTGTGTATGGCCCGGATTTAATGACGGGTTCTATGACACGACTAACGACATTCTTCTGTTTGACCCAAGTGTTGATTCTAATTTCCCGCGTCAATTCACAGATATCAAAGGCACCACAGGAACCGCTAAGTTTGGATTTGGCGATACCGTATATCAAGAGTTTGCGTCGGATTATGCTGGGGCCTATAACATAGCTGGGTCTACCGGTAGAACATACTATAACCTTAAGCATGAAATAAGCACCGGCCTCAAGGTGGTCTTGCCGGATACTGGCGAAGTTAATGATGGTCGTTTGATGATCATCAAAAACAATGAGCAAACGTCGTCGTCATTTCCATATATCAATGTTGTAAATAACAGCGGTCAAAACGCTACTTTGGCGCAACTTGCGCCGGGACAAGCGGGCTTGTTTATTGTCGACGTTCAGTCTCAGCTATCAACAACGCTAACAGCCACTTCTGGGCAAACAGATTTTGTATGGACGTTCAATAACGACAGCGGAAATGTTGCAGTCAAGCAAAACGGAACGCAGTTAATTCCATCGGAATACTCATCAAACAACGCTACAAACACCGTAACCTTGACAACAGGTGCTACTGCTGGTGACACCATTGAAATTTATGTTGGTACATTTAGATATGTAGGCCGCGTATTTAGTGACGATTTATACTTATCGGATAATCAAAAAATATCGTTTGGCCGATCAGATGATCTACAGCTATTCCACCAAAGTTCAGACAGCACAAACAGACTTGTCTCTGGCGGCACAAGTTTCGCGCTACCAACAGCAGACGGCTCTGCCGGGCAGTCATTAACTACAGATGGATCAGGAAACCTTACATTCAGCACTGCGGCTGGCACAGGTATTACCGCTGTTGTAGAGGACACTACGCCACAGCTTGGCGGTGATCTTGAGTCCAACGGCCATGACATCCTGTTTGCTGACAACGACAAGGCTGTCTTCGGTGCTGGCTCTGATCTACAGATTTTTCATGATGGAAACAATAGCTACATTCAAGAAAATGGCACAGGTGACTTATTGGTTGGTGCTACCAATTTTCAGTTAAAAAGCGGTGATTATGGTGAATCCATGCTTACTGCAACTGACGACGGAGCCGTAACGCTTTTTTACAACAATGCATCTAAACTAGCCACCACCAACACAGGTATCGACGTAACGGGATCTATTAACACAGTCCTTTCTGTAGACGGTACTACGGAAGACGTGTTTATTACTGGTGCCGTTCCTGCGCTTGAGTTTGTCGAAAACGACAGTGGTGGCTCTCGTATGCGTATGGCGTGGGCAACCTCTGGATCATTCTCCCCTACGTTGTACCAGTCTTTATATGGAGACAGCACAACAACATACGGCGGAATAAACATCCAGACTAGGGCGTCTGACGCTAGTGGCAACCAAGTTGTTTATGCTTACGATCCTATTAATGACCGCAACTGGTGGGGAACTAGAGCTTCTGGCGATGTTCTCATGCAGTTACAGTCCGACGGTACCTTTAATGTCCGTGGCGGCGATGTGTCGTTTGAAAACGCGGCGGCAACGTCTGACGACTTCTTCTGGGACGCAAGCACTTCACGGTTAGGTCTAGGAGAAACAAATCCTCAAGCAACATTGCATACAGTCGGTGGATCTGCTTATGGTGAAGCCGCTAGATTTGAAAACAACGGCGATGCAGTCAGTTGGGCTAGAGCAGATTGGGTGAATGACCAAGCCTCTGGCACTGGAATTATTTACCGCGACCAAGCTGGCACCTTTACGCTTAGAAACGATAACTCCTCTGGCACAGCGATGACCACGCAAATTCTGGCTGGTGGATCTACAGACGGAAATATTGTATTTAAACGAAACGCTGGTTCAAATTCTGCTGTTTTCCAGACAACAAGTACAGGCGATGTTATTTTCTATGATGACGATGGTTTCACTCAAGGCATGCGCTGGGACGCAAGCACTTCACGGTTAGGTCTGGGAATTACAAATCCTTCTTATGACCTTTCAGTAGTTGGCAGTTCTGCGGCAATCCAAGTAGACAACACTGCTGGTTCGCCTGACCAAATACTTCAGCTATGGCAAGCTGACATGGGTACTAACGATAGAGGCATTCAGCTAAAAAGTCCTCTTACCGACAGCAACGCTGATTTTTTCCGATTTGCTACTGGCAACTCTATTGCGTTTGAACTTGACGGAGCTAATGCGTTAAGTATCGCGTCAAACAAAAGGATTGGCATTGGGACTGATTTGCCTAGCCACCTTCTTGATGTAGAAGGCGTATCAGATCCATCTATATGTGTTCGTTCTACTGGAACGGCTACCACAGACGATGCCTTAATGCGTATTGAAGTAGGAGGCACTACAGCTTCTTCATATTTAATGTTTGGAGACGCCGACGATTCATCGCCGGGTAGAATACGTTATGTGCATAGTGACGATTCAATGCGTATTTATGCTGGAGGAGCGGTAGAAAAGGTAAGGTTTACCTCGAACCAAACGCTTTTCTATAACGGCGCGACTGAGGCCGCTAGATTTGATAGCACTAACAACTTCCTTGTGGGGACTACTAGCACAAGCCCACACACGACATCGAATCCCGCTGAGGGTGGTTTACGTGTTTCACAAGGCGGAATGCTTGCAGTAGGTAGAAACTCAAATCCTGCCTTGAACGTCAATAGAATTACTGACGACGGCCTGTTGGCTATGTGGTATCGCAACGGAGTTAACGTAGGCAACATTTCCGTCACGTCTTCTGCTACTACCTACAACACCTCCTCAGACCAACGCCTCAAGGACAACATCGTAGACGCACCTTCTGCTTCTGACGACATTGACGCTATCCAAGTGCGTTCGTTTGACTGGAAGGCTGACGGGTCACATCAGAAGTACGGCATGGTTGCACAGGAATTACAGACTGTTGCACCCGATGCTGTATCTGAAGGCGACACTGAAGAAGACATGATGGGCGTTGACTACTCAAAGCTAGTACCGATGCTTGTAAAAGAAATTCAATCACTACGTGCCAGAGTTGCACAACTGGAGAATGACTAATGGCTACATGGACCATATCTACAATGGAACACAACACGGCTGACGGCGGCGTCATCGTTGCCCACTGGCAGTGTACTGAGGTTGACGGAGACTACTCTGCTCGCGCTTACAGCACCGCATCGTTTACCTATGACGCATCTAGTCCCGACTTTGTACCCTACGCTGACCTAACTGAAGAGGTTGTACTTCAATGGGTATGGGATGAAATGGGCGTTGATGAAGTTGTTCGCATACAAGAGTCTCTGCATAGCAACATCGAAGAGCAGAAGAACCCGACGACTCAAGACGGTGTGCCTTGGTAATGGACCTTCAGTATTTCAATGATCACTACGCCTATAAGTACGATGTTAGAAATCGAGACCGATGGCACGTACTGAAGCGGGATTCTGTTGGAATGTTTCGCGGCGACTGTGAAGACTACTCTCTATCTATCCTGTATTACGTTATCTGCCGAGGATCATGGCTCCGATTCTGGCTATATCTGATTACCTTCCGGGCGCAGTTGTGCGGTTGCTACACAAAGAATGAGAGAGGCCATGCGGTCCTACGTTATCGCGGACAGTATATTGATAACTGGACAAAGGAATGGGTAAGCCGGGAACACATGGAAGGCTTAGGCCATAACTTCTGGCCTTGGTATAGGGCGATCATTCCGACAACTGTGGCAATTAAGATGTTGATTGCGAAGGTGACACCCTAATGTCTAAGTCTCTGTTAGATCGTATCGGCGTCTCTGGTTATAATAAGCCAAAGAGAACACCTAATCATCCGACTAAATCACACGTTGTTGTGGCTAAGGAAGGTGACAAAGTTAAAACGATACGTTACGGACAGCAGGGCGTGTCTGGCTCTCCTGCTAGAAAGGGCGAGTCTGAAGCGGCAAGAAAGCGCAGGAAGTCATTTAAGGCGCGACATGCCAAGAACATAGCCAAAGGCAAGATGTCGGCGGCGTACTGGGCAAACAGGAGTAAGTGGTGAGAAAGCCAAAGAAAGGTTTATATGCAAACATAGCGGCAAAGCGTAAGCGTATCGCTGAAGGCTCTGGCGAGCGTATGCGTAAGCCCGGCACTGCTGGTGCGCCTACGGCTCAGGCATTCAAAGATGCGGCTAAGACGGCTAAGAAGAGATAACCATGAGCATAGAGCGGTCAGTAGCGAAGCTCGAAGCCCAGCAAGAAGCTATGGCGCAAGACGTTAGTGAGATGAAATCCGCTCTCACAAGTATTGCCCAGACTCTTCAAGACTTATCAAGCATGGAGCAGAGGCAAGTTCACTTGACCGAGACTGTAACCCGCGCTCACAAGCGCATTGATGAGATCCAAGCTATCGTGAAGGATGAGGTAAAGAACCACGAGAAGCGCATTCAGGCTATCGAGATCAGCATCGCCAAGAATCAATGGATTGAGCGCATCATTATGGCTGGCGTCATGGCTGTTATCGGTATGTGGATAAAGGGCGGCATCTAATGCTTGACCTTCTGGTCGGCCCTATTGCCAAGCTGTTAGACAAGGTTATTCCAGACGCGGATGAGCGCAGTCGGTTAGCCCACGAGATAGCCACACTCGCAGAGAGACAGGCACATGAGATTGCCAAGGCTCAGATCGAAGTCAACAGAGAAGAGGCAACAAGTCATTCGATTTTCGTTGCTGGATGGCGTCCGGCTACTGGATGGATTTGTGCTATTGGTCTTGCGACTAACTACCTGTTTGTTCCTATTTGCAATTTTATACTTACTATCACTGAATCCCCTATCACCGTTCCACCCTTGGACCTGAGCGAGATGATGCCCGTACTCTTGGGTATGCTTGGGCTTGGCGGCCTGAGAACCTACGAAAAGACACAAGGCGTGGCACGTAAGTGAAATATTTCAGACTCGAAGAATTCAATTGTACGCATACAGGAAAGGGCGGCGACAACATGGACCCCGAGTTTCTGGAGAACCTTGACCGCTTGCGTGACATCTGCGGCTTTCCGTTCCGCATAACGTCTGGTTACAGGGATTCGACCCACCCGGTTGAAGCTAAGAAAGAAAAGCCCGGCTACCACGCACAAGGTCTGGCCGCTGACATCAAAGTATCCAACAGCCTTGACCGGCTAACCCTTGTCCGTGAAGCATTAAAGATGGATTGCTTCAATGGCATAGGCATCGGCAATGGCTTTTGTCATCTAGACGGACGCAAGACTACACCCGTCATGTGGACGTACTACCCCAAATAACAACAAAAAGTGTTTGCATTCCCCTAAAACATAACATAATATGTTTGGTGTTCCATGTGGAACTAACCAAGGGAGATGACAAATGGCACGTTTTGATTTCTATGAAATCCTGATCAACCACCCTTCATGGGAGGAAAACTATCACGACATCACTGATCCCGATATCCGTCGGGAGATCATGTGCGATGTCGAAGAAATCTCATCCGAGATTGCACCAACCGCAATGCAACAAACTGGCAGTGAAATCGAATGGGTAGACCTGATCTTTAATGATGAGGTTGACCCGTCTGTTGTAGTCCAGAAAACCCGCGAGCTTCTGTGGAACTATTCCGAGTCAATGATCATTGACCTGATCGAGAGCGAAGCCGCCAAACACGCGGAGGTTTACGATGCTTGATCTATCGAGAGCCGATGAAGACTTTCTCACTGACCGCTACAAAGACTTTCTGACAGTAGCCAGTCGTGACTTCCGACACGGATTCATGGATGGCATTCAGTGCAACTTCCAACATCGTCCAGCTACGGACATGTACTTAGCAGGCTATGCCGATGGCTACGCCTTAACCCAGATGCGAGACGCATCACAACACGCAGGAGAAACGCTATGAATGGCGTCGTAAAAATCCACGGAAAAGAATATAAGACCGTGGCACTGAGGGTCGCAGAGTTTAGGGCGGCCCATCCCGACTACACGATTTCGACTGAGTTAGTCGAAGCTAACGATGTGCTAGTCATTATGAAGGCAAGCATCTTAGATAACGATGGCCGTCTATTGGCTACTGGTTACTCAGAAGAGGTACGTGCCGCCAGCAAGATCAATGCCACTAGTGCGCTCGAAAATGCAGAGAGTTCATGCGTGGGCAGGGCATTGGCCTTCTATGGACTGGGTGGAACGGATATGTCTATCGCATCTGCCGATGAGGTAGCCAACGCTATCCAACAGCAACAAGACACAGGGCCGATCATGGCTCATAACGAAGCACTACAGCGAAACCTATCGTCTGTGTACTTCATCAAAGAACACCTTGCCTTAAAGGATTGGGAGGCCGTAGCAGAGGCATGGGGCGAGATCAGTAACGACGACAAGAAAGCATTGTGGGTTGCACCTAGCAAGGGCGGCATCTTCACAACTGCCGAGCGTAGTGATCTCAAATCAAATGAGTTTAACGAAGCACGAAAGCTAATCTTGGGAGAGACAGCATGAGTAAAGAAAGAAGCACGCAGTTTGAAAGGTTTTACCTCAAAGCCTGTGAAATGATGATGATGGAAAAAATTGCCACTGGCGATGACCTTCCAATGATCGACCCTGCAAATACGGCGAACGCGGCCATGCCGTTAGCTGTAGCGATGCACCAATGCTACCTAGAGAAAAAGTTTGACGATGAGCAGTGGTGGAGAGAAAACGAGGAAGAGATGAAGGCTATGTGGGAGCAAGCCCAAATAGAAAAGTGGGCAGGTATCGCAGAGGAGAAAATGCAATGAGCAAAGAAACAGTGTTCGCAGATGGATTGATCTGCAAGCGTAAAGAGAACGCACCGGATTTTGTGGTGTGCAATCTGTCAGTCAAAAAGTCGGAGTTTATTCCGTTTATCAATTCTCAGTCGGGCGACTGGGTAAACCTTCAAGTTCTTAAAGCAAAAAGCGGAGATAAGATTTATGCCAAGCTCGACACATGGGAGCCAGACCCGGCAAAAGTTCATGCGGATGGCGTTCAGCAAGTCAGAAGCACCCTCGACGCCCCAGCCCCAACAACCGACTTCGCAGATGACATTCCATTTTAATATCGGCGAGTCTATACGTGTAGCGCAGAAGCAAAGCAGAGTCTCTAACCGACAAATGGCAAAAGACTTTGAGGTGTCAGAGATGACCATCCAGCGCTGGCGTAACAGCGAGGACGCAACTCTTACAAAGATTGTTGACCTTGCTGAATACTTCAACCACGACTTCGAGTCGTTTCTTGAACTAGGGAGCAAACATGAGTCATTCAGCACAGATACTTAACCACTTAAACAACGGCCCGATAACAGCCATTGAAGCCCTGAATCAATATGGGTGTTTTAGGCTGGCCGCACGTATCAACGACCTTCGTATGAGTGGTCACAAGATACATACGGAGATAGCCAAAAAGGACGGCAAGCGTTACGCCAAGTATCACTTGCTTAAAAAAAGCGAAGTAAAGGGAGAAGTAAAATGAGAGTTTTTATTGCAGTGTTAATTAGTGTGTTATCAGTCCAAGCAGTAGCGGACACCAAAGCGTACAAGGGCTTGAAGAACGGCGGCGAGATCGTCTTAACAGATGATTCATGCATGATTGCTGACGATATGCAACGAGCCTACTGGTACGACGGCGAGGGTAATACCGAATCCGGTTGCTGGAAGAAAGATGGCAGGACTATCTACTTCAAGTGGAACAATGGCGGCGAAAGTCGTTACCCACGGAAGAAGTTTAAGATCGCTAACCAGTGGTAAAAAAAAGGCCCCCAGTTACGGGGGCCAATCTTTTCTTGTCCAAGGGAGCGGACGGTGGTATCTTCAAGGAGTCAAAGCAAGAAGATGTATGGATTATACACTACAAAACCATCTTGTGCAGTCCTACACCTTCCTATTTGTCAGAGATTACTGGGCGTTAGGCCGACGAACCTAAGAACGTCGGAGACGGAGTTGACCCTCTCTATGATGCGCCCCGCTGGTCGAGAGCAGATCAAGCGGATAGATGTCAAGATTCGATACAGTAATCATAGCTCGCCATTACTAATTAACTGATTTGCTGGAGCTTGCTCCGGCATTAAAAGGGAAGTGTGGATTATGAATAAGTTTGAAACCGAATTGTACAAATTAGAAATGAACTTTGAACATAGGGTTTATTCGTCTGGGAGAAAGGAAATCAGTTTCAGTGCCAGCACTGGGTATCTTGAAAACGGAAACGAAGAGGCTATGGATTTTCGTCTTCACGTAATGCACCTAATGTTTAACAGCCTAAGTGAAGATATGGCAAATGACTTTCTGCTTGATGAGGTTGACCAGCGATTTCATATAGATCTTTTTGAGGTTATAGAGAATTCCTCTGCCTTTCCCGGCGTTAGGCCGACCGAGGAAGAATCTCAATGATCATTCTTAATGATGGTACTTACTACGAGCCAGACGATGAGCAGATCATCTACTGGCAGAATGCTTTTCCGAAGGTCGATATCTTTTCTGAACTAAGTGCGATGGCCGCATGGTGTGACGCGAATCCGAAGAAACGTAAGAAGGATGGCAAGCGCTTTGCACAAGCGTGGTTGAGTCGTGCATCCCAGCAAGAAAGAGGGGTGTCGCCATTTGCAGAGAAAATGCAGTCAACTTCTGGTAAAATCGGACTGAAGGCTTGGACTTTTGCAGACGATTGCACCCACGACTTTATGAAATCAGAAAGCTATCGAGCATATTGCTTAGAAAAGTATGGGCAGTACGTGACGTTTGAAGGCGAGCGAGTAACTGCATGAGTATCCCCCGTGCAAACCGAAAACGATACATACCATACATACCATGCAAACCCCGTACTTATGCGGTTTGTTCGGCTTGTTCACTTTTCTCGGTTTTCGCTTTGTTAGGGGGAGTGGTCCGATGAGCGAGCGATGGTTCGTTAACAACAAGTTTCAAGCCGATCAGTTTTGTGAATACATTCGGGCCAACCAAGATAAGGGGAATATCTACGAGATCATTCCTCTCACCCGGACCGGAAAGCAGAACGACGCTATTCACGCCTACTGTAGAGAGGTCGCTAGTGTTATGGCGGCTCATGGTATGGACATGAAGACCGTCATCAAAGAAGGCGTACCTATCGAACCCACTATGTACTTGATTAAAGATTATATGTGGCGACCAATTCAAAAGGCTGTAACCGGCGTTGAGTCCACTAGGAAGATCAATCCTATGGAGGTCAACGACATTTATGAGGTCTTGAGTAGACTGCTTGTCGAAAAATACTCGATCAACGTGCCGTTTGGGAGGCGCATCTAGACATCTATCCGGGGGGGAGATGATGAGCTTACTTGAGTATTGCAACACTGAAAGACAAGCGGAGATAGTCAGACTGTTTGAGTCTGGCATGAACAAGACTGAAATCGGGCGGTCACTAGGCATTACCCGAGAGACGGTTAAAAGTTCGCTAAAGGTTATCAGTGATCGCGCCGCAAAGCAGGGCTACTCGCCTGATCACGATATGATCCATACGGTCCCGGATGTCTTCAGAGTCCGTGGTGTCTCAACGCTGTACAATGATGAAGGGAAACCCGTTAACCAGTGGGTGAAGTCTGTTGCTGACAAAGAGGCAATGCTTGAGGCCGCGCTTGAGGCATTCAAGGCTGGATTCCTCGAAGAGATAGATGGCCTTTACAAGCCCGTACAAGCCCCAGAAGCGGCAAAAGAAGCAGATAGGCTATCGGCTTACCTCATTGGAGATCATCACCTGAACGCGCTCTGCTGGTCTCCTGAGACGGGTGGCGATGATTGGGATACAAACATTGCTCAGGACGTGCTGATTAAAGCCGTCGATAAGCTGGTATCGGTTGCGGGTGAATCGGAAGTAGGCGCACTGATTAACCTAGGTGACTTCCTTCATGCCAACTCAAGTGACAACAAGACAGCGAAAGGAACCCCGGTCGATGTCGATGGAAGGCTTGGCCGCGTCATCCGCATTGTCGGCAATCTATTCAGAGTCTTGATCACTCGTATGCTGGAGACACACAAGGAAGTGTGGCTGATCAACGTGCGAGGCAACCACGATCCCGATGCGAGTCTGTGGCTAAATGAGATGATGCGCCTGTACTTTGCACATGAGCCACGGGTGAAAGTCTTTGACAACTTCTCAAAGTGGATTCACTTCGAATGGGGCGAGACTCTCGTGGTCCTACATCATGGCGACCGGGTGAAGACTCAGGCGCTCTATGAAGCAGTGACCAGAGACTACGCGGAGGAATGGGGCCGCACTCGCTATCGGTATTTGTATCACGGTCATATCCACCATCGGACTGTGACAGAGCTAGGCGGATTACATCTGGAGAGTTTTGGGGTTCTCTGTCCGCCTGATTCTTTTCACTCAGCATCGGGCTACGGGTCTGCTAGGTCCATGTCCTGCGTTATACTCGATAAGAAGTACGGCGAGCATAGCCGATTCAAGGTCGGCATTGATGAGGTAAAAGCATGATCCCAATTATCAGTTGTCCACTAC
>Ga0208162_1000512_pt1 | contig 22417 bp, 22 predicted proteins | sample CB_VirMetaG_4_FD_184539 | JGI IMG/M metagenome (GOLD analysis project Ga0208162, IMG submission 184539) | Freshwater to marine saline gradient viral communities from Chesapeake Bay - CB_1508_1M Viral MetaG (SPAdes) (version 4) | ecosystem: Environmental > Aquatic > Marine > Coastal | place: USA... | reverse complement strand
CATCCCGATAGTGCCTATGGGCAATGGATGAAAAGATTTAACACCAAAGAGTAAAGATATGGATAAGAAGAGTTGGCATTGGTTTGTTTCTGGCATCATGTATCGTGCCGAATCAAACAAGACCGCGTCGCACACAGAGGCAAGGCAAAGGTTTGAAAAAGAATACGACCTTTGGGTAAACAGCCAGATCAGCGGTGACTCAAAAACCAATAGCATGATTGAAATGTTTAACAATGATTTAGATAAGTATGGAATCGAAAGAGACTAAAACAATGGAGCAGTTCCTTCGGATTGCTATGGCGAGACTGAGGTCTATTTACAAACACCCAATGCAAAGAAGGGCATGGGCATCTAAAATGTACGCAAGATGGAGAAGTCGCAATCGTTAATCTTTAAGAAAAGAAAAGGCAACGAAAAGCCTGAAGAAGATTTAAACATCGAAAGGAACTGGAAGTACATGACATTGTACGCCCTACGTAAGTACAGAGGAGCGAAGGAAGCATCAAAGTATTTACGCGTATCAGAACGAACTGTCTTTAGATTAATAGACAGGTGGGAATTAGATTGGAAATGTCCTGATTTAACTAAAGATGAGTAGAAAAGAAAAGTTTGTGGATTGGATGAGGAAAATAAACAACATCCACTATAGCAATCAAGAGCAGATGGCGCGGGCGTTAGAAAATATTACGGAATATCCTTGTGAATTAAATGAGGATAACGTAAATTCGTAGCCACAATAAGACGAGAGTTGCGAGGCGCACGGAGTGTTTGGTATTAGCAATACGTTAGGTTTTAAAACTGAGGTTCGATTCCTCACTCGTCACTAATTTTAATTTATATTTCATGAGCAACACTTATCAGTTCAAGACAACGAACATCAAAGGCAAGCAGTACGTTGAGGTTAATCAACGCGTCATTGCTTTCCGAACCCTTTCTGAATACAAAGGGTTTGCATTAACAACGGAACTATTACACATAGACGAATCGTCTTGTGTGGTTCGCGCAACAATCAGTAACAAAGAAGGAGCAATCATTGCTCAAGGAATGGCGCAGGAAGACAAGTCTTCTTCACGCATCAATCAAACATCATTTGTAGAAAATTGTGAAACCTCAGCCGTAGGTCGCGCGCTTGGGTTCTTAGGTATAGGCATTGAGACATCCATAGCCACAGCGGATGAAGTTGATATGGCTATCAAGAAGCAAGACAGCACATCAAAAGACAAAGGTAAAAGCGGTAGCGATGTGTTCGCCAGTTCCGTCACATACATTAAGGATGGTAAGAACAAGCCTGAACGAGCAACACGCTTGGCGCAAATCACAGCGAAGTACGGCGACACTTTAACTAAAGCACAACAAACTAAACTTGAGAAATTAGTATGACTGATGGATGGTTTGAATCTTTAGTAGAGAAGACGGGCAAGAAATACTTGTCTTACTCCTCGATAAAGTACGCGTTACAAGACATGGCTTTGTTTGAACTATACATGCAAGGCAAATTGAAGAAAGAGTCTGATGCACTTACCTTTGGTAGCGCTTACGATTCTCTTTTGTTCACGCCTCACGAGTTCGACAAGCAGTTTTATGTAATGGACGACACCCAAATCGTACAGGATCTGGGAGGAAAGAACCCACGTGTAACCAAGGCGTACAAGGAATGGAAAGCATCACAAGAAGAAACGGCAAAGGGTAAAGTAATACTGACTATTGAGGACTATCAAAAGTGTATTGATATGATTACCCGCTTGGACGATTCTAAAGTGTTGAGCATTTACCTCGATGGGGATTACCAAGTTGAGTTTCATCAGAAACTTGACATCAGCGGAGAGGTAATCCCTTTTCGAGGATTCTTAGACTGTCTCGGAAAAGGATTTATATCCGACAGTAAATCATCACGCAGTGTTAAAGGATTTTCAAGAGACGTTCGCGTCTTTGGATACGACATACAAGCCTTTTTGTACACGCGCGCGTTTGGTTTCAATGATTTTTATTGGGTAGTACAGGAGAAAGCATATCCGTACTTGCCCGCTGTATATAAAGCAACGGAGGACACCCTTGCCTCTGGCGAACGTAAGGTTATTCACGCCTTGAAAACAATCAAGGAACACTACAAGAGTGGTAAGAATACATCTACGTATTTTATTCAAGGGGAAATTTAATCACTACCTTTCTATGCAACAGAATGGAAAAAAGGACAACTACATTGGATATGTAGGTGACCGCAAGGAGTTTGACAGCGGAGTTGTCAAGTATTCAATCTCTTTTAAAGAGGCGCAATTGGACGAGTTGAAAAAGTATCTCACAAATGCGGGTAACGTAAACATCGACTTCGTTATTAAGACGGACGGTACAGCGTTTACCTCTGTGTTTAACCCTCGTGCAACAGGAACTAACGCACCAAGCCGTGCCAACCAAGCGGTTGCGCAAGGCAAGGATGATCTGCCGTTCTAAAGTTTAATGAAGGGGAGGGAAAAGATATTTTAACATGCATCTTTGTATTAGGGCCCTCCCCTCATTATTTATTTATGTCTCGGAAGACAGGAGAAGAAAGGGTTCCTTACGGGAGTGTAACACCCTTTAGTGGAAGACCACCTGTTCAGGTGAAGTCTGCATATTCAATAGAGTTTAATCGAAAAAGAAAAAGATGGATATTAAATCGAAAAGGAAAGACAGTGTTCAGCAGCAAGGAGAAGATGGACGTGGACAATTGGTACGAGAAAATAATAGCAATCAACTGCATGATATTTTAGTTGCTGTTTACGGAACCCTCAAGAGAGGTTGCGGAAACAACTTGCTACTACACGATTCTGTTTTTATATCAGAAGGAAAAACCAAAGAGAACTACCCCTTGGTGATAGGAGGATCTGGGCTACCGTTCTTAGCGAAACAAAAAGGGGTAGGAAAGAATGTAGAGGTAGAGGTATACTTAGTAGACGAGAGAACGCTTTCAAGTTTAGACATGCTTGAAGGACACCCTCGTTGGTACAAGCGTGAAAAGATAGACGTAGTATGTACTGATGGAACAACGCTTACCCCCTGGGTATACCTTGCCCCTGAAGAATACTACAAGGAAGGGGATGAAACCTTTGAATCTTTTTTAGGGTGAGATTTTATATAGATTTAAACGAAGAGGAATTGGTGGCTCTACACAAGTTGCTATCCGATAACAAGAAGTTGGGACTCTTGAAAAAAGTGGAGCCACACCTCAAGGTTTACAAAGAAAAATTAAAGTATGGCAAGTAGAGAGTATTACTACATAAGAACCATAGACCAACACACTATAAACGAAGCAATAGAAACATTCTCTACAATCAATAGAGTCCTGCCTGAGCAACTACAAAATCATCGCAGAGACAGAGACCTTGTAGAAACCCGCTGTATGGTGTGGGCATACCTTAGAGAACATACAACGCTTTCTTTTAGTCGTCTTGGTAAGTTGTTTAGTAAACATCACTCCACAGTAATAGCAGGACTCAAGGCTCACAAGAAGCACACTGAGATTTTTAGCAACGGCAGAAGAGTGAATGAACTGTACACTAAAAAGTTTTTAGAAGGCAGCGAGATACTGGATCAGGTGATGAGCGAACGTAAGACATACGCAAAGGACTTGAGGTACAGGGTGGTGTTGTATACTAATGACCCGAGTGCTCTTAACAACGTAGAGATTATGAGTGTAAAGGACATGATGTTATGAGTATAGAAATATTTAGGGCGAACCGAGATGGACAGCCTATATTTTGGTACGTTGTAGACGTTATGTGGCAGACCAAAAGAGGTAAATCAAAAATGGTGATTACCAAATGGAAAGGGATGGAGTGTGTAAGCAGAGCAAAAAACTTACACGACCTTAATAAAGACAAGACAACTCTTCATAATCTTGAACAACAAACTAAACTGACTGCTAAGAAATTAAACTTTAGGGTATACAATATTCAGTCTAAAAAAATAATTGGGTACTCATTAACTCATAAAGAAAAAGACTATGCAAGTGAATGGGGCTAATGCAATAACAATGTTCCAGTCGGTTACCAATACAAGTGAACCGCATTACATAACACTTGAAGACACCTTGCAAAGAATCAAGGACGGCAAAAGCAAGGATACGGTAGAACAAGTAAGGCAAGGAGACAAGAAAGCAAAAAAGGAATTGCCAATAGCCCTGTTCTCAGGGGTTTTTGTAGGTAGGAAAGACGAGCACATAGAGGGACACAGCGGTTTAATTGTATTAGACTTCGACCACATTGATGTTCAAGATTACAAGTCTCTCTTAGGTACAGACGAACACATTCGTGCATGTTGGGTTTCTCCAAGCGGAGATGGACTCAAGGCTCTTGTTCGTATATCTAATCCTGAACGCCATCGCGACCACTTCCGCGCATTACAATCTTACTTTGAAAGAAACTATGGGTTAGAAATAGACCCCTCGGGCGTCAATGTTGCGCGCGCGTGCTTCGAGAGTTACGACCCAGACTTGATAAGCAACGAGTCTTGCAAAACATTCGGGGCTATGTTGACTGAACGTAGTGAACATCAAGAGGTTATTAAGCAAGAGTCTTATACCGACTACGAAAAGTTAGACATCATCGTTCACATGATTCGTAAGGCCGAGGATGGGGACAAGCACAACGTACTCTTACGCGCGTCCATATTGTGTGGTGGATACATCAGCGCAGGACGTATGGAAGAGGATGAAGCGCTTCGAGTAATGGAGCGAGAACTCTCACGCAAGGGTGTAGACAATATGGAACTTGCGAGAAGGACAATGGCTGACGGAATAGACCGAGGCAGGAACATGCCTATTCGTGAGGTCATTGATGATGAGAATAAGATTCGTAGAGAAATGCGAATCAATGACGGAGACATGTCCTTTATATCTTCTGACCATAGCGATCTGGAATGGATAAACAAGTTTGCAAACGGAGAGATAGAGAAGGGGGTGACCACAGGTTTCAAACATCTTGACAAATACTTTGTGTTCAAGAAAGAGTTCACCATTATTAATGGTCACAGCAATGTAGGTAAAACCACTATGGCTCTTTTCCTTATGTGCTCTGCTTCCGTCATACATAATTGGCGTTGGATAATCTACTCCTCCGAAAACAAAACGGCCGCGATTAAGATGAGGCTAATGGAATTCTTAGTAGACTTACCAATAACCGACATGCATTACGAGGAACGCGTGGCTGCATACAAGTGGGTGAACGAGCACTTTACTATCATCAATAACTCTCAGGTATACAGTTACACTGACCTGCTTGTGTTTGCAGAAAAACTAATTCGTCAAGAAAAGTACGATGGATTTTTAATAGACCCTTACAACTCTTTAAAGACTACCATATCTAAGAACGCTCAGTTGTCTTCGCACGAATACCACTACGAGGCCGCATCAGAAATGCTTACGTTCAGCGTTAATAACAACATCGCTGTATGGTTGAATACTCACAGCGTTACTGAGGCTCAAAGAATGAAAGGAGAGGACGGACTACCCGTTGCTCCGAGTGCTGCGATGACTGAAGGCGGATCTAAGTTCGTGAATAGGGCCGATTGCTTCTTGACGTTCCATAGAAAAGTTCAGGCAGATGACTACTACATACGCAATCGCACGGAGATACATGTGCGTAAGCAACGCAACCAAGAAACAGGAGGCTCGCCCACTCCATACCAGGATCCTGTGGTGTTAGAAATCAATTCATCTCGCACGGGATTCACGGAACTTGCATCAGGTGTGAAAAATTTTAAACCATTAGCGTACAAGAATAGCACTTTAGAGTTATATTAGGGTGTGATTACTTATGAAGAAGTTACTGTAAGCCTGCCTAAGCCCCCGTCTTTAAATCAATTTTATTCGGGGAGACATTATGCTGTCCGTAAAAAGTATAAGGATAAGTATTGGAAGCAAATTGAAACAGCAATGGACAAGTTGGACAAGTTCTCTATGGACACTATGTCTATTGATGTTTCGTACAATTGTAGGTTTGATGTTGATAATGCTATATGTTGCTGTAAGTTTTTGGCAGACTACTTGCGTAATCATGGGTACATCAAGGACGATAGTCCAAAGTTTTTTACATCACAATCAACTAAGTACGACCCCTCTTTGGATAAAGATGAGTTCGTAGCAAAGATAAAGTGCCATGGATATAGACTCGCTGAGTAAGGTTTACTTTCTGGCTACAAGCAGGATACAGGAGACTGCTACTGACTTGTATGAAAGCCTGCATAGTAATGGAGGATGCCCGAGAACGGACGCGGAAAGTTTACACAACACTATACGCAAGCACAAAAGAAGTATAGATTCGGAATTTGATTTAATTAGGTCTGCGCTATTAGAGTATTATGATAACACTGATATACCTTGATTCCCTTAGTGGTATTAACTACCACAGAGTAATGACACCTTTCCTTAGATTAAAACACGATCAGGGACTCAACATTCACTTCATTCAAAACTTCAACGACTTAAAGGAATTTGATTTAACAAAAGTCAAAAACCTTGTCACGACAAGAAGGGTGTCGGTAAGTAATCATCAGGCGTTTAAGAAGTTTTTAAAAGACAATGACGTTAAACTAATTCTTGACAACGATGATTATTGGATTCTCCCTTCCGATAACCCCGCCAAAGAATGGTACAAGAAAGTTGAAGCAGACAATATCAAGAACACCATTAAGATTGCAGACGAAATCTGGAGCCCGTCGAAGTTCTTGATTAAGGAAATGCGTAAGATAAACAAGTCCGCTGTATACAGGATAGTTCCCAATACTGTTTACACAGAGGAAAAGCAGTGGAAGGATATACAAAAGGACAATCCAAAAGACTACAAGGTAAGGTTCGGTTATCTCGGAGCAAACGGTCATCAAAAAGACTTGGATGAAATGGGGATGACCTTTGAAGACCACGAATTGTACTGCATGAACCTTATGGATTACAGAGAGAGATTAAAAGCAAAGTACGGAATCAATGCTACTGATATTACACAATATGGACAGTTGTACAAGTTCTTCGATGTATCATTAAGCCCGCTAAAGAACTCTAAATTTAACCGATGCAAATCGGAACTCAAAGTAATTGAAGCAGGGTTCACTAAGACTGCAATCATAGCATCCAACGTAACGCCATATAAGGAGGTTATAAAGCACGGAGAGACAGGTATCCTATGTAGCACTCCAAAAGAATGGAAGGAGGCCGTAGAAGGCATGACATTAGGTAAGGCATGGAGGCTTGCCGAGAACCTGCATAAGTATTGCAAAGAACATTACGACCTTTCGGATATAAACAAGATTAGACTTGAAGGACTGCAATGAAAACCCTACACATACCGCCGTACCTAAAGAGTTATGCTCACGACCTTGCAGTCATTAGAATCAAGGACAACAAAGACAGATACAAGGACACACACAAACACAGACCAGGTTACAAGAAGTCATTACTATTGGGTAGCGTGTCAAGAGAATACTACACGGAGTACGTGGGCATACTCGGAGAGTTGCTTGTTAGACATTACTTAGAGACAAGCGGTGAGGTTATACGTTACACTGCATCTACCCTAATTAAAAAAGGCACAAACATAACTGACGACTCAGACATTGTAGCATATTCTTTAGAGACGAGTTATCGAATCAGTATAAAGACTTGTGAGCAAACATTCAAGGCAAACAAGAAGGCAATGGACAGCGAAGAATGTGACATTGTATTATTCATTAAATTTGCATCAAGCGAAACCTATACGCTCGCTCACTTTAAGCCAAGTCAAGTTCGTTCTTGGAAGGTGGTAGAAAAAGCATTCTCTCCCTATTATGAATTACCCGCCGACACATAGGTGTAGTAAATGTAAAAAAAACAAACCCAAATCTTCCTTTCATATAGACAGGAGCAGACCTTCTGGTCTTCAGCGTTATTGCAAAGAATGCAAGAAGAAAAAAAACGAAGGGAAAGTACCAGGAGAGTATGTTGTTTACTACCTACCAAAAGAAAGATACGTGGGTATGACTAAGAACTATCAACGACGAGTGTCACGACACAAAGAATTAGGGAGAAACACAAAGTATGCGTTTGTTGTACTAAAAACTAAGAACGTAAGACTCGCTCACTTAGTGGAAACCTTGTTACATATTATAGGGTTCAACGGCTTTCGTTATTAATAATTATGGTATCTTCGATGCCCCCACAATTCGGTGGGATACAACCAATTTTTTATCGCTATTATGAAAGAAGACTTCGACAAATTCGTAGAGGACTTGACGTCCGCAGAACAGCCAACTTGCAACCTTGAAAACCCAGAAGATTGTGAAGCGTGTGGGTCTTGATTAAGAAAATAGTTTCTTATTTAAAACCAACAAACAAAGAAGTAGTAGCAGTAGAAAAAAAGAAAACTTGTAAACCTTGTTGTACCACTTGTCGCTGTCCTTCACAATGATGGACGGCACAGGAACTTCTACTACCTGAACGATGGTGTCTGAATCACAGATAGCATCAACCCTTATCGTGTCGTGTGACCGAATTAATTTTACCCTTAGTTTATCCTTAGTGATTGTGATAGTATCACGTTGTTTCAGCGTGATAGTATCACGCACTAACACTGGTGCAGTTACAATGGTATCCACCACAGCAACCGTGTCTGCGCTCAGTATAGTTGGGTCTTTCTTTATTGCTTTCTTTAGGTGCCATTGCGCTCCGCAACTGCTCAATAACACGGTCATGATTAATACGTGTAGCCATTTCATTGTTTTTCTTTTTTAATCATAGACATCAAAGAGCCTTGCTTGGAACGTAATGCTACCTCGTTGTCTCTGTAAAGTATGAAGGCAAATATAATTAGAACAATCATTATAGAGAAGAACGTAGGTACCATCCAATACTGCCATTCAGTAGCAGATAAACCCTGCTTATCTTCTACACCACCTCTCCAACTATCCTCATGGTCTTTGTGTACGTAGATGTATCGCATCTGGCTCATGTCGTAATCCACCGCAACGCTGTCCTCGTATCCTTTTGCCCAGATCCTTACGCTATCTGCCCAACTATTCTTTGCTTTCTGTGGCATACTTCACTCCCATTATAGTTCCGATGATACTAAAACTGTTGGTTAACAGTATACCAAACAGATTACTCCAAGCGTTCCCAAGTATCGTGGTGTCTTTATCCGTCATTATTGCCGCAGTGTATAGTATAGTGGTGGTTATTCCCACCCCAACTATAACTATCAATGCCACCTTTACAATAAGACCGATGAGTTCAAACTGCGTGCGCTTCTGTAAAACATCCAAGTCTTCAACGGCCTCGTCTCGTAATCTTTCTGCTTCGTCTTTTTCGTTTTGCAGTTCTAAAAGTAAAGACTCCTTCACTACAGCGGCCTCTTCGAGTTCACTGTTTTGTTGTTGAACCTTTTTGGTTACGTCTAACCTTTTCTTTCTGGCCTGTTTGTCCCTGAGTTTACACTCGTTAATATATGCAACGACATCGTCCTGTAAAGAGTCTTTTAAAATCTTTACAAAGTTTCCTTCTATGTAAACCTTTTTGCTTTTCGCTTTAAGCAAGGCTTCATTTACCGTGTCGTTTCCATTAATCATTTATACACTTTAAAACCTCTTGTCTTGTTTACGTATCCTTCGTAATCTAAAACAAACTCCTCTAACCTTGGCTCAATCTCATCGCTTTTGATAATCCAAAACTGAGCGCCAACCTCTTTGGCTTTTTCGATTTCTTTGCTGTCGTCTGAGGAAGATATAATGCCTATTACCACGCCATTACCGTAGTCTGTGTTTATCTTTCGAATCAATTCTATGCCGTCAAAAGAAGACCCTATGATGTTCAGGTCTACAAACACACACTCGGGCTTGTCGTCTGATGGTCTTTCGTCAAACCACTTCTTGAACAACCTGTCTGCTTCGTCAGAAGAATTCAGGGCCTCAAGGGATAAGGTCATATCTAATAGTGAGCACGCGTCTTCAAATACCAGGTGGAAAAGGTCTTCGTCGTCCACCAATAATATTGAGTTTATCATTTTAGTTTTATGGTAATTATAGTTCCTGTTTCTGTTTTGTCACAAAAGATTTCAAAGCCATGCTCTTTCATAATAGCAACACAAATGTTCAATCCAAGACCACTGCCTTGTTCTTCCTGATTCTTTCTCCTAATGTATGGCTGTGACATTAGGTTAAAATCCTCTTGAGACATTCCTCTTCCATTATCTTCTATAGCAAGAAAATCTTCTCTCTTGTATATTAAAACACGCTTTGTTGCGGAGTCGTTGTACTTTAATCCGTTACGAATTAAATTATCTACCGCTGTACAGAACAAGGATTCGTTTACATTAACCTCTCCAAGTTCTTCTACCTGTACCTGCTTTATGTATGCTGTCCCAGATAGGTGGTTTAATAATATCTCACGAAGGTCGTGCTTTTCTTTTGCAAGTTGAGACTCGAGTTTGACTAAATTCGTGAATTCTTTAACACCCTTATACACTCTTTGTGTGTGTTGTAGCCCCTCGCTAATCATCTTTATGGGTGAGGCTATTTTTAATTCAGCGATTTTCTCCGAGGTGAGTCTTCTCTTTAAGGAACTTAGGCCCCGAGGTATGTATGTATTAATACCTGAGTGCATATCGTGCCGCAGTATTTTAGCGGCGTGCTCGAGATAAGCGTTCTTTTTGTTTATTTCAAACTCTGCTTTTTTCTTGTCGGTAATATCACTGGCAATTTTTAAAACCCTATACACCTCTCCGTATGGGTTCATGATTGGATTGTATGTGCCGTATATCCACACCAGATCACCGTTCTTTTTCTTTCTCAAGAACTCACCACTCTTGACACGGCCCTTGGATAAGTCGTACCAAAAACTATTGTATTGGTGGCTGTCTAATTTGTCATCTCCAGTGAGTTCCCTGTGCTTCATTCCAATCAACTCCTCTCTGGAGTAACCTAATGCTTCACAAAAGATTTCGTTACAATCAATTATGGTTCCGTCGGTATCTAACTCTACAGTAATGCTTGATTTGTTGATAGCACTAAGCGTATCATCTATAGTCTGAAGTCTGTAGCGCATCTTGCGAGTCACCTCAACTACCACAAAGAAAAAGAAAGGCATAAACAAAATCACAGAAAACCATCCAAGCATTATTTTTTGGAAGTTTATTTCTGCATAACCGATTACCATCGCTGTCTGCATTGACAGAAATAGAAATATGATAGCAATCGAAATCCCCAGGGAAATTTTCGAAGCAACCGAAAGGTTCATTACTCCGCGTCTTTATTCATTAGGTACCACTTCTGAATAGTGTACCCAATGGAGGCAACAAGTAGTAATATTTTTAATGCCATTTCCATGTCAGTAAAAGTTACCATCATTGTAAGAGAATTAAACGTGTATACTTTTACGTCCGTGAAGTTCATTAGTTGCCTTTTTTCGTAGCAAACTTTTCAATCCCTGCAATTGAAAAAGACCCAAGGGTTACTATAACAAAACTGTTGTACACTGCTTCATTTATTACCAAGTCTTTTCCAAAAGCACCAGTGATTACATCAAGTGCCATTACCAAAACCATTACAGCGAAAGATAGCGAGCCAAGAATTGACTTCTCGTTCCAATCGTTGCTGTCTTTAAATATTTCTTTCCAACTCATTCTACAAATATAAGCATTAGTTAGGAAGTTCTACGTCGTAAAGAACGTACAACTTTTCTTCTGGGCTTTTAGAGAATGTCCTATTAATAGTGCTCTCTACGCTTTGCATAATTTTATAGTTACCAAACTTCATTGAGTAGTTTACTGCAAATTCATACGCTCTTTTAATCTCATCCAACCTTACCTGGCGGTTAACCTTTTGGCTTTCTGTTAACTCAGCGTATGGCTTACGGAAGTTTTGTTCTGCCATGTTGTAGTAAAACTGTTTCGCTATATCAACAGGATAGTCTCGGAATAATACCGCTGTAGATAATTGTGCTGCTGTCTCTAAAGGTTGTAACTCTATGTTTGGATTTTCCTCTGCCTCTTTCACGCGCTTACGGTACTCACGAGCAATATAATTGATGTTAGGTGGCATAAAAGTTTCTTTGAATACGTAAGACCCATACGCATCAGACCACTCGGTTAGAGACGGGCCAATGATGTACCTGTGAAACCACCCAACGTCTTGGTTATTGAGTATTGGTCTTCCATAAGAATCTTTACCGTCAGCAAGGTTGAACAACAAACGTGCTGCAAGGTTAGGGTCACTGAAATCAGAGGCGATATTCGTAAGGGTTTTGCTTCTTGAGATTCCTTCACGTCCATAAATCAATCCCTGTATTTCATCGTAGGGGTCTTCTGAACTTATGTTTGCAAAACGAATCTTCCCCTGCTCGTTCATATCTACAGCGACAATATTAGCCCCTTGCATCCAAGGTGGAAGAATGTAATTAGTTCCTCTCGCTTGTTGCGCAAGTTCTTCTTCCTCGTCGTCTTCTAATAGCATGTTGGCTATCGCTTGATACCCCATAGTAGATGCACCTGCAAGTATAATCCCCATGCTTAGTGAGCCCGCTCCGTCAACCATGTATGCAGAGCGCTGAGATTTTGTCAGGTTTTGATTTGTCATTGCTTCAGAAATATCTGCTACGGCATTTTTGTATATGCCAAAGAAACTACGGAAAGCCTCTACGCGGAACGATAAGAAATCACCAAAGGGAGTCTTAAATAGATTCCTAAAAGCAGGATGAATACGAGACATCGTTGGCATGTTCTGTTTGATACGCTCTGCTACTGCTTCGTCTACCTGTTGTTGTTCTGATGCGCTTAATTCACTGTAAGATTTTCCTTCTGGATTAGTCGCAAGTCTTTTAGCAAAGTTCTCACGCTTCGTTAGGTACGCAATCATCTTTGTGTAGTCATCAATAAAACCATATTGATAAGCAACACGTGCAGCACGGGTACCCATTTTCCGCTGTGCTTGTTTTACCTTTTCAGGAAGCCATCTCCAGGCGACATCTGGGGAAACCCCATTGAGTTGGTCTATAAAGGATTGATTAATATCGGTAAACATACCCATATTTGGAGACGAGCCAAGCAATCCAAGTTCACCCATTCGGTTCAATACCTTTTCTATTTCAGGATCGGTAACCCCGTCTTTCATTTTCTTAAAACGATTCTGTAAATCTTTCATTACAGTAAGACCCCCTCTGTGTTTGTTGTAAGGCAATACGAAGTTAGCGCCCAAGAAGTACCAACCACCCATGATATTCTTTCTCCATGTCGGTAGATTATACAGGACACGTACTCTACGCATTTGCAAAAGCAGTTTGTAATACGCCTGTAGTACTTTCTTGTCGGATTGATACAGCGGAGTCTGCTTAAGCATACCTGCAAAATCATTCTTCACCGCCTTTCCATTCATTGGAGACTTGCTCTCTGTAATTACAGTGTAGTTTTTCTTAAAGTAATTGTATAAAGCCTCGTATACTGCGTCTCTTTCTGCAATTTGGTCACGGGTTCTGTTACCATCTTTATCTACCAATTCGTCTAACCCAACTCTTTTGTAAAACTCTACAAGGCTTTCCCCTTTTTCCATAAGACCAGTGTCTCTTGCTAAGTCTACGAGTTGAGAAAAATTGAGTAGGTTATTCTCAAGTCTTTTAATAACGGACTTTGTAATAATTAAGTCACCGAGATTGCTTTGTTGTGCGATTTCATTTACCCTGTCTGTAAGAGTAAACTGCTGCACCATATTGGTAAGTGTAGCAATGGTTTGACTAAACTTAATGTAAGGGTCTTTCTCTACACCAAGGTAATCCATCAGTTCTATAGGAAGGTCTTTTCGTTCTCGTAACTTTTTTGTAGGTATTCTCATTTTACCCAGTTCTCGCGAACCTGAAAGCCCCTCTCCATAGGTTCCTTTTTGGTTTTCTGCTGCTTCCTCAAGAGCCCTCAACGAATTGCTTACGCTTTTTCTTATAGCATTTATTTTAGTCGCCTCAACATAACGGAAGATGTCGTCCATATCCGTGGGGTCAAGTTTATTTTTTCTCATCTCCTCTGCAATTTCTTCAGTCATGTTCTCCTCAATGTTAAAAGCCATTTCTATTATTTTGCCTTCTACCATTGCTTTGTACGCAGCCCTGCGCAACTTAGGATCAAACTTAAAGTTCGGGTCAGTAAAGGCACGATAAGTTCTTGTGCCGTACTTCGCTGTGTTCTCTATGATTACCTCCTGTAGTTCTGTGCTTAGTTTTGCAAATACAGAACTGTTCTGAATAGACTCTTGCATAGACGCACGTACCGCTCGTAGTCTTCCGAGTTGCTTGGCTAACTCTGGGTTCATCTCCATTAACTCCTTAAGCGCTGCTTCTCGTGTCTCGTTGTTTTCTCCAAACAAATAGTCATTAGCAAGATTTGCTGCACGCTCCCTGTCTGCCTCGGATAGTTTGTTTGTAATCCTATTTACCTGACGCAAAGCCAAGAAGAATCTATTGATGTGCTGTACGTTGATTGACTCAGAAACCTCTAACGCCTGTAATACATCACGACGTGTGGCTCTTAGTCGGTCTACCCCTAATGTCTTTTCAAGTTTCTTGAGAAACCCTTCCATCCTTGGCTTAATAAATCCAAGAATTTGTTCCAAAGGGTCAAGCGTCTTGTCGTAGTTCTTTGGATCCTTTTTACCCGCAAGGTTCTCGCTTGGCGTAACTTCCATTTCTCCAGTAGGTTTCTCGAATCCGTATTCATCAAGTTCTTTTTTTTCTTTTGCCTCTGGTCTTTTTCTTTGGAATCTCTCTGTCTGTAATCTTTCAGACATAGTTACCTGACTAAGGTCACCGCCTGCACGAACAGCCTTAGCAAGACCTGTCATGTAAGCGGCAATGTCTTTAGCGAGAGCGGCTTCTTCAAAAATCTGAACCCGCTGTCCTGTAAGTTTCCCTACCACAGCGTTTAAAAAAGCCTGTACCTCTTCCAAAAACGAAGGTTGAAAGGCAATACGTTCATCTGCAAGTAAGCCTCCAAGTTCAACCATAAATTCTTCAGACCTGTAGGCTCCTGCGCTCACTGAAGTTTCCCTCTCTTCGTACCTCTTTGTAAAGTCGTTTAGTTCTTTTACGTTAGACTCGCTAAGTCTTCGTATAATTAACTTTCTAAACTGATTAAAATCAATTGGGTTGCCGTTAAAAAACCTTCTAAAAATGTTGTGATATATTTCGTGATATGCTGCGCCTTGTGGTGTGTATCTGTCTTGCGTTCCCCTTCCTTCAAGACTACTTTCTCTTAAAGGTATTTCAACTGCAACTCTGTTTGCAATATCAGTTTTTTCTCTTACAAAACCACTCGTAATTGCTGCGGTACCTCTTAATTTTTCATAAGTAAACCCTGCATTCCTGCCTGCTTTCCTGTATCCTTTTCTACCAAACCCAATATTAAAGTGAGTGGCGTCGGGTTCAAGTCTAAGCATTGCTTCGCTTGCAAGAATTAGTTTTGCAAGAGTACGCTGTTCTAAAGGGGATACTCTTGTGCCGTCTGACCACTTGCCTTCTTCAAGCATCTGTCTTAAAGCGGCCGCATCATTCTTGTCGAATAAGTTAAAAAACCCTTTCTTCTTTCCTTCAAATTTTTGTCGGGCTTGGTTAGCACTCATGTGTCTTGATGAGCGTCCTGAATCTTCTGCGCGTGCCTTAAGTATATCGTTAATTTGCGCCTTCGCTCTACTTGTTTGGGACTCTGGTACAGGCTCAACCTCTGGGGCTGCTTGGCCTGTAACTTCTTCCTCATCGTCTCTTACTTGTTTCGGCTTATCAAGCAACAAGTCGTCTAATGCCTTTGAGTTTGCTTCCATTTCTTCCTCAATGGCCTGCTGTTCTTGTGCAGAAAGATTGTCTGCCTTCTTCAAAACCTCTGCCGCTGTATATATTTCTTTGGCGAGTTCTGCTGCTTGTATTCTTTTTTCCCCTTCCAAGTTTATTACCTGCTCAGATGCTTGTCTAAGCAAGTCGTATTTCTGATTACGTAGCCTACGTATCTTTCCCTCGACAGCCTTCTTTACAGTGGGGTCTTTCTTTTGAGATTCTCTTAGTTGTGCTATTTCATTGTCAATGCTTGTAATCTCTCCGTTGTTTACAAGAAAAGCAATTTCGTTTGCGTCCTTTAAATCCTTCTGATCCTGTGTTTCTGCCCAATCTAAATAGCCTATTTCGCCAGGAGTCTTTCCTATTCTTCCCGTAAGTTTATATGCCATCACAGGAGCGGCAGGGCCTATCTCAGCGAACGCCTCTAAAGCGATGTCGCGCGGACGAAGTTCTTCTCCCGCTATAAGTTGACCTGCTAATTCACCACCGCCACCAAGACCTGCTTGAACGAGTGTTTCTGCGGCAAGCACTTTCGCTGCTTGATTTCTTGCAGACTTACTTACTGATTTAACTACTGTCTTGCCAACCTTACCTGCTACACCCCCAGATACAGCGTCAAATATACCGATAGGAATACCTCTTTTTAAACCTTTAGCCCGAGCCTTCTTCATTATCTCCTCGTCTTGCACGGCGTCAGCCAATGCTTGAGGGTCTGTTACGTTTACCCCCTCCTCTCTAAGCACGTCCATAATAGAATGGCTGTATTCTAAAGCAAGAGAGGTTGCTCCAAAGTATCCCGCAGTTGCTCCAGTTATAGCACCTCCTGTAGAGGTTACACCCGCAAGCGGGCCACCCGCTAAACCTGCGGCCGCACCCGCTCCTGCGCCTACACCTGCACCCTCAAGGCCAGGCTTAATCGCTGTAGCCATTGAGATTAAAGACTCAGGTATTATTCGTAGTATATCTAAAGCAAAGTCATCTACAGCACTTCCTGATTCATCGTATAGGTAATCAGAATCACGAACCGCATCTCTTTGAACAATGCTGTTTAGGTATGCAATCTTTTCGTAATCCATTCCAGATCCCGTTTGTTCAGCCATAGATATCTCGTTAGCAAGAATACCTCCTGCTACCGCGCGATTCCAAAGTCTACCTATTTCACTTGGGTTGTCGTCTATGATTAACCAATGGTCTTTCATAGTACGAGTATGTGGACGTTCTGATTCTACAGTACTGTAATACTGCTTTGCTATATTAAAAGCATCGGGTGAAAGTTTACCCTGCATTTGGTCAAGGGTAATACCTTTTGCTTTTGCGCTTTCTATAGCGCTAATCAATCCTTTGTTAACCGCCTGAGATTCAGATTCGAGTTGAGTAGAGAGTGAACCCGTACTTCTTACCGAAGGCTCTGATACTGATACCGAAGGACTGGCGATTTGAGAATCTTCGGTACTTGCTTTTTTTTTTGAAAAAAAATCTTCTGCGACAATTAGCGCTTCATCGCTAAGTTTGCCTTGCATTTGCTCAAAGGTTACGCCTTTATTGTAAGCCTCTTCAAGCGCCTGTAATAGTTTTTCTTCGTCCATAAGTTTATTTAATATCTACTCCGAATTGCTCTGAGAGTTTTGCTTTAATATCTTCTCGTGCCTGTATTCTTTCTTGAGGACTCAATGAGGCAATAGAACCGTAGTTTTCTCTAACCAAATCTGTTATAATTTTAGACTGACGTCCTGGATATTTTCCTGCGTCAACATAATCCCCATACGTTAAGCCAGGAAAGTACTCTGTTCTCGGCACGTTTGAAGGAGCCATTGCATTAAACGGAATGCCTTCAGGCGGAAGAGGAACGTCTTGCATTGGGCCAGACTCTACAGCGAGTTCAGCAAGGGCTGCAACATCTTGGTCAAATGTACTGGACTGAATCTCTCTTCCTGCAAAGTTCTTTGACCAATAAGGAAGCATTGCATTGTATGTCTCAACTATCTTATCGGCTTGCTTTGCATTACTTAGTCCTGTCAAAGGAATTTCAGACGCAAGAACCTGTTTGTGCGCAGGATGCTTGTCTGGTCTTCCTGACGTTTTATTTATGACACTTTGATTGTAACGAACAACAGCAACTTCTTGTCCCTGATCGTTTATACCAATTGACTCAATATAATATTGATTACCATCTTCTCCCATATACGATGGCTGTGTCCCCTCTATTAACGCGTGCACTTGCATGCCTGCGTTTACCTTGTCGGGATTACCGCTCTTCAAAAACTGTCCCCTTTGGTCTGGGGTTATTGGGGGTATATACTGAACATCTCCTGTCATCGCTGTAAAGATTTCAGGAGTGGACGCCTCTTTAGCCGCGGCCGCTTCTTCAGCCTGTATTCTTGCTTTAGTTCTGTAAGTGCTTAGTTCTCTTTGTGTTTTTTCTTTTTCAGTTTCGATATCATCAGCAAGCATATTAGAAAGTGATTCCGTTACATACTGTGCGTATTCGCCTACGTATTGTTCTCTTTGCTCGTCTGTAAGATTCTTGATGTTTGACAGGTCTTTCATTGAACCGTCAAGAGCACCCTGTTGATGCATCACGTAAGCAATCGCTTGGTCTTCTTCTTCTTGAGAAAGAGCGTGAGTATTAAACCAAGAACCTACAGAGGACGCTATCGCACTTGGGTCTAACGCACCTGTACCCTCCATATCGTAAAACTTATTGATGCCTCCAGAGTTTTTTAAGTTCTGTAAGATAGAACCTGCTGCGGCATTTGGAGAGATTTCTTCTAATTGAAACCTTCTTAGGCTTGCTAACTTAGGCAATGCAGCAGTTGCTTCTTGAAACCCTGCTACAGGAATATTTAATTCACGAGACTGTTGTAATTGCGCAAGGATTGCGGCGGGGTCGTTGTATGAGGACGGGTCTGCAAGTACGCTTGCTTCAAGATTGTTAACCGCTGTAGCGTAGTTTAGGGCAGATGATGCGTGGTCTTTGTATGTGTTGTACATACGTTGTCTTCGAGCCTTGGCTTCAAAAGACATGTCTCCCGAATCTAAGTCTGCTTCAATAGCATCCCACTCTGCTTGCAACTCATCCTGCATGCCAGGCGTGAATGCACCACGTTCTTGTTGGAATTGATTAAGGTATTGAAGTTTTCTTTCTTCCTCCAACTCTCGTCTTGCCTTGGCGTTTCTGTACACCGCACCGTAATCTACGCTCGGTAGTTGAGCCATTGGCATAAATGTAGATGTATCAGCCATTACTTAAATTGTTCTTTACTTAGTAAGTTACGAAGGAATACATGCAATTCAGTGTCCCCTTCTTTAGAAAGTTCAAGAAGTTTTTCAGCCTGATCTGGATTAAAGATATACTCCCCGCCTGTCATCTCTCCTATCTTCGCTCCCTCTTGTACTATGTCAATAGGGTTGCTGTCGTGAGAGAACTCACCAGGGGTTTTTTGAACACCTCCATCCTCAAACTCTTCTTCCTCTAATTCTCCAAGCGTTTTGCCTATAGCGTCTGTTGAGCCTAAGTCTATAAGTTTATCTTCCTTTTCTTTTCCGTCTGCAATTGAGCCTGCAATTTCTGCACCTCCTTTTATTATGTTTGTAACACCCCCAATAGCAGTTTGTCTTCCTAATCCTGCAATTTCTACAAGTCTATCTAAGTTGTTTTGCGCCCCTATGTTCTGCTGAAGATTTTGTATAGCCTCTTCTTGCTTCTTAAGAGCGGCTCCTTGAGTTCCGAATTGTTCTATTGCTCCCTGAGAAGCAATGTCTGTTGCTCTTATCAGTCCAGGCGTGGCAGACACGAGCGCACGTGAGCCGCCTGTCTGACCCAACTGTTCGGCCGCGGTTGCTTGTGCTCTTAGTGTTGCATCTACAGCGGATTGTGCATCTGTTTCTTGCTCTGCGATTCGCTCTCTTGCCGCCTGTGTTCTTATAGGGCCTTTAGAAAGTTCATCTGCTTGGGCCATTTTCTTTTTTGCCTGACGCTCTTGATATATTCCGTATCCCAGTTCACCAAGTCCTGCTGTTACGTTTATTAAGCCTCCTACAAAAAATTTCTTACCGTGTTTCATAATACAAAAATACTATTTAATCTATTGACCTTGTTGGTTGTGTATATTAGACTTGCTGTATATAAAATTAATCGCATACAACTCGTGTGGTGATGTGTTTGAATTAACAAACCTTGCCTTCAAGTAGTAGTCACGAATTGCATCACCCTCAATAGCAGAGTTGGCTATCATTACAACCTGATCGTCCTCAACAAGCCCTGTAACTGTTCCGTTACATTCTAATATTTTATCTCCATTTATCGAGGAAGCGTACAGGTTTAACGGAACTAAATCCGAGCCACTTACTTTGTACAGCGCTGTAGTGTTTCCTAAAGGAAATCCTATTGTAGATATAGAGTTCTTAAATGTTATGAGCGCGTCTGTCCCTGTGATTGATGACACCGTTCCGATTCCAAAAACCTCAGACGTTCCGCTAACGGAACTAACATTGGCAGTTGCAGTATAGTCAACATTGTTTGTTGAGTCCTGATGAATTGGGGCATAATAAAACCCTTCTTTTTCCTGCCATATAGATGAGGCGATTGCACTGGTCTGTTCACTGTTTGTAAGCGTTGCTGTCCAATTGGAATTGTTTCCTTCCAAACTAACCGCCTCGTATGCTTTCACCATAGACGGATTGAAGTTTGATATACACTCTATAATACTATCACCTGCAACGCCGTAGAATGTATTCCGAGTTGCGCTTGGGTCGTGTTCATAGATACCCCCGTTTTTAAACGTGTACAAACGATCAGACAGCCCTGCAAACTCTTCGGCTATGTACGAGTACCGCGTGCTCCAGTAATTAGACTTAACATCAAATGCTATGGTAAACGCAGGAAGTGTTTCGACAGGTGTGCCTATGGTGAATGTGGAACCGCTTAGTCCTGTATCAGGAGTAACCTCCTCTGTGTTCTGACTGTATTCTCCCGTGTGGAAAGCACTGTATGCTGATGAAGTCATTAGCGTGGGTATATTAGCAAGGACTCCTGTCACTGTTGGTGACAAGTCTTCTGCAATACCTATGACTGGGTTGTTTGTTAGTTGGTCGATAAGCAGCATTGCTTTACCTGCGTCCTCCCAATTTTCTTCAGCACACTCCCAAAGCCTTGTGTCGTTATTAAAATCAAAGGTCAAGGTATTGTCGTATACAGCGGATACATTAATTATAGTGCCCGCCTGATCCGTTCTACCGAACCCGCTCGCTGTTGTTGAGGCACAGGTATCATTAATGCTTAATTGTGCCGTAAACAAAGCCGCAGAACTAATGATGTACTCGTAGTTCTCTCGGTCTATTCCTGCTCTGTATCTTCTGTTTTTTGCAGTAGTGCTTGTAGAGAACATTTTACTTTTAAAGAACGCATCTACAAGTTGTTCGCTTATTACCTGAAGTCCTGTTTGGTAATTCATTCTAATTACCTTGCCTGCTTTAGCATCTACGAAGAACACGTATCCTCTGTACCACGCTACAGATTCTGGATTGTTATTCACCCCGTACTCTCCTGTGTAATACTTAACAGGGCCAACAACCATATTGGTGGCAGTAAGGGATTCTCCATCGTTCGCTGTAAGTAGGTTTCTTCCCACAGGGATTATACCTGCTCTTCTTTCGTGTACTAAGTATAGGTATTCATCGTAAGGAACGAGAGACTTTATAGAACCGTAGTCATAAGACAAGTCTTTAAAGTTTTGTGTAGTCAAGTTAAATGAAGACAATCCAAGTTTTGTTCCCTCGAAACTAAACGGATCCGAGTAAGTAATAGAACCGTATCTTTTGATTCTCTTGTTGTCTGGCAGATAAGCAAAAGACTTTCCGAGAGACGTGTAGTCCGAAGCATAGAAGTCACTAACACGTGGGTCTTCTATAAAATCTACGATTGCATTCTGAGAAAATGCCGCAGCCATATTTCTCCAAACATCGCCACGCCTTGGTGCGCTGCCGTAAAACAAGGTGCGCAAACGGAAGTAGGAATCCCCTTGTTCTATTCTAACCATAGAGTCTGGGTTTTCTACCGTAAAGGTATATTCAGTTGCTAATGCGTAACTGTGCGTGCTTCTTCCGTATATTAAAAAGGGGTACGCATCATCGTTTACTGCAACCACGTTATGAACGTACAAAAGTTTGTTTCCGCTTGATCGAGAAATAATATCTCCTTTGTACACTCTTCTGTCTACCTTGGCTACTATGTCATATTCACTGTCTGCCGCGACTATTGAGTTGAACACTAACCTCGGAAAAAGATTAGGTCTTTGCGTTTCGTGTACACCATTACTATCTATAGAAAGATTTTCTCCTACCTCGTAGTAAAATGTTTCTTCAAACGCTCCTGACTCTCTGTATATTTCAATGACACACTTGTCGTTCCATCTTGATATACCTTTAAGCACACTGCTTGTGTTCCAGAATGGCGTGTTGTTATCTTCAATAACCAAGAAGTCTCCTGTTGTGTTTTGTATAGCCGCCTTAGAACTCCTGTCTAAAATAGGATTTGTTGTTGGGTCAGCAACAAGTGTGGTTACTCTTGCTACATTCCATGTTGTTTTTTCCTTTAGGTTATCTCCGTATCGTACAATA